>ERZ808035.1295-NODE-1295-length-13307-cov-6.547317_pt1 | contig 13307 bp, 12 predicted proteins | sample MGYA00380189_ERZ808035 | MGnify/ENA primary metagenome ERZ808035 (study PRJEB31490, sample SAMN06133407) | mouse gut metagenome | isolation source: M5_1 | host: mice | place: China: Chengdu | collected 2015-05 ...
CTGTAAAGAAACTGCACAGTTACAGAGATAAAATATATATTTGGAGGTTCCGCCGCATACAGCGGAACCGTCTTTTTTCCGTCCTCAAATCCGAAATTCTTTGTTGAAAGCTTGATCGCATAAGCCGGCTCATATGTGTCCATATAAACCTTCAGACTCTTGGCTTTGGTATTATCTGCCGATTTTACTTCAACAGGAATCAGTTTTCCCTCCCGCTGAATGATAAAATCAATCTCAGCGCCTCTCGGTGACTCCCAATAGCAGGTCCTGTATCCGTTCTGCACAAGCTGCGTGTTCACGTAGTTCTCCACCATACCGCCTTTAAAATCATTCAATTCTTCTACCATATAAAGAATATCATTGGCCATCAGATCCTTCTTTGCACAGAGAAGCCCCACATCGGAAACATAGATCTTAAACGCATCAATATCCCGGTAATTTTCAAGAGGCTTCCTGATCTGTTCCGCCCGGTATACCTTCCACACAATGCCGGATAGCAGCAGCCACTCAATGGCATTCTCAAATTCAGATGCCCGGCCGCCTTTCTTAACAAGCTTATATTGGAAGCGGGTATTCTGTTTCGATAATTGGGTTGTAATACTGTCATAGGCCAGCCTGGTCTTCTTAATCTCATTCAGATTATTATACTTGCTCATATCATTGAGATAGCTGGCAAGAATCGTATCCTGCACATGTCTGACCAGAATGTAATCTCCTGTCTCCACAAACTTCGTGACACACTCCGGCATACCACCCACAACGAGATATTGTCTGTATAACTGCAGCGCAGCATCATGCAGTGCCGACGGCAGAGGTGTATCTGTCTCAAAGCACTCCCTGATCCTCTCTGAAAGCTCTGTCTCACCAAGCGCAAACAAAAATTCCTCCATATCCATCGGATACATGGTCTTAATATCGACCTTCCCTACCGAATCTGATATACCGACCGCAAAGCAAACTCTGAGGCATCTCCTTCCATAATCTCTACCCGCTTCGTGCCGGGATTCATATCAAAAAAGTTATCTGACAGCCTTACATCCCCGTCTATACCCTCAATTTCCACATTCTTCGCATAAGTCCGGGCACTGATCAGCAGGCTGTTCCCCTCTCTGGTGCAGGACAACTCAGGATCCTCAAATGCAAAATGCTTCGGTGCGGTAAACAGACATGTATTCTCAGAGACCACACGCCCCTCCGATTCAAAAGCAAAGCTGAAATAAACCTCCAACTCATCAAATGCCGAAAAATCATGCTTTTGAAGCCATGTACCGCTCAGTGGAAGGACAGTGACCCCTTCTTTTCCTTCCAAAAGAATCTCACCGTCTGCACGTCTGAGCTGCCAGTACGCCACTCCTTTTACTGTCTGCATCGTCTCATTTGCCACATGCAGCCGCACGGACTTCTCAATGGGTTCTGGCTGAGAAATACAGAACGGCCTTTCACTCAATTCTCCCACTTCCTCACAGGAAATCATAACCGGGGCAAAAGCCCGTTTTTCCGCATAGTGCAGTGCCTTCCAGCGGCCGTAATAATCAATGCTAGCCCAGGATGCCACCGGCCAGATATCATTAAGCTGCCATACCACCGTTCCCATGCACCTTCCGCGATGCCTCCGGAAATGCTCGATCCCGTAGCGGATTGCATCCGCCTGAAGAAGCTGTGATGCATACAGCAATGTTCCAAAATCCCCCGGATACAGATAAGTAGCGGACAGATAACTCAAAATCTTGCCGTTAGCCGCCACGTTCCGCTGATGCATTTCCATCACTCTTGAGAAAATATTCCGGTCCTCCGGTTCCGTAAAGGTTTCCACTGTTTTCAAACACGGAAAAGACTGGAATCCGAATTCCGACAGATAGCGGAAATGGAATTTACGGTACTCCGTAAAAGGCTTGTTGCCATGCCACACATCCCAGTAATGAGTATCCCCCCTGTTTTCATCCCACGGATTATCAAAGTTTCCACCCGAAGAAGGTGAAGACGGCCAGTAAAAGGTTACCGGATCCTCCTCTTTCAAAATCTTCGGAATAATATACTCAAAAATCTTAATATAATCATACTTCTGCTTTTCCGAAGGCTTCCATACCTTATCAAGAGTCTGGGTCTCCATTTCATTGTTGCCGCACCATATTCCAAGGCAGGCATGATGGCGGATGCGCCTCACATTGTCACGGATCTCTGCACAGAAATTCCTCTCAAAAACATCATCCAGCTCATAGGAGGCACAGGCAAACATGAAATCCTGCCATACGATCAGTCCCAGTTCATCACACAAATCAAAAAACCAGTCGTCAGGATAATAGCCGCCACCCCAGACTCTGATACAGTTATGGTTCGCTGCCACTGCATCCTGAAGCAGCTTTTCCGTGCGCTCCCTCGTCACCCTGGACAAAAGATTGTCCTCTGGAATGTAATCCGCTCCCATGGCAAATATCTTCACCCCGTTCACCTCATGGGCAAAGCATTCCCCCCATTCATCTTTCCCGGTGTTGACCGTCATGGTGCGCAATCCGATCCTGCGGCTCCATACATCCAGTTCTTCCCCGTTTTCATCAAGCAGCGTGACCACCGCCCGATACAACGGCTGCTCACCGTAGCCATGAGGCCACCAGCGTTCCGGGTTCTGCACTGTGATTCTGTCCCAGTCCTCTTCCGGCTTTACCTGTTGTGCCGGATTCCGTTCCACAGCTTCCTTCGAAGACTTTCTTCCGATCAATTCCCCGTTCCTGTCATAGAGCGCCGTCCTGACCTCGAAGTTCTCCTCTTTGTCAAAGTTCTCAATCGACACATCAAAGTGAACTTCCACTTCGGTTTCCGCCCACTCTTGTGTTATGTAAACCTGTTCCAATCTTGCCTTTCGGCCGGACAAAACAGATACTTCACGGAAAATTCCCACATCCGGCAGTCTCGGACCCCAATCCCACCCGAACATACAATGGGCCTTCCTGAGATGAGGATATCCTTTCATGCATTCCGCTGAACCTACTGTCCTGACTTTCTGATCCTCTTCCTCTATATATTTCGTCGGAGAACCGAACTCAACCAGCAGTTCATTCTCACCGGCCTTTGCTGCCTCGGCAATATCAAACTCCCAGATACGATGCATATTGTCAACGTTTCCCAAAAGTCTCCCGTTAAGGTAGACATTTGCCAAAGTATCAATTCCTTCAAAGCATAGCAACAGAAAATCTCCCTCTATCTGCTCCTTTGAAATATGAAATACCGTGCGGAAACGAAAATCATTTTCCATCAGCTTCAATGCCTCAAGTTCATTTGTCCTGTAATACGGATCCGGCATAAGCCCTTTCTCCAACAGATTACTATACACAGATCCCGGCACCTGTATAGCAAGCCACTCTTCCGAAATTCCATAAACATTCTCTCCGATGACCTGCATCTGCCAATTTTCACTTATGACTCTTTTTTCCATACTGTCATTTCTCCCGTCTGAAATTTTACTCCACCGCATCTTATCTTCCATGTCTGTCCGGCTCAGGACTTCACTGCCATCGGTTTTATTCCTGCCCGCTTCTGTCATTATGCGGCCCTTTTTCATAACCATTATCATATCGGATGTATCATTATTTGTCATCCACTTTCTTTTTCCTCAAACATTTTTGTATGTCTGCCATACGGCACAAGCAGCCAAAAAATGCATAAAAAGCCTCTATTGCCCCAAACGCAAAAGCATGATAAAGTATGGAATAAGAAACTTGAAAATGAATATGACAGTGTCTGCAGATACCGGCCTGTTATAAATTTAACCCCGGAAATTTCGATTTCAGAAAGTGAGAATTCCAATGAAGAAAAAAACACCAAAACAGATTGCCGCACTGATCTGTGCAGCATTGCTCGTCTTGATGTATGTGATCACGTTTATTACGGCATGTCTTGATGTGCCCGGTTCCGGACGGCTTTTCGCCGCCTGTCTGCTGGCCACCGTCGGCCTGCCGATCCTGTTCTGGATCTTTCTCCACTTTAGGGGCAGATCCTGAACAGGACATGATCTATGCCAGACCGCATTTCCGATATGCATATGTGAACCCGGCTGCCGCTATGGCAAAATTAATCCCTATTACGATCAGGTTTTTCGGCTCTATAGCCGTTCCTGCCTGCAAATGATTAAACAACAACTGGATCTGTTGAGAGTAAGCCAGATCCGCAGCCCTGGCAATGGTCTTGTTAAACATAGCAAGCATAGGCAGAAATGCGAACACCATCATAAGCGGCGTTGCCACAGCCGTGGCCGAAACCTGGCTTTTGCTGTAGATACCGATCACCGCGCCAAACAGCATAGAAACAATGATTCCAGACGCCATAACAGCCATAAACACCAGAAAATCTTCCCCCCGGTATTCCCCCAGCAGCGCGAACACAACACCGCCCGCCATGCAGGCTGACAAGATATAAGTACCTATTCCCAGCAAATATTCTGCTGGCTTGACTCCACCGAAAAGCAGGATACGCAGTGTATTTTTTTCCTTCTCTTCTGCGATAACCGCTGTCATGACGCACAACGGTCCCATCCCTATATGCATCACCGCAAACATCCCCGCAAAGAAATGCTCCGGCATATTCTCAATCTTCACCGCACTCTCCAATATGGCTGCCATCACCGGATACATCACAAACTGAATGCACAAAGCCATGTTTCGGCTCGTATCTTTTAACTGTTTCTTAAAAACAATGTATGCGTTTTTCACTTTTATACCCTTTCCTATTCCTCTTTCAGACTTCTGCCTGTCAGTTCCATAAATACCATTTCCAGATTCGGTTCCGTGGAATGAATCGTCTCGATCTGACGATTCATCAGATATTCCCGTACCTTTTCCGCTGCCTCTTCCGTATTCGGAAGTTCTTCCGTTCTCCCGCCGTGCAGACGGATCACCAGTTTATTTTTATGGTTATACCTCCGGTTGATTTCCTTTGGCTCTCCGTATTCCACTATCTTTCCTTCATGGAGCAGTGCTATATGTTTACATAACTTTTCTGCCTCTGCCATGTTATGGGTCGTCAGAAGAATCGTTGTCCCTCCCTGACGCATCCTCAGAATCAGATCGTGGATCTTCCTCGTGGTGGCCGGATCAAGGCCGCTGGTCGGTTCATCAAGAAAAAGGATCTTTGGCCTGTGCAGCACAGCACGCGCCAGCATCAGCCTTCCCTTCATTCCTTTCGACAGCTTCTGAACCAAGCACTTACGATCCTCATACAGCCCGACCCATTGCAATACCTCCTGAATCCGGTCAGACTCTACCCGATAAATATCTGCATACAGCTTCAGATTATCGTAACAGGACAGCCTCTCATAGAAGCCGAAATGATCCATCATCATTCCAATCTCCTGATAAATATCTTTCTCCGCTCCGATAAGATCGTGTCCATCCAGTCTGACACTTCCCGCTGCCGGTACGAGCTGCCCCGTAATAATCCTGATGAGGGTTGTTTTACCCGCTCCTGACGGTCCCAGCAGTCCAAGAATTTCCCCCTGCTCCACTGACAGCGTAATGTCCTTCAATACTTCCTTTTCCCCAAACCGATGGGTTACATGTGAAATTTCAATCATTTTCTCCTCCATTCCTAAACTCCTGATACCGGGATTTTTCCCTCTCCTGCAGCTTTCTAAGCGCCTCCTCCATCTTCCGGTTCTCCGTCTGTTCTTTCAATATCATCAGGCATAGGCTTCCCGCAAAACACAGTGCAAAGGAAATAAAAAATCCCGCCCAGGACTGCCACATATTTACAGGAAACCAGCCAAACATAAGCGCACAGACTGAAATAACTCCTACCACGGATATCACCATAAAAAATAACCGCAGAGCAGCTGACATCTTCCTGATGACCCTGTCTGTGAAAAAAAGTGCCTGCAATGCCGTGATACAGACAGACACCGCAAAAAACTGTGCCATTGTAGCAGCCGACAATCCCTTATTTCCCATGGAAAAGATCGTAGAAACCTCCTGTGCGCTCTCTCCCACAAAAGCACAAAGTATATTCAGCAGCACAATACTGAATCCGAATGTGATAAACACCTGCCCCAGATAATCAAAAACTGTTTTTCGCTCTTCCATGTTAAACTCTCTCCGTTCATCCTGTATTTTCATCCCATTAATATCCATTCTGCCATACCTGTCAGGCTCAAACCACACACCGGCCCAAAGCTTTTCTCCCGCCTCTCACGAAATTCCCAGCCTGCGCTTGATTCCCTCCGCGTACTGTCTGGATGCGATGATCATTTCGCCGTTGTTCATCGTCACCCGGATTCTCCGGTTGATATCGCTCTTCAGCGATCTGACTGCCCTAAGCTGAATCAGGCAGGATTTGCTTGCCCGTAGAAAACCGTATTCCTCCAACTGCTCTTCCAGCTCGTACAGTTTAAATCCCGATTCGTACACACCGTCTTTCGTGTAGACAAATGTTTTTCTGTCAATGGCTTCTATATATATGATCTCAAAAATGTCCAGCAGAAATGTTTCCCCGTCTTTCGATGCTACAAACTGCTTTTCCAGAATCCGCATTATTGCGATCATTTTTTCCAGCTCCGGCGTCATTCTGCCGCAGGAAATGCTGATACTCGTCTCTTTGATTCTGTCATCTACATGAATCTCTATCTTCATTGTCATGATTCCTTTTTAAACGGCTTTCCGTTTCATTTCAGTCCACTCTGCCCAATTGCCCGTATACCTTTTGTATACTTTTTCTTTGCACATACAACATATCACGTGTTCAGGAAGCACACAATGCCTCCTGACATATCCTGCCCGATTCCGGCCGTAAAATGCCAGAAAGAGGATATCCGGCCAAAGCATGAAGCCCGCCAGATATCCTCTCTCGAACAGATTACAACTGTTCCATGTAACAAACACCCTAAAAATAATTGTTGATGAAAGACGGTTTACGGTAAAACACCTGCCCGCAGATCTCCCGCTCCCGCACCTTTACCCGGGGCAGATAATCCAGATCCGCCGCATCAAAGTCCCCCATAAGTGCCGCCGAAAATACGGCAATATCCATAGAAACGTCACAGGACTCTTCCTGACACTCCTCTGCGCCGTTAAAAAGTACTGTCTGTGCCCGGCCGTCTTTGAATGCAACCCTGAAAATACCGTTGTTCTCCGGAATCTGCGGGTCCGTTACGTAAATCGCAATTTCTCCGCTTCCCCGGTATACCGTATTCATAAGCGCTTTTCGCACGTTGACGACGCGTACCATTCCGTTCATCGCCCGCTCGATCCTGCAAGGGTATGCCACAAAGTCTTTACACATACTTTCCAGCCGCAGCACCGACGGCGCATGAAAGCAGATATTCCGGTAGTCGGATGCGTATCCTTTCATAAAAGCAAGCATGTCGCAGAGCGTCTCGTAATCCCGGAAAATAAATTCCCGGCAGTCAAGATCCCCGCCTTTTCGCTTAAATACAATATACCCGGCCGGTTTTCCTGCATGATCTCTGTAAAGATAAAGATAATTGTTGTTCTCCCACGCCTTGGCATCTTTGAGGATATTCCAGTCCGGCTCCTCCCGCTTCACCATCAGACCGAAACGGACGGCAAATTCCTCATATGCCTCTTTGCAGGCATCCATGACCTCCTCCCGGCCTTTTTGATACAATTCAAACTTTCCTTCCCAGATTTTATCAGGAATCCCCCTGAGATCAAAACTGTATCCGGTGGAATTGTTCATACGGCAGTATCCAAATCTTCCGTAAAAAGACTCACTAAAAGGATAAAGATAAGACAGGAGCCGCCCCTCATCATAAGCATCCCGCAGCATCTGCTCAAACATCGTGCGGATCGCGCCTTTTTTCCTGTGATGGGGATAAGTGGATACTCCGCCTACTCCGAATCCCGTAAAAGCTTTTCCTTCATAATAAAAGGAAAGAGGAATGGCCGCCATGGACGCCATCAGTTCGCCCGATTCCGTAAACGCACCATACTGCCGGTCCTTTCGCGGCTGAACAGGAGGATTCCCGCTCTTTTGCCCGTCTCCCTCCTGCTGTATTTCTTCATGTTCCTGCGCTGCCTGTTCCTGTGGAGTCTGTCCACCTTCTGTGCCTGACTGGTTTGTTTCCTCAGCCGTATCTTTTTTCTCATAAGGATAGTCAAAGCAGATCGCGGCTAACTGCCGCACTTCCTCCATCTCTTCCTCTGATACCAGACGTATTGTCATGTTCTCTTTCATTGGTGTGCTCTCCCTTTTTAAAATTTCCCTTCCTGCTTTACCAGCTTATAGAGTTCCTCTGTGGCAAGCCTTGCCTTCGCCACAATATCCCCGCAGTCCTTCGGGAAACAATAATACTGTACCCTTTCATTTCCGATACTGATCACGTCACCGATTTCATACCAGTAAAAATCCGAATAAAGGCTGTAAGATGCCAGCGGCTCCTGCACATAATCCAGTTTTCCTTCGCACCCCGTCAGATGAAAGCCTTCCCGCGTATGCGTAAGTGTCCCTTCTCCTACCTGATAAATCCGGTCCGTATTGACCATCATGTAGATCGAGACCGGCACTTCCATCCGGTATGTTCCCGACAGCAATTCCTGCCTGACACATTCCCGTTCCCATTGATACCAATCGGGAATATGGGTGAAATCCAGGGCTGCCCGGCTTTCTACTCCCACACTGCTCAGATAGCCATATTCCGTCAATTCATATTCTTTACCGCAGCATTTACAAAAAATGCGCGTCCCATGTCCATGCATCTGCCCTTCTCTTCCGCAGCCGGGGCATTTATACAGCATCCGGTTGAGTCCGTCTGCCCGGAAAGGCTCTTTTACCCGGATATGATTCTCCTGCTGCCATCGGAAATAATCGAAGGTAAACTTTTCCCGGAGCAGATCGTTCAGTTCCTGTACCGGCTTTACGGCAATCTCCTCAGGTGAAAGCAGATATTCCACCTCCGCCGAAACCTTTACCTTGCGAAGCTGCAGGTTATTGTACAGCGGATCCCTGGCAAATGCGCCGTGAGTACGAATCATTACCACCGGCACTTTCAGCATTTTCATACATTTCCCGATGCTTTCCGGCAAAGGCGTCTGGGTACCGTCAAAGCTGTAGCTAGCCTCCGGAAACATAAGCACGGAACTGCGCAGTTCCCTGACCGCATAGACCATATCCCGTACAAGTGTTACATCCGTCATAAACTTCCTGGCTGGAATACATCCGATGCTTCTCATCAGCCATCTTTTACCCACAAACCCGTCTGAGGTACAGACGATGTGAAAAGGTCTGGTGCATAAAAGTCTGGCGGCAATCTTCAAGTCAATAAAGCTGGAATGGTTCATCAGCACAAGACACGGTTCACCCTTCTTCAGCTTCTCCATACCGGTCAGCCGGTAAGTAAAACGAGTCATCCATAAGTCTCCCACAGACAATAAAAAGAGCAGAAGCCGAAAAATCAGCCTCTGTCTGACCGGTTTAAAATGTACCGCCGCAGGCAGCGCCAGTACATCTTCATATTGCATTTTGGCGGTTTTGATCTTCAAATTTTTCCCCTTTGCAGCTTCTCCCCTCAGATTCATTATATACACCGGAAGCGTATCCATATGTGATCTGAAGGACATTATCATCGGTAAACAGTTTGTTTCAGCAATTTCACGTACATCTTATATATGTTTAGTATACTATGGCTGATAGCCGTACTGCAATAGAAAGTATGAAACAGACAATGCATCTCAATGGGTAAGGCAAAAAATTTATCTTACACGCCCTTGCCGCACATCCTGAGAAACATCTCATGAATCCGGTCATCTTCATCCAGTTCCGGATGAAAAGCGATCCCGATCTGATTTCCGACACGCACCGCAACGATCCTGCCCTCCACTGTGGCAAGAATCTCTGTCCCGGCACCGCTTGGCTGCTCCTGTCCGCCGCCGTCCCAGATTGCCGCTTCCGACACCGCACATCCGTCACTTCTGACATTCGCATGACGCTTTCCGGGCTGTGCCGGTATCACCGCTTCAATATAAGGCGCCCGGATAAAAGTCATGGGAACCTTACCGATCCCGATAAATTCCTGCTCCGTGTGAAAACTGCCCAGCTGCCTTCCGTAAGCGTTCCTTTGCACCCGCACTGGAAGCGTCCCGAAATGAATCTTTTCGTCATTGCTGATCTCCTGTGCCAGCAGAATCAGACCCGCGCAGGTGCCAAGCACCGGAAGCCCATTGTGAATCTTCTCCCGAATCGGCTCAAACATGTGCAGTTCACGAAGCAGCTTACCCTGTACAGTACTCTCCCCGCCGGGCAGAATCAATCCGTCAAAATCTTCATCCAGATCTGCCGCCTGCCTCAGTTCAACACAATCTGCTCCCAGCTTCTTTAACTTTTCTATATGCTCTGCAAAAGCGCCTTGCACTGCAAGTACTGCTATCTTCATAGTTTACATAACTCCTCATCCGTCTACTCCGTAAACATTCGCAAACCGACATGATTCCGCTTCACAAAATCCTATATAATCTACTTCCCTCTCTCCGCCATCAGCAGTTCGATCTCCTGCTCGTTGATGCCGACCATGGCCTCGCCCAGATCCTCGGACAGTTCCGCGATCAGCTTACTGTCCTGATAATTTGTTACCGCCTTGACAATGGATGCCGCCCGTTTCGCCGGATTGCCGGATTTGAAGATACCGGAACCCACAAATACACCTTCCGCGCCAAGCTGCATCATCAGCGCCGCATCCGCAGGTGTGGCAACCCCGCCGGCCGCGAAATTCACCACCGGCAGTCTGCCGTTATCATGCACATATTGTACCAGTTCGTAAGGCACCGCAAGCTGCTTTGCCTCCTCGTACAGTTCGTCCTCCCGCATGGCAGTGATCTTTGCGATCTCGCTGTTCATCTTACGCATATGGCGCACCGCCTGCACTACGTCTCCCGTACCCGGCTCACCCTTCGTCCGGATCATGGAAGCGCCCTCGTTAATTCTGCGAAGCGCCTCGCCCAGATCTTTTGCCCCGCATACGAAAGGCACTTTAAATTTGCGCTTATCAATATGATAGACATCATCCGCCGGAGAAAGCACCTCGCTCTCGTCAATATAGTCGATCTCGATGGCCTCCAGAATCTGCGCCTCCACAAAATGACCGATCCGGCATTTGGCCATCACCGGAATAGACACCGCCTCCTGAATGCCCTTGATCATCTTCGGGTCACTCATCCTGGACACGCCGCCCGCCGCGCGGATATCCGCCGGAATCCTCTCCAGTGCCATAACCGCACAGGCGCCCGCCTCCTCTGCGATCTTCGCCTGTTCGGGCGTGGTCACATCCATGATCACGCCGCCTTTTAACATCTGTGCCAGCTGTCTGTTCAATGCATATCTTTCTTCACTCATCCGGTTCCCAATGCCTCCTTGTCGTTTTTCTTTCTATACTTCATCAATCCCCTTTACCGCCGCCGTCAGAAACCTACACAGCGGTTACCAGAAATATAACAGCATATTGGCATTTGCAAAATAACCAGTTTTGTTATTTTTATGCATACCAGATTTGCGATATTGTAAAATGAAAAATACCGAAAGTGAAACACTGAACATTTTACTGCGTTTACGAGAAACTCGTAAACGTCTCCGTCTTCGACACGCTGTTCACATGAATATACACGTCCATACAGGTCATGCCGTTTTGTTCATGGACATACTCAAAACAGGAAAGCACATTTTCGACCGGTTTCTCTTTAAACCCGTTCACCGATAAATATTCCATAATCCGCTTATAGCCGTTCGGAATCCGCTCGAAAGCCGCCGCGAAAGGATCATAGATCGTAATCACCGCGTAATCGGCTTCCACCTGATCCGCATATTCCACACCCGGACACGCAGTCTCAAATCCCTCCGGCAGCACATAAGCCGCCACATATCCCCGCAGCCCGAAGCGGTTTTGCTGCTCCTGCGAAACATGCGGGAAATCCCAGCCGATCTTCCTCGCGTCCGGCTTACAGGCGAGAAGCCCGGACTTCTCGGCCCATACATCTAAATAGGCATTGACGTCATCCTCCGGATTGGGTGTAATCATAACGTACCGTCCCATCCGAAACGGCTTCACCGTCTTGATCGTGATCTCCGAATAAATAGCTTCATAGGCCGACAATTCCTCCCTGACCAGCACATCCAGCTTACATCTGAAAAAATCGCTCAAGTCGATCAGCTTACCCAGTTCCGGAGTCACTTCGTCAGTCTCCCATTTGGACACAGTCTGTCTCGATACCGCCATCCGCTCCGCTAACTGTTCCTGCGTGATCTTTTGCTGTTTCCGCAAAAATTGAATGTTTTTCCCTATACTCATCTCTTTCTCTCCCGCCCTTCTTCCTTCTGTGTACAATGCATCCGTTACCATTCCGATTCTGCCAGACTGTCCGTAACAAATCCACCATGCCCGAAGTGCTTTTTGCGTAAAACATGCAAACCGGCAGTTTACATGCCTGATAATCCTGCCAGATCCTTCACCACTTCCCCCGCAATAATCAATCCTGCCACGGAAGGCACGAAAGCGATGCTGCCGGGTGTCGCCCTGCGCGGCGGATTCACTGCCTCTTCCGCCGCGGTCATAATACAGGCATTTACATTTTCCACTGCCTGCTTTATCGGTTCTTCCTCCGAATAAACCACCTTCAGATGTTCCACATTTCTTTTTTTCAGCTCCCGGCGCATCACCCTGGCAAGCGGACACACCTTCGTTTCATAAATATCCGCCACCCGGAAAGCGCTTGCATCCAGCTTGTTTCCCGCTCCCATACTGCTGATCACCGGCACATGATACGCCTGCGCGCGCATGATGATCTCGATCTTGGCCGTTACGGTATCCACCGCATCCACCACGTAATCGTACTCATCAAACGGGAACTGGCCCGCATTTTCCGGCAGGAAAAAACACTGATAATCCCGCACTATGGCCGCCGGATTGATATCCAGTATCCGCTCCTTCATGACTTCTGTCTTGTATCTGCCCACTGTCTTACGGGTGGCAATGATCTGTCTGTTGATATTGGAAAGGCAGACCGTATCATTGTCAATCAGGTCAAGTGCCCCTACGCCGCTTCGTGCCAATGCCTCACACACATATCCGCCCACGCCGCCCACGCCGAATACCGCCACCCGGGAATGTGCAAGCCTGTCCATGGCCTCACTGCCCATCAATATTTTTGTTCTGGAAAATTGTTCTGTCATGACTGTCCTCATTTCTGTTTCTATTTTATGGTATAGGAAATTCCTCCGCTTATTCGAGTTCGCGAAGCGGAGCTCGCAAACGAACTTGTTCGATTTGTTATTTTGCAAAGCAAATTACTTTTTTTATGTTCTGCACTTTCGCACACTGT
>ERZ808035.1296-NODE-1296-length-13302-cov-3.931569_pt1 | contig 13302 bp, 16 predicted proteins | sample MGYA00380189_ERZ808035 | MGnify/ENA primary metagenome ERZ808035 (study PRJEB31490, sample SAMN06133407) | mouse gut metagenome | isolation source: M5_1 | host: mice | place: China: Chengdu | collected 2015-05 ...
GTATCTTTAGTATACCCAAAAACATTTCTTAATACAAGGAACAAATTTGTTAAATTTTTTGCCGCTGGTTCCCTGATTCTAAGAAAATACCTTTTCCGCCCTACCCGCACCACTGGCACAGAACTTTAGGAAGGGAGGGGCGTATTGATGACAGCTTTTGAAATCATTTCAATTCTCATTGGTATTTTAACTTTGTTATTTACCTTTGGCAGCTTCATTCTTATATGTCTTTCCTTTATCATTCATATTTGCAATAAGGATAAAAAGACAAAAAAATAATACCCATTCAAAAATCCGTTGTATTTTTCGTCAGATTGTGCTACCATTTTCATTACGGAACCCATGACAGGGGTGGCAACCTCCCGAGCCAACATTACCGGTTCGCCGGACTACATAGGAAGGGAGGTGCATCTTTCCTTTATCATTCATATTTGCGATAAGGATAAAAAGACAAAAAAATAGTGCCCACCCTGTTAGCACCAGGATGGGCGCCTCTCACTGAGAGGTAAGTCCAACCTCGGGAAACTCCACCTTTGGAGTGGGGCTCCGCGAAAGGCATCTGTTCATGCAGATGTCTTTCATTACATTTACTATACCATACTAGAAAAATGATTTCAACCATATTTTGACTACCATTTCGCTTTGCATGAAAGGATATAGGTACCCTCATGAATATTTCCATCCGAACCGAACAAGAAAAAGACTATCAACTTGTTGAAGCGCTGACAAGAGCAGCATTTGCTTACCCTGAAAGAGTGGCGCGCGGCGGCATTGGCTGCCCGTATGAACACTGGATGGTTCATGAGCTGCGAAAAAGAGATGGTATTCCAGAATTAAGTCTGGTGGCAGAAGCTGATACCGATGTGTCACAAGATTCGCAAAGCAGTTCCTGCAAGCGCATTGTCGGTCATATTATTTGTAGCAAAGCGGAAGTGCGGACCTCAGAGCGTGTCATTCCCGTTTTAAATTTCGGACCATTAAGCGTGCTGCCTGCATATCAGAGACAGGGCGTTGGCAGAGCACTGATTCAGCATATGATTGAGAAGGCGTCCAATCTGGGATATGGAGCTATTTTATTTTTCGGCAGACCAGAATATTATCCTCAATTTGGGTTCCAAGAAGCTTCAACATGGCAGATAACCGACTCAAATGGGTATCAATATCCGGCTTTCATGGGAATGGAACTTATTTCAAATTACCTGCTTCACGCAAAGGGTGGGAAATTCTATGAATCGGAGATTTATGATGATGACCGCAACCGCAATCAGGTACTGGCGTTTGATAAACAATTTAAAGTTCAGTGACTCTCAAAGAAAGGTCAAGTGAGCCCTATGGCAGAAAATAAGTTTTGTGATAATGATGTGATTGCGCGCTGTGTGCCAATGAGCAAACTTCAGTCCGTGATTGGTGGCAAGTGGAAAATCTTGATTTTGTGGTATGTATCCTTTTATAAAGTCCAGCGGTTCGGTGAGCTGATGCGTCGTCTTGACGGGATTACACAGTCCACACTCACCAAACAGCTTCGAGAGCTAGAGGGCGATGGTTTCCTCCACCGTGAGGTATTTCAGGAAATCCCACCGAGAGTAGAATACTCTCTGACTGCGCTTGGACAGAGCTTTATTCCTGTTCTACAGACCATGATGGCATGGAGTGAGACACACCTCTGCCCAGACTATGAAAATCCTTATCAGGTATAAAAGAAATATATTCACCTCACTTTGGAAAAATAAAAATCTCCTCAATGGGTGCTTCCACTGCCCGCGATAGATCGACCGCCAGCTTTAACGACGGATTGTACTGCGCTTTCTCAAGGCGCATAATCGTCTCTCTCCGCACCCCAACCATCACTGCCAGCTCCTCCTGTGTCAGCTCTTTTAGCTGCCTGTATTTCTTTAATCTGCACTCAAAATCCGGCACGCCCTACTCCTCACTTTTGTCAAATTATTCCTCATGGTCATACTGATACAGCAAATACTCGCCAAGAAAGATATCGACCGCGATCGAACACGCCACCGCGATCACAAGAATGATCAGCTTTGTATCCGTCGCCTTCAAAATTCTTCCCTCTGCCATTGCCACCAAAAACAGCGTCACATAGACAATGCCCTGCGCGATACGATGCGCTTTTCGTTGTGCCCTGCGCTTATTTTCCATGTATCGCTCGTCCATAAACGTATTTGACATCTTTCCCTCATAAAAAAATCCAAAGAATCCAAAAAACATAAAAAACAGAAACGGCGCAACTCGTCCCTCTGCGTTGTATGTGTAAAATCCCATCAGTCCTAAAAATCCCAGCAATCCCATAATACCAAGTTTCGGACTGATCCTTCTAGTGACATGTGCCGCAGCATCCTTTTTCGCTTTTTGACAGCCTAGCCAGCACAGATAAAACACATACAAAACCATACATGCGACCGCAATGTGCATCGGCAAGTCTTTGACTGTAAATTCGGATGGCTGCTCCATCGGAACAACGAGCCGGGAATCATTGAATTTAACCGCGTACAAAGATGCCCCAATCACCATCAGCAGACAGATGATTCCCATCCCAACAATTTTTACTTTTTTGTTCATATAAATCTCCATTCTTACCAAAATCTGCGAATTTGGGCGTAAGCACAAATTTGGCGTGTGAAAAATTTATTTTTCACACTAACCTCCTTCTTGCCACGCTGTGACGTTACATCTCTCTGTAGGAAATGCTTGTTTTTAAACATTCTCGTACACACTTCATTTTCATAGAAAGTGATATATTTATATCTTTATGAGATAAATATATCACTCTATACAGGAGAAGTCAACATATGCTGCATATTTTTTTCCTGTCACGATTGCTGTAATACTCCGCAAGCATGGGCGCAGAAATGGCTGAAAAAATCAGATCTCTACCGCTGGTAGGTGTCACTTTTTGTGCTGTTCTGGTATACTTTTTATAGAAGTAAACAACGGACAGGAGGATTTCATGATGAATCAAGGCAAAATTGGCGCTTTTATTTCGGAACGCCGAAAGGCAAAGGGCTGGACGCAAAACCAGTTGGCAGAAAAACTTGGCATCACGGACAAGGCTGTGTCGAAATGGGAAACCGGGCGGTCTATGCCAGACTTATCTTTGTTTATGCCGCTATGTACTTTATTAGAAATAACACTAAACGAGCTGTTTGCCGGCGAATGCATTTCAGAACAGAATTTAAAGGAAAAAGCGGACGAGGTCTTAATGAGTGTCATTGCAAGCTGGCTCGGACAGGAGAAACAGCTATCCACAGCGCCGTCGATTGCCACCAAAACAGTTTTGGACGTGCAAAATGTCTCAAAACGCTATCAGACCAAATCACACACCGTCTTGGCAGTCAAGGATATCAGCTTTCAGATTCCACACGGCAGCTTTGTCGGTATTATGGGCGCATCTGGTTGTGGAAAAACCACACTGCTGAACTTAATTGCCACGATTGACAAGCCGACAAGCGGAACCATTTACATCGGTGGTCAGAATATTGTGGCAATCCCCGAAAATGAGACTGCCGATTTCCGCCGCGAGCATTTAGGATTTGTCTTTCAGGAGTACAATCTGCTCGAGACCCTGACCCTCTATGAAAATATCGCACTTGCGCTGACTATAAAGGCGCTCCCCAAAGAACACATTGCGCAGACAATACAGGAAATTTCTAAAACCCTTGGTATTACCACTGTTCTGCACAAATTTCCGCATGAAGTGTCAGGAGGACAGCGGCAGCGCTGCGCCTGCGCCCGCGCGCTTGCGGTCAATCCAGACCTTATACTCGCAGATGAGCCGACCGGCGCGCTTGACTCCCATGCTGCCAGACAACTGCTAGACACCTTTTCCATGCTATGCAGAGATTATCACGCAACAATCCTAATGGTCACACATGATGTCATGGCGGCAAGCTACTGCGACAAGATTTTATTTATGAACGACGGTGAACTCAAGGCGTCACTGAATCGGGAATGTCAAAGCAAGCAGGCATTTTTTGCACAAATATTGAAAAAATTAGAATGGATTGAAGGAGAAAATCATGATGTATTGTAAACTGTCACTCCGTAATGCCAGACGGTCTTTTACAACTTATCTTTTATATATTGTGACAATGACAATTCTGCTAGGCGTTATGGAATTATCAAACTGCATCGCAGTTGTGGGAAACTTTGCTGATTTTCAGACCATTTCCCTGCCCCTGCTCATCGTTGTCATTCAGATTGTCTTAGTCGAATATATCGACACCTATATATTCAGACAGCGGGCAAAAGAGTTTGCGAACAATCTACTCTTAGGTATGCAGAAAAAAACCTTAACGGGCTTATTTTTAGTTGAAATCCTGCTGATAGGCTGTTTCTGCTTTCTCGTCGGAACGACTGTCAGTTATGGGCTTTTCTGCATTGCTACCTCCTTGCGCGGCGTATATTCCTATGCACTCCTTTACTGCCAAAGCGTTTTTGATACTTTCTGCTGCTTTTGCGTCATTGAAATTGTGTGTGGCGTCCGCCTGAAAATTCGAATGGACAAGCTGCAAATACGCGAGCTGATGCAAGAAAAGGGACGCAGTCAGCAATTAAATCCAACTGATACTTCCAAAAGCTGGGGCATTGCCTTTTTGTGCAGTTTCGGATGTCTGATTGCGTGCGTGTGCGGCATTGTCTATTTGCCGCAAGCATATGTGATCTATCCTGTTGCGATTGTCATCATTCCTCTGGCAATCAGTATCATTGCCTTTTACCAGTGGATTTTTCGGTGGCTGTCTGCATACCGCCGTAAAAGCGCTGTCTCAATTTATCAGCAAAACAGGCTCTATCTCACCGCTGCTGCCACTTATCATTTCAAGACAGCGGCGATGGTCAATGCGGTTTTTTGTATGTGTTTTTTATTCTCTGCGTGCTCTTTTATAACAGGAAGCTTCATGCTAAAGCCAGATTTACAGCTTATGGAAAAAACTGCCCAGTACTGGATGGGTACTGCGCAGCTTGGTATCTGTATCGTGTTTACTGTCATTTATTTTTCAATATTGGCGTTACAGCAGATCATAGAATTTCATCAGAATGCCCGACACTACCAGCTCCTTGGCTGGATTGGAAAAAGTAACAGGCAGCTCAAAATGCTCATCATACAGCAGATTGCAATTCGGCTGATCATGCCTATGATTTTGGCTTTGCTGATAGGTTTATTCTGCATTCCACTGCTAAATTACAAGATGAATAAACTCTTGCCGTCGTCAATGTACAATGATCTACTGCACGACACAGGTGTGTTTTTCGTAAGTACATTATTGTTTTTTAGCGGTTATTTTTTCGTCGTTTTTACCATGAGCAAAGCATATATTACTGAAAAGAAAACACGCTAAAAACGCGTACTAAATTGCAATTACATGAACTGGATTCCCATGTTTCTGCACGAGTTGTATCAAATCGTCAGCGTTTATCCAGACGGTAGCTGTATTGTCGTTTGGATGGACGCCGACCATTCCTCCGCAAAAAGATTGATCCAAATAGAACTGTATGATACGTTCCTCATCATTTAGTAATCCAAGCGGCGTTACCTCTCCCGGCACTAACTTCATCATGCGCATTAAGTCCTCTTCCGACGCAAAAGACAACCGTCTTAGATGATTCTGTTTTTCAAATTCTTTAAGCTTCAAGTGCTTATCTCCTCTTATGGAGATTAAATAATAATTTCTCTTTTTATCGTCACGGACAAAAAGATTCTTGGCATTCAGATCTGGATAAGGCAGTGCTGCACCTTCCAGCTCGCCCATATGATAGACTGCTTTATGTTCTGTAACTTCATATCGAATATGTTGTTTTGACAGATATTCATACGTTTCTGTTTTGGTCATTGCGAATACTTCCCTCTCATTTTAATACTCATATTTTATGCTCATATTTTTATTTTTCATATATCACGATTCATCATATCACATTGTGCTTGACATTTAAATACGAAAGCGATAACATGACGTTAATTTCTTCCGTCCAAAGGATTATTTTGTAAAAATTGGCACAACACCGTTTGGCTTTGAACCTATAATCCCGCGATTAGAGAACTCAACCAACAGTTGAATCGCAGCACTCAACCAATAGTTCGTGTATTTTTCCAGCATTTTGGTATATATTCATATCAAGATATGTACTAAACTTTTTATACGACACTCAATACAGCAGTGCGCTGCAAAACAGATACAGAAAGGTGAATGATACGCATGAAAACAATATTTTTACACGGTCTAGGACAAACTGCTGCCGTCTGGAAGCCGACACTTCAGGTCATGGCAAACCAGACTGACTGCCTCTGTCCAAACCTTCCAGACTGGCTTATAAACCAGACGCCTTCCTATGAAACGCTGTACTCTTCCTTGGAAAAATATGCCTTACAATACGATGAGCCACTCAATTTGTGCGGCCTGTCACTGGGCGGTATTCTCGCGCTGAACTTCGCAATTGACCATCCAAAAACAGTGCATTCTCTCTCGCTGATTGGCACGCAGTACACGATGCCCAAACATCTTTTGCAGCTTCAAAATGTGATTTTTCGTCTGATTCCTGCCTCTAAATTTCAGGAAATGGGCTTTCAAAAAACAGCTTTTATCCGTCTGTGCAAGTCTATGATTGATTTAGATTTCACACATTATTTGCATAAAATTACCTGCCCTGTACTTATATTATGTGGTGCGCGTGACAGGGCAAACAAGCCTGCTGCCCTGCAATTAAAAGAACAACTTCTCACAGCCAAACTCTCAATTGTTCGCAATGCAGGACACGAGGTAAACATTGATGCGCCCGCTGAATTGGGACACATCATCAACGATTTTTTAACTTCATTCAACACATAAAAATATACAATTTTTTACTTTTTCAGGAGGTAAACATGAACCAAAAAGACATTGGAAAATTTATTGCAGCATGCCGTAAAAAAAATAATTTGACACAGGCACAGCTTGCAGAGCAGCTTGGCATTACGGACAGAGCTGTCTCGAAATGGGAGACGGGAAACAGTATGCCGGACTCCTCGATCATGCTTGAACTTAGTCAAATTCTGGGGATTACGGTAAACGAACTATTAAGCGGGGAGGAAATTCATATGGAAAATTATGAGATCAAGGCAGATGAAAATCTGCTTGCTTTGAAGCAGCGGGACGAGAATAATCTCAACAAAAATGTCGTGATTTGTTTCATTTACTCATTGACTTTGATGGTAGGAATTGTGGTCTGTGTCATCTGTGATATCGCTCTTTCGGGCGGTCTGACGTGGTCGCTGATTCCCTTGAGCTCTATCGTTTTCGCATGGGTAATCTCATTTCCTATTATAATCTTGGGAAAGCGGGGAATCGCTGGCAGCCTACTCTCACTGAGCTTTTTTATCCTGCCATTTCTCTATATATTGAGTCGTCTGGTAAATGTTTCCTCCGTCTTTTCCATCGGGGCAGTGATGGCTGTGATTGCAATGGTCTACATATGGCTGGTATTTGGATTGTTCAAGCGATTTCCAAACAGGGCGCTGGCAGTCTGGGGCACTGCGGTCCTGCTGCTGATCCCATTACAGTTTGTCATCAATGGTGCGCTGTCAACGATGATATCCGAACCGCTCATGGAAATCTGGGACATACTGACTATTTTTATCCTGCTCATCGTGGCGTTCACGATTTTTGCCTGTGACTATGCGCGCAGAAAAAGATAAACATCCAAAAAATCTATTTCCATCTCCCGCTAAATATAGTATACTGAATATATAAGACGCTGCGACAATAAGACTCAATTTCTAAACAATAGTTGCCGTCTAAAACGATAATACGAAAGCGAGGATACCCAATGGAAGAACAAGAAAAAAAGACACTGGGAGAACGAATTGAAGAAAAGTACGGCTGTTCGTGTTCGTGCTGCGATGATTTAATCCGCAATCAGGGAATCTCCGACCCGGATATCGCGCGGGCTGCCTACGAAGCAGGAATCTTGTACCCACGGATTCTATATCAAGATGCTCCAGCAGATGTGCGTGACAAGCTGATTAACCTGTTGGACAAAGGCGAGCCAGACAAAAGTCTGGTCAACAACTATCTTGTTGCGCTTGCCATGATCGGCGATGAGACTGTCGCAGAATACTTCCAAAAATGGGAGGAGGCACCTAGGCCGTGGCGTGAATCGCTGTATGTTGGACCCTATCACTACGCTGAGGAGGGCGGCTGGTGCATTGAGAACGGCAAAAAAAGGCAGCTTTTCTTCGATGCGTGCTATGCGCTGGAAAAGTCAGAGACAGCCGCGCCGGAAGAAAATGTCTATGGCGGCACAGCCGAGGAGAAATGTCCGTTTTGCGAGTCCAGCTATGTCAATGTGCTGGTGCTTGATGGCCGCGATGAACGCCTGTCCTTTCTGGGATTCCATGGAAAAATTAAAATCAAATACTGCGAAGGCTGCCTTCCGTGGTCAGGTACCGTATTCTGCAAATATGTTGAGGACGGAGAAAGCACGGTTCTGCGCCATGATGATGGCGAAGAATACTTCTGTGACGATGAGGAGTTAAATGACCGCACACCCTTTGTACTCTCTAAGAAAATGGTTCCCAAAAGCTACTGCGACGAGTTTGAGCGCTGCGCCGTCGGCGGCAGACCGGCATTTGTCGATGATGCCTCCTTCGTAGTCTGTCCAGAATGCGGCAAGAAAATGATGCACTTGGCACAGCTTGGCGAAGAGTGGACTACCTGCGGCACGCACTATATCCAAATCTGCCGTGACTGCCAGATCGCCGCAATACAATACCAGCAAACCTAAGCATCTGTTTATAATAACTTGCAGATCTGCGCATTTGAGCCGCTCATAGGCGGCATGGAGGATTTTCATGGAAAAATTACCACCAATTGAAAAAATATATGAAGCGTATTCCGCTCTGGCGGACAACCGTATACACATGGAGGAGACTTCTGCCAAAGTCGTCTCGTCTGACGGTGCAAAATCATACAAAGTTGCATGGAAAGACAACACATATTCTTCCACAGACAACGCTACCTACTGGCAGGGCTACGCGGGCTACCCTGTCATCGGCGTTTTAATTTTACAATCCAAATTGACAGTGGACAGCACCATCTTCACACATTTTTCCGGTGTGAACTGGAACAGCCTGAACAAAAAACACAAAAGAGACTATCACGCAGCGCTGATGGAAGTTTTTTCAGAGAAACAACTGCCGCAGGAAAAAATTGACAGCATCGAGACCGTGACACAGCAGGTCTTTGAACAGCTCAAACAGTTAGACCTAAAAATTGTGCGAAAACTGAGCACAGCAAGCCAATAATACGCTCACTGCCCCCGCCTTACGGAGTCTCTTTGTGCCAGATCAACCAGCCGCCAAAGCTGGTGCACGGGAGATTCCGCGAAGCAGAGAAACAGCTTCCTGTCTTATTGTTTCACCGTTTTCTTCAAGCTGCACATGGGAATTGGGAATGCATTGAATATCCAACTCCATTTCAATGCATTCCCAATCCCCGATCGGCATTCTATACAGTTCAATCTGTACCTGTCGAAATCCAAGTGCTTCATAGCAATGCCCCCACCCCTGTCATTCATGTGAGAAAAACTTCTAACTGCCTACGGCAGTTTCCACTCGCTGCAAAAGCTGCTTCGCGAAGAAATGCTAAGTCTGATACTGAGAACTGCCTGAAATACGGCACTTTCTATCGGAATTTGAAAAAAATAGATTTTCCATGTCACACAGCCAAGATTGCGTTGTCTAATAAAGTAGGAGGTAAAAATCTATGAAAAATAAAACCAATGAAGAACTACAGGCCTTGGTCGCCAAAGCCACCGCAGGCGATAAAAAGGCGCTTGAAACACTTATTGCCGGTGTGCAGGACATCATATTTAATATGTCGCTTCGAATGCTTGGCACATTTGCAGACGCGGAGGATGCCACACAGGATATTCTGCTCAAAATGATTACACATCTGTCATCATTTAGAGGCGACAGTTCCTTTACGACGTGGGTATTTCGCATTGCAGCAAATCATTTGAAAACTTATAAAAAGCATATGTTTGCACGCTATCCGTTGAATTTCGAGTATTATGGAAATGACATAGAAAACGCCAAAATTGACGATGTGCCAGATTTAACTCAGAATGTGGAAACCGATATCTTAGCGGAGGAACTGAAATTATCCTGCACCAATGTGATGTTGCAATGTCTTGATGAGGAGAGCAGATGTATTTTTATATTGGGTACAATGTTTCAGATTGACAGCCGCATCGCGGCAGAGCTTTTGGAGCTGACTCCAGAGGCATACCGCCAGCGCCTTTGCCGTGTGCGCAAAAAAATGGCAGATTTTCTGGCGCAGTATTGCGGAGAATATGGCAGCGGCAGATGCAAATGCAGGGACAGAGTCAATTACGCGATACAGAGTCATCGGCTAAACCCTTTGCAGTTAGACTATGTGTCAGCCACGGAAATCCCCATACAGACCATGATGGCGGTAAAAAACGCAATGGAGGATATTGACAATTTATCGCAGGATTTTTCATTTTGCAAACCCTACCAGTCTCCCGAGCACACGAGACATCTGATACAGGAATTTTTGGATTCCACGCAATTTTCCACCATACAAAACGCATAAAGGAGAGAATCAATGATAAATACACAATTGATTATAGATTACTTGTCGGCATTGAGCACAAATAATAACCGCGAGTGGTATCATGCAAACAAAGAGGATTTTAAAAAAGCGAATGCAGAATTTGAAAATTTATTGCAGGCGTTAATGCTCGAGATTGGAAAGTTTGACAGCAGTATCCTCCACAACAATCCCAAAGACCTTACCTTCAAGATTGTCAGAGACACCCGTTTCAGTCATGACAAATCACCCTACAATCCTGCATTTCGTGCCCATATATCCGCTCAGGGAAAACTGCCTGTACCAGTCGGATATTACCTTATGATAAAGCCCGGCAGCCAGTCCTTTTTAGGCGGCGGTTTATTCGCAGACATGTTTAAAGATGCGACCACCATGATACGGGACTTCATCGCCCAAAATGGGAAAGAGTGGGAAAAGCTTATACATGCACCGGCGTTCGAGAAGCACTTCACTGTACAGGGAAGCGCTCTAAAAAATGTCCCTGCGGGCTATGAGAAAGAACACCCTCAGGCAGAATATTTGAAATATAAGAGCTGGTATCTGGAATATCCAATAAAGGACGAAGACTTGCGTGATGCAGAAGTATTTGTCGCAAAAGCAGCAGAACTTTTCCAAATCATGAAACCGTTTAATGACTATTTGAACAGAGCGCTTGCAGGATTTCAGATGCCGTCGAGATAATGTACGCGCACCGGGCGTCCATCTGCCTGCCGGCATATTTCCTTTGGACGCCCGCGCATCATAATACGCAATTATTTTATACAAGATAAATAATACTGTTTTGCAGTTTCTTCATCAAGGGCAAAGTGCTTTTGCAGTTTGGCAACAATAACGTTCTCTGGCACCTCGTCCTCTACCTTGTCTTGTATAAAAGCAAGGATTCCTTCGATTCTGCCTTCATTTCTACTTTCTTCTCTCATTTCCTGTATTGCCAGACACATATCCACCGTCTCCTTTCCCTGTTCAAACTTGATTTTCGAGTTGGTCGCAGCATTGATGATCTCGACTGCTCTTCTTTCTACACTTTTAAATCTGCGGTCTGTTTTCAGAATGCTGTCAATTGCTTTTCTGTCATTTGAATACTTAATGTAGCGCATGATCTCTCGCATTCCTGTCTGAAATCCGTCAATCTCATGATCTGTAAGATTCATCGGAGTTATCAGGTTGATGCGATAGTCTGCTACATACTTGAGTAGCTCTGCATCACAATCTGTATACATTTCACTCAGACACAGGGGTCCATCCCACATTTCTGAACCAAAATACACCACAACTGTCATAACTGGAAGCAGTCTGTCACTTTTCCAGAAGCCGCTCAGAAATTCATCGCCTGTCGGCTTGACGGACTTATCAGAGGAAGCCTTGTGTATAGCAGCTGACTTCGTTACCTGCCCTGCAAGATTGATAAAATCATACAAGCCATTTTTAACAGGCATTGCATAATTAATCTTCCCCTCATTCTCTACCGCTAGAATACAGTAAGCTGCCCTTCCATCTGTCATTGCTGTCAGCATTTTCGAGACATCACGATACTTCTGCACTGGAACAGATGACTGACCTACTCCATAAGGTATGACAATCTCGGTAGTGTCAAGCTCTACCAGCCTGTCAGGAAGAATGACCTGACTCCCCTTGTATATATATTGGTTGAAAACATCTGCAAAAATAGACGGGCGCTTCATGTACTCCTTTGTAAGTATATCCAATTTTCCCATGTGTTTGTCTCCTCGTGGACTGCTTTTGTATTTATGGTAATGATATCATAGTTGAGGGAATATCGCAAATAAATCTCATTTCCGGTGTCCTCGTGCCACAGCAATTCATATATGGTACTGCCCAAGCTAACACGGATTATATGATACCACAAACCGTCAATTTTCTCTTGTACAATAAAACCATATTCTTCGACGAATAACTTGACAAGATATTCATTTCCGTCAATATAATCAAATTTTACGAGTAAAAATCTAATGCTGTTCCCATTCTCTGCATCAATACATTTTTGATATGTCACCGCCATCTTTTACCCCAAGCTTTCTCACACTTCAAAAAATATATCATAAATCCGACAGTCTTTCTCATATTCACAGACAATATCCTTATGCTCAAAACGTTCTGTATTCTTATTGGAAAACGTGATGTTATACAAATCAGCCCCCTCAGCACTTCCAAACAGTGTAGTGTGGCTATGCCGGTCAGCAAAACCCATTATTTTAAACCCATTTCCATTATAGGAACCGGTAAACGGATTATCTGGTGTCCCAATTGGGAGCCATGCGTCCTCTGAAATCTCAATATCATTTTGCTGCATATAGTTTTTGTCAAGTCCGCATTCACGAATCGAACGAAGCTGTGACTCCGTCGCAATCATATAATACACTTTGCCATTGATTGTGATCGTGTCTATATCTTGTAAGCCTGCCTGTTCAGCAGTGTCAATTCTTTCTGTCTCATCGTGCATTCGCTCGTCCATCGTCTCAAACGCAACTTGATCCTCAAGAAGTGTGATGCGAATCCTTTGGCTGCTGTATTTCTCTGCTATTGCTTGAAGTGTTTCCAGCATCTCCTCCTCTGTCATTGAAACAAGCTGGTCAACTGTCGATGATTCCCAGTATCCACGAATGCTGTCCATCATTCCGCCAAGGCAGTCGTCCCGCTCGCCAACGCGGACGGTTTCCTTATC
>ERZ808035.1302-NODE-1302-length-13264-cov-5.170471_pt1 | contig 13264 bp, 10 predicted proteins | sample MGYA00380189_ERZ808035 | MGnify/ENA primary metagenome ERZ808035 (study PRJEB31490, sample SAMN06133407) | mouse gut metagenome | isolation source: M5_1 | host: mice | place: China: Chengdu | collected 2015-05 ...
GATTTGCGTTTGGAATTGCTGGGCTTGTTGCACTTGGAAAGCAGGCCATTGAAACTGCTTCAGATTTTGAAGCAATGGAATCACAGTTTTCACAGGTTTTTGGAGAACTAGAATCAGTGGCAAGTAAAAGTCTTTCAGAGGTCGCTAAACAAGCAGGAATTATGGAAGAACGAATGAAGCCCAGTTTTACAAAAATAGCTGCCTTTGCCAAAACAACAGGAATGGATACAGCAAGTTCTTTGAAGCTATCTGAACGCGCTATGATGGCCGTAGCTGATAGTGCAGCATTTTATGACCGTTCCTTGGAGGAGACAACAGAATATCTCCAATCATTTTTAAAAGGAAATTACGAAAATGATTCTGCATTAGGCTTATCCGCAACAGAATTTACAAGGAATGCAGCCGCAAATAAATTGTACGGAAAATCTTTTATTGAATTGTCAGAAGCCCAAAAACAGCTTACATTACTTCAGATGGTGGAAGATGCAAACAGGTTGTCAGGGGCAATTGGACAGGCGGCAAGAGAAGCAGATACATGGACAAATCAGGTCGGAAACTTAAATCAGGCTTGGGTAAATTTAAAAGCAACTTTAGGCAAGTTTATTTTGCCTATAGCAATACAAGCTGTAAAAGCAATAACAAATGTGATCAATGCCATTAATGCAATGCTTACCAGACTTTATGCAGCTGTAGGCATATTTAAAGAATTAATAACCGGAAAAAAGTTTCAACAGAAATTTCTTTTGAAACAAAAACCGGTATTAATATGGGTGATGAATATGATGAAGCAGCAGAAGGAGCAGAAAATCTTGCATCTGCAAATGATGACATTGCGAAATCTGCGAAAAAGGCGGCAAAAGCAGCAAAGGGAGCGCTTGGACCATTTGACGAATTAACCGTATTGGCAAAGCAAACTGGAAGTGGAAGTGCTGATAGTGGCGCAGAAATCGGCGGCGGATTTGAAATGCCGGAGTTAGTAGTAGATACAGAAGTTGAGGAGGTCGATACTCTTTCAAGTGCGATTGATAGCTTACTCGAAAGACTAAAACCGCTGTTTGACTGGTTTGTAAGGCTTAAAGGTCTATTTGTTGAGGGATTCTTTGACGGATTAGGTGAGAGTTGGAATGAACGGATTTCTGACATACAAGAGAGTGCAAGAAACATTGTAAAAAATCTTGTGGAAATATTTACGGACCCCAGCGTCGCTACAGCATCGCAGACAATGATAGAAAAGGTCGTCTATGCAATGGGAGAGTCATTAGGTGCGGTAGTATCTATTGGAACCACTATAGGGCAAAATCTGATAGGCGGCATAGACATTTATCTTGAAGAAAACAAAGAATTTTTGAAAGAAAAGCTAGTATCTATTTTTGATATCGCGGGAGATATTGCTCTACTGATTGGCGAAGCTTTTGAAAGCATTGCATACATATTTGAAGCATTTGGCAGTGAGAGCGGACAGCAGTTGACGGCAAATATTATTGGGATATTTAGTGATACCATTTTGAACTTACTTGAACTTGCTGGAAAGTTTGGTAGAGATATTCTTGACAGTATTATAACTCCAATCAGCGAAAACAAGGAAGAATTAAGGACGGCATTAGAAGGATTGCTTGGCACATTTGCAGATATTGCAGGAACAATTCTAAAGGCAGTAAATGATACATTTGCAAAAATGAATGAGGTATATGACAAATATTTTAAACCATTTTATGACAGTTTTATTCAGGGACTATCTGATTTGGTGCACACAATTCTGGACGTTTGGAATACATATGCACAACCATTTCTTGATAGAATTGCTGAAAGTATAAGTGCATTATGGGAAGAACATTTAAAGCCGCTTGTGGATAATGTCCTTGAAGTAATAGGGCTTATAGTAGAGGCAATTACTATGATATGGGAAAATACACTACAACCTGTATTAAATTGGATAATTCAAGTGCTTGGACCTACATTAATTGATTTTTTTGAGTATTTATATGATAAATTTTATACCAAAATTGTAAAGATAATAGACGTAATTAATGGAATAGTAGAGATAGTCAAAGGTGTAATCGACATATTGCTTGGAAGAGCAAAAGGTGACTGGCAGAGAGTATGGGACGGATTTGCAGACGTTGTACAGGGTGTTGCAGATGTAATTAAAGGTATTATTAATGCAATTATAGGAACCGTTGAAGGCGTGGCAAATGCTGTTGTAGCGGCTATTAATACCATGATTAGGGCAATCAATAGTATATCTTTTGAAGTGCCAGAATTTGATATTTTTGGCAAAAAAATTGGTGGCATGACAATAGGGTTTAGTTTATCTGAAATTCCAAAAGTAAATATTCCCCGTCTTGCCGACGGTGCAGTAATCCGCGGTGGCGACCCGTTTATGGCAGTGCTTGGTGACCAGCGTTTCGGACAGACAAACATTGAAGCACCACTTGCAACCATAGAAAAAGCTGTTACAAATGCAATGAATAAAAATGGCGGCATGGGCGGAGAAATAACTGTAAAAGTTTATCTTGGAGAAAAAGATATAACACAGGCGGTAAAAACAGAGGCAGATACTTACTTTAAAAGAACAGGCAAAAGCTTGTTTGCATACTAGGAGGGGAGGAAATGTTTAGTGGTTGGCTCATAAAGTTTGGCGATGCAATTCTTCCCAACAGCTTTATTCTCGCGGACGGTTGGGAATCCACGCCAAACCAGCGTGTAGAAATCGATGCGTACAGGGACGCCAATGTGCTGTTGCATAGAGAAACCAGCGAAAACTTTAAGACCTCAATAACGCTGAATATACGCGCTATGAATTTGGAGGAAATGACGGCATTTAAAACGGTTATTGGATTGGCTACGTTGGATATAAATAGTAAAAAGCAACGGAAATTAATGATCACATATTGGAATGATGAAGAATTGACATATAAGACCGCGACAATGTATATGCCAGACGTAACATATACCATACATACAGTTGACGAGGTTGACCGCGACATTGAATATAACGGATTTACAATAGAACTGATTGAATATTAAGGTGATAAAATGATTGATTATACATATAATAACCTGTTTATGGACGATAGTACCAGCAAACAGTTAATAATTGAATTTGACAACACGGTAATCACCAATGAGGATTTGTTTGACCAAACAATGACATTAGAAGAAAGCTTATGCTCTGAAAAAGAACTTCGTTTCGGTGCCTGTGAAGCCAGCGTTTTAAGCTTTAAAGTTGCAAATATTGTAACTCCAATGAAAAGCAAATGGTTGTCTGCCAAGATGGTGTTAAATAATCACACTAACGAACCTTTTATAATAGGAAGATACAAAGTTGCAGAGGACAAACTAACAGCAGATAAAATGTGGCGCGAAATAACCGCTTATGATGCAATGTACGACATTATAAATGCTGACGCCTCTAAAATGGCAGCATGGTATAACGAGGTCCTTCCTAATGCAGACAGTACAGTGACTTTGCGAGATTTCCGAACAAGATTTATAAGCTATTTTGGCTTAGAACAGGTTCTTCCACAAGACGGGCTAGTTAATGATGGCATGATTGTGGAAAAAACTATAGAACCAGAGCAAATAAGTGGAAAAGATATCATTACAGCAATCTGCGAGATAAACGGCTGTTTCGGGCATATTGGACGTGATGGAAAGTTCTATTATATCTATTTAACACAAAATATAGAAGGGCTATATCCAAGAAATGATTTGTTTCCGAGTAATAATATTTTTCCGAAAGAACCTGTTACTTCACCCGTTGGTGCAAAAGGAAGTTATATCAGCGTTGATTGGAAAGATTTTAAAACAAAAACCATAAACAAATTGCAGATACGACAAGCAGAAAATGATATTGGAGCTGTCATTGGAGAATGCGGGGATAACTGCTATATTATTGAAAATAACTTTTTGGTTTATGGTAAAAGTAGTGAAGAACTATGGCGAATTGGTAATAACATATTTAACAAAATTACCAAAATAATTTACCGTCCATTAATTGAAGCAGATGTAAAAGGAAATCCATGCTTTGAAGTTGGGGACCCAATAAGAATTGTTACAAAGCATAAGCTTATTGAGACTTATATTTTACAAAGAACTTTAAAAGGCATACAGGCATTGAGAGATAGTTATAAGTCTGAAGGTGTTGAAAAATACAGCGAACAGGTTAATGGCGTGCATAAGTCCATTATACAACTAAAAGGAAAAACGAATATGATAACCCGGACAGTAGAAGAAAATCGACTAGAAATGTTGGACATAGAGACTGGTTTATCATTCACAATTGTCGAAACTGCGAAAGGACTACAAGCCAATATCGACGCGGAAACAAAACGAGCCGGAGAAGCAGAGGAACAGTTGTCTACTGATTTAAGTTTAACGGCAACAGGTTTGCAGTTAAATATCGACGCGGAAACAAAACGAGCCGGAGAAGCAGAGGAACAGTTGTCTACTGATTTAAGTTTAACGGCAACAGGTTTGCAGTTAAATATCGACGCGGAAACAAAACGAGCCGGAGAAGCAGAAAAAAGCCTAGGAACGGATATTGAGGCATTGGCTGGAAAGATAGTTTTAAAGGTTAAGGCAAATGGAGAAATTGCGCTTGTAGAATTGAGCGCCGATCCAGAAGAAGGCACCGTTTTTAAAGTTAAAGCTGATAATATATCTTTAACGGCGGCGCAAATTATCAACTTGCTGTCGAATGGGGATATAAATTTGACAGGAAAAAACATAAAGATAACTTCTACAAATTTCAAAGTTGATAAAGACGGAAATGTAACCTGCAAAAATATCAGATGTGAAAATATAAAAGCATTTTCAATATCCGCAGAGGCTAAAAATGATTTTAATAATGAGGTAAGTAATTCGGAAGCTATGAGATTGGCACGGGAAGCAATTGCGGCGGCACAAGCAGCAGCAGATGCAGCGGCACAAGCAGCAGCACAAGCGCAATCTGCTGCAAACGTGGCAAATACAACTGTAAATAATTTGGTTAGCACAGTTATCCCTGATATAAATAGTGCAATACAAAATGTATCTAATAGGGTAACAGTGCTTGAGAACAAGTAGGAGGTGTTTTTAAATTGGCAATGCAAAAAGCACATACAAATATAAATTGGGAAAATGAGCCTAGCGATGCAACACCTATAAATGAACAAAATCTAAATCAAATGGACGGTTCTATTGATGTAATCGACAATAGGGTCATCACTCTTGACACAACCAAGTTTGATAAGACAGACGCACAAGGTTTGATTAAATCATTAACTTTTAACCGCACAAATGGCGTGTTTACAATTACATATTTTAATGGTGCGACGGCTACCATTGATACCATGTTGGAAAAACTTGCAGTCAATTTTGATTTTGACGAAACCACACAACAAATGATAATAACGCTTGATGATGGTACGGTTAAGAGAGTTGACTTGTCAGCGTTTATAGTACCGTTAGAGTTTGTTGATTCAGGTACGATAGCTTTTCAACTTCTTGCAGACGGAAAAGTAACAGCGATCGTAAAAGAAGGCAGCATACAAGAAAAGCATCTACGACCGGATTATTTAGCAGATATTAAAGTAGAAACTGCAAAATCTGAAGCCTATAAAAACGCAGCGGCGATAAGTGCATCAACGGCATCTGTGTCTGCATATAACGCCAAAGAATCTGAAAAAGCTGCAAAAGTAAGTCAGACTGAATCTAAAAAATCAGAATTAGCGGCAATAGCAAGCGCAGAAAGTGCAGAAGTAAATAAAAACATAGTAGTTAGCGGGATTGAAACAGCGTCCATCTGCGCTTTTGAAGCAAAAGAAAGTGCAAAAATTGCAAAGGAAAACGCAGATATTGCCGTTGAAAACAGCGCTACAGCGGTAGAAAGTGCAGCAAATGCAGAGAACTATGCAAATACAGCACAAAGCTATGCAATTGGAACAAATGATGTAGTGCGCCCAAATGACAGTCAGGATAATAGCAAATTTTACTCTGACTTAGCAAAAAAACTAACAGAAGAAGCGCAAAAATTATTAGACCAAGCGCAAAAGTTAGTTTCCGCAGCGACCGCAGGGGCAATAATTCCATCAGGAACAGTAACTTTTGAAAATCTTCCAGAAGACCCCAGAGTAGGGTATATGTACAATATTTCAAATGATTTTGTGACAGATAGCCGATTTGTAGAAGGTGCAGGCATATTCTATCGCGCTGGAGCAAATATTTATTGGACAAAAGATGGCAAATGGGACGTGATGATTGGAACGCAAGTAACCGGAGTAAAAGGTGATTCTGAAAGTACATATCGCGTAGGAAACGTAAATATAACAAAAACAAATATAGGGCTAGGGAATGTAAATAATACAGCAGATGCAAACAAGCATGTAGCATCTGCAAAAACTATAACCGAAACGCTTCCAATATCAAAAGGCGGAACTGGGAAAACAACAGGTGCAGAAGCTATCAAGGCATTGGTTAATTCAGCAACTACTGGAGCAGATACGCCCGCCGATAATGACTGGTATTTATGCCAATGGGCTAATGGCAGTTCTAATGGAAATGAGACACCTGTAAGGCGTAAAATGTCAAGTTTATGGAACTATATAAGCACAAAAATGTCGCCACTTTTAAATGATAAAGTAAATAAAACCGGCGACACACTAAGTGGTAGATACGTTTATGAAATAGGTTCAGCCATTGCGCTTCGCGGTCCATATAGAACCTCTGATGTTATAACGTTTATCCCTGACAAAAATACTTCCGATAACTATGGAAACGGAGTTAGAATAGGAACAGATGGTTTTGTGTTAATAGCAGCTGGGGAGTCTGGCGACCGATTCCAAGATGTTAGTGGCGCATATGAAGCTGTGTATATCGCGAGTGATCAAGAAATCCGTTTAATGCCAGGGTGTCAAAACGGACATGATATCAATAAAGATACAGTATGTGAATCAAGTGGACGTATTAACACTCCATTTATTAGTGCAAGAAAACACGAGTCTATTGTAAACGGGGTATTACAAAGTCTTACTGCTGGACAAACACAATTAATGGGAGATGGATTGTGGATTTCCAATCCAGCAATAAAAAATGACCAGGGTTGGATTAGAATGTTGGGAACCGGAGAAAACGATTCTGTTTTGGAAATTGCAACCGGAGATGATGGAGGTGCTGGAGAAAGAATTGTTGTGAGACAGTATAACACAGCAAATGGAGTTGCACATGAACTTGTATTATTAGAAAATGATGGACATACAGGATTTAAACAATTTGTTACGATTGATACAGCAAATGGCATTGATGGGGATATACGCTTTTACAGAAATGGGCAAAGAAAAATGTATATAGGTACCGGGAGTGACAATACGAATCATGGAATTTGGGATTATGTGCTCGGTAAGTGGATGGTATATTCAGACGGTGCTAACATTTATCTAAATGGAACCGCTGAAAAAGCAAAAGGAATACAAGCAACAAATGGCGCGCTCTATACGATATCAGGGCAAGCATATGCAAGAAACCCAGGCGTGGTGTTGGGATTTGATACAAGTGGTCAAATCGATGCTTATAATACAGCATCGTTAAAAGTATCAAGCGCCATTCAAGATGTTTTGGGGAACAATATTCACGAAACCTACTTGAAAAAGACAGACCTGATAAAAGATTTGCAATATATTGGTAATCAAACTTATGATGCATATGACGGAGCTGGATATATAACGTTTGCCAATACTAATATAGATAGAAGTAACTATTTAGTTATTGCAGAAGGAGCACCATCAAATAGCACTACGATAGGTAGTGAAGATTATGGGCGGGTATATCTTATTATATTTGATAACAGGAGCTCAAGTGATGTTTTTGTTACTCCGATTATATTGGGAAGTTTTTATTCCGGCACCACAGCAAGATTTGCGGTAGATAAAAGCACGTCCCAATTATCCATAAAAGTAAATAAAGGCAGTTGGGTACGAGTAGTAGCGTATGAACTTAAAAAGACATGAGAGGTTAAAATTTAATATGAAGAAAAAATACAAAGTAAAATATAATGGTGATGATACATTAATCGAATTAAACGGATATGGAATACAGGAACATATTATTGCATTGCATTATCCAAATGTTGCAGAAAATTTAGAGGGGTTTATATTGTATAATCCAGATGGAACCATTTTAAAAGATTGCTCTGATTATAAATATCGTTACGATATCTTGGAAAACGACTCTAAATCAATTTATTATACTGATTTAAGTGATATGGTTCAAAGCGAAAAATGGAATCGTGATTATACTGACACAATAAATGAGGAACCACTGACCAACGAAGAACTAACGGAGTGTGTGGCGGATTTAATGTATGAGGCAAGCCTTATACAACTTGGAATAGGGGAGTAAATATGGCATATAAAATTTTAAAAAGTTTAATTACAAATGGAAAAAAAACAAATGAAGATATATTAACTATTGCAGATGTGTATTATGCTGCTGGAAGATTAACCGATGAACAATATACAGAAATTGTAAGCATAGTTACAACAACATTTTAGTGAGGTGTAAGTTATGAAGGGAATCGACATTGCAAAATGGAATAAAATTACACACTACCAGTCGGTTAAAAATGCAGGCGTGCAATTTGTTATTGTAAAAGTAATTAATGCAAACAACAAGCCTGACAGTCGTTTTTATGACCATGTAGCAGGCTGCAATAGCGTAGGATTGCCAATACTTGCAGGATATACATATTCTTATGCCAATACGGAGGACGAGGCTATAAAGGCGGCTGATGCATTTGTGGAGGTAGGCGCGCCAAAAGGTATTGACACAATGGTGCTGGATTTGGAGGATAAATCCATGATGGGGCTTGGGAGCAAAATCTTAAAGATTATTGACATCTACAGGCAGACGGCGCAAGCGGCAGGCATGGACTTTTTGATATATACAGGCGCGTCATATTATAATCCATGTCTTAAGCCCTATATCCGTGAGATTGCAGATATCCCCATCTGGTGGGCGCGGTACCCTTTTACAAAAGAATATACACTTACAACACCAATACCAGACACAAAGTATCTACCAACAGGTATAGATATTGCAGGTTGGCAGTACACAAGCAATGGCGTTATTACAGGCATAAACGGGTGTGTGGATTTAAACATTTGGTATAAGAACGAGCTTGCACAAAATACCCAATTTGAAATTGCGGTGCAGCATAACCCGTTTACAGAACCTGTAACTAACGTTAAAATTGGAAAGACGGGTAACGATGCTATGTGGGTACAATGGTATTTGTGGCGGTTTGGCTTACTACAGAAAAAAGAAATTGACGGAAATATCGGAAAGGAATCTGATGTAGCAATTCGAGAGGCGCAGCGCAGGTTAGGACTTGTGGTAGATGGCATTGTAGGAAAAGCCACACGGGCAGTGTGGAAAAAAATCTGTTAAGGAGGATAAAAACTATGATGAGAGTAAAAAATGTGGATAAGGCGCAGGCATGGGTAACAATTGCGATATCGGCAGTCTTGGACTTTCTGGGGATTCTTGCAATTCCCGTGTTCTTGATGGTTGGTTGCAACATTATCGACTACATAACAGGACTAATAGCGTCTAAATACAGACAGGAACAGATAAACAGTTACAAGGGAATGCGCGGCATCATTAAAAAGGTGTGCATGTGGCTGCTGGTAGTTGTGGGTTCTATGGTAGACGTGCTCATTAAGTATGCAACGCAGACAATGGGATTTAATATTCAGGTACCTTTTATCGTAGCGACACTGGTTGCGGTGTGGATTGTGGTCAATGAGATTATCAGTATTTTGGAAAATCTCGTTGATATCGGAATTGCCCTTCCACCATTTTTAATGCCGATTGTAAAACGGATAAAAAAAGAGGTAGAAAAAGTCGGGGAAGGCGAGAAAAAGGGCTGTAATTAATTACCCTTTTTCTTAAAATGTTATTGCATTTCTATTAATAAGATTGTAATATATCTATAGCGGTTTTTAGATTATAGCAAAATTATAGCGGTTTAAATCAAAAGGTCTTGTAAAATAAGGCTTTCCGCGCCCTCGACCTACTGATTCGTAATCAGTAGGTCGAGGGTTCGAGTCCCTTTGGAAGCTTTTGCAGAGAAAGCCCCGAAACCGTTGAATTACCTATAGTTTCGGGGCTTTTTAGTTTGTGCTGAAACTGGCTGATTTATTCCAAAATTACTATAGCTTTTCTATAGCAAAGGGCGTTTTTATAGCAATATTATAGCAGAATTATAGCGCTATAGCCTTGTTTAATTTCTCCTGTACAGCTTCTTTTTCCTCGTCCAGATGTGCATATACTTCCATAATCATTTTCAAGTCAGAGTGCCCCATCAGCTCCACAGCCTTTTTTGGGCTGATTCCAGAATAGTATAACATAGTACAATAGTTATGTCGGAATATGTGTGCTGTCAACCCTTGTATAGGTTCAGCACCTATTAGTTTTTCTTTTTCCGTAGCTACAGCATCATTCATCTTTTTAAGAATATGTTTCCACATGCGTTCATATTGTGCTGCTGACAGTGTGGCAGCGTTTTTACCAGGGAAAAGGTAAAATGTATCAAGATTCTTTAAATAGTCGCGCAGAAATGGCACAGCGCTTTCTGGGATAGGTAATGTGCGATTTCCTGCATCACTTTTTGTCCCTTCTTTAATAACTGTCTGATTAATATTTATTACTACCGATTTATTTACTGTAAGGGATTTGTTTTTAAAATCAATATCAGCTTTTGTTAGTGCCAATGCTTCACCTTTGCGCAAGCCGAAAAAATAAATCAGGGTAACAAATGCCCGTTCTATTGGCGTAAAATCAGCTTTCTTTATTGCTTTCTTTTCCAACTCTGTAAGAGCACGCTTTTCTACTTTATGACGTTTTGGCAACGTCACTTTTTTTGCCACATTCTCATGCAACAGCTTGTCATCAATCGCGCTGTTTAATATCTGTACCAGTGTTAGGCGGATAATTTCACACGTCCGCGGGTGCTCTTGATTATCATTGATCAGTTTTTGCACATCAGATCGAACGATCTTATTTAACGGCAAATGTCCCAATTCGGATTTTATATATTTTAAAGCATTTTTATACATTGCCTTTGTATTAATACCTGCAGATGCCTTGTATGTTTCCAACCAACTATCAGCATAATCCTTTAGCAGTGTATCAGATGTCTTAACCACTTCACCTGTCTTAATCTTCATTTTTAGTTCAAAGATTTTTTCTTTTAATTCTTTTTCTGATTTGGCAGATAGAAAAATGTTATTTGGTTTGCCATCGGGCTTGTATCCCACCATAACCGTTGTTGCATAACGTCCGTCTTTTCTTTTTTTGTACTTCGCCATTGTATTAATCCTCCTTAAAAAAGTGTATAAAAATAACAGCCAGCGATTTTTCGCTTGCATGGCTGCCCCAAAGATGATACAATACTGTTGTGAACATGAAGTACCTCTTTGGGTATCTATTAAAAGCCGTTCAGTGCGTCAACACTGGGCGGTTTTTAATAGATTAGCTTATCTATCGAGAACGTAATTTTGAGCGAATATAATTTTGCAGTTCATTAGGAGTAAAATTATTCCAAGTCATGTTGTATGGCTGGATTTGAGGCATAAATTCTATTGCAAATATATTAGCTTCATATTCTTGTAGTTCAGAGCATTCATCTTCCAAAAAGGTATTTAAAGGTTCGTCTCCATGTAGTACAATATGTCCTAATTCATGGGCGGCAATTATTTTTTGTGAGTATGTATCATATTTATTGTTAAGGCATACATAAAAATAATTATCATCAAACTCTGATTTATGTGTAAATCCGCCAATATTTCCGTCAAGAAAAAGAGAAGAACATTCTATATTGGAACAATAGTTAAAAATTAATATCGCATTTCTTGTAGAATATTTTTTAAAACAGAAACGTGCGTTTGCTTCTATTTCTTTAAATCTGCTGTATGGTATATTCAAATTATAGCCTCCGTTCTTGCGTATTATTTGCATATATTTTATTTGCAATTTTACTTGAAAATATAATCCGCCTATGATACCATAAAACGAGGAAAGCTTTTATTGTACTTTTGCAATAAAGTGAAAAAACTGCCGAAAGATAAACGATGGGCAGCATTATATTCAGGAGGAGTTTTTTTATGGCAATAATCGTAAATTTTATTTATTATGCGATACGTGTAGCGTTTTTTGCAGCACTTGCTTTTGGGGGAATTGTCCTTGGAAAGAAGTACAGGGATAAAAAAGACTTACAGAAAAGCAAATAGTTGGAGGTAACTGAAGTTGGAAAATTATAAGGATTTTCTAAAGTACGAGGAAGCCATTGCCCGGTATCAGGGATGGAAGGAATCCGGTGAAGATAATAATCGCCCGTTTGGGGTGAATGAGCTGCGGGAAGCGTTCCTGGCTTTTTTTGAGAGCAAGAACCATCTTCGCCTGAAGAGTTTTTCCCTGGTTCCGCATAATGACAACAGCCTGCTGCTGATTAATTCCGGTATGGCACCATTAAAGCCTTATTTTACCGGGCAGGAGATTCCGCCGAGAAAGCGGGTGACGACCTGTCAGAAGTGTATCCGCACCGGTGATATCGAAAATATCGGAAAGACTGACCGGCACGGAACCTTTTTTGAAATGCTGGGAAATTTTTCCTTCGGGGATTATTTTAAAACCGAGGCCATTCACTGGTCCTGGGAGTTTTTAACCGGCGTGGTAAAGCTTGACCCCCAGCGGCTGTATCCGTCCATTTACCAGGAGGACGACGAGGCCTTTGCTATCTGGAACGAGCAGGTGGGGATTCCGGCGGAGAGGATTTTCCGCTTTGGCAAGGAAGATAACTTCTGGGAGCACGGCTCCGGGCCCTGCGGTCCCTGTTCCGAGATTTACTACGATCGCGGCGAGAAGTACGGCTGTAATAAGCCTGGGTGCACCGTGGGCTGCGCGTGCGACCGCTATATTGAAGTGTGGAATAATGTATTTACCCAATTTGAAAGCGATGGGAATGGGCATTATGAAGAATTAAAACAAACGAATTACAGAGAACAAATTTTAGAAGCGCTTAACGATATTGCATATAATTTAAATATATATGAACAGGTTCGGCACGATCATGTGACCCGAATTGCATTGATGAGGGAATATTCGGAATCAATGTTAAAGAGGCAAATTAATAGGATGGCTTTGGGTGGAGCTAGACTTACAGATTATAATTTTACATATGTCTTTCCATCAATAAATCCACTAACTGATAAAAAGGTTGAAATGACGT
>ERZ808035.1308-NODE-1308-length-13145-cov-5.024028_pt1 | contig 13145 bp, 15 predicted proteins | sample MGYA00380189_ERZ808035 | MGnify/ENA primary metagenome ERZ808035 (study PRJEB31490, sample SAMN06133407) | mouse gut metagenome | isolation source: M5_1 | host: mice | place: China: Chengdu | collected 2015-05 ...
TGTTTCAGGCACTGCTGCTTGATGATGTGGAATATGGCAATGGTGAGCTGTCTGCCAATCTTTATACAATCTATTGCTTAAAAGAAAAATGATAACTTCTGGACATTATGTCCAGAAGTGGAAAGGGAATATATGAAGGTTCATAAAAAGATAAGCAGATTGAGAAGTTATTTTGAGGCAGTATGGGTGTCTGCCCGGTTTTACTTTATGCTCCGGAAAATGAACAGGTTACGGTCAGAAAACAGGAAGGGAATACTCTGGCGTATATTATGCAGCCTGATGTCCGTGCAGGGTATTTTTACCTGCATAAAAGGGTATGTGGAGATGATGGAGGGAAACGCCGGGGGCATAAAAATAATGATGGAGGGTACAGGAACCGCAATGACAGCGGCAACGATGAAACAGTATGGCGGGGTTCTTATGGGAACAGAAATGAAGGAAAAAAAGAGGATTAAAAACTTTTAGACAGCTTCTGGACATTATGTCCAGAAGTGGAAAGGAGAAACAAGTGTATTTAAAGAAGAAAATTATTTATTACATTATCTGCCGGGGGATTCCGCCTTAGTGCATGGACTTTCACGGGAACATAACAGGGAGGTGCTTAATGCAGGAGGAAGTCACACAGAAAACAATCGCCCTTGTGGTTAAGACCGCAAAATTAGATGCCAGCGTGCTGAAATCTGCAATGAAGATGTATCTGAACCACCGTAAGCAGAAAGCACAGAAAATGCATGGGAAAACCTCTGTGAAAAAGCTCGTTGGCGATGGCGTGGGGGTATCGTCGATTGAAGTCACGGACGGCAACATCAAATCTTTTGAGCGTGTCGCAAAAAAGTACAATGTTGATTTTGCCATAAAGAAGGACAAGACAACCGAACCGCCGAAATATCTGGTCTTTTTCAAGGGCAGGGATGCCGATGCGGTGGCACAGGCATTCAAAGAATTTGTTTATGGTAACAAGAAAAAGAAAGGCAGGGTTTCCGTAAGGGAAAAATTGAACCGCTTAAAAGATGCATTATCGCAGGACAAGAACCGGGAACGGAGCCGGGAGAAGAAAAAGGACAGGGGGCAGAGCTTATGAGCAATATCATCAACGGCATAGCCAAAGATTTAAAATCAATCCCTGAAAAACTCAAGGCAAAGACCGGGAACATTGACAAAAAGAAACTTGTCTTGATGAACCTGCCCTATGTCCTTGCAGGGTATTTCTGTGACAAGATAGCGTGTCTGTGGCGGGTATCGCCGGGGCAGGACGCTTCCGCAAAGATGATGGCGGTCATGGAAGGAATGGAGGGGTTGTTTTCCAATCCCCTGCCAAGTTTCTACCCAAGAGATCTGCTGATCGGGGTGTGCTGCGGCATTGCTTTAAGGCTTGCAGTATATTTCAAAGCCAAGAATGCCAAGAAGTTCCGGCACGGCATGGAGTACGGTTCCGCAAGGTGGGGCAACGCAAAGGATATAGAGCCTTACATGGATTCCGTATTTGAGAACAATATCCTGCTGACGCAGACGGAAAGGCTGATGATGTCCGGCAGACCAAAACAGCCGAAGTATGCGAGGAATAAAAATATCCTTGTCATCGGCGGTTCCGGTTCGGGCAAGACGAGGTTTTTTGTAAAACCGAACCTGATGCAGATGCACAGCAGCTATGTTGTCACAGACCCGAAAGGCACTGTGCTGATCGAGTGCGGAAAGATGCTGAAAAAGGGCGGCTATAAGATAAAAGTCCTCAATACCATAAACTTTGCAAAGTCCATGCACTACAATCCGTTCGCTTATTTACGGAGTGAAAAGGACATTTTGAAACTTGTAAACACGATTATTGTCAACACAAAAGGGGAGGGGCAGCAATCTGGGGAAGATTTCTGGGTGAAAGCGGAAAAGCTGTATTACACGGCACTGATCGCCTACATCTGGTATGAAGCCCCGGAGGAAGAACAGAACTTCGCCATGCTGATTGATATGATTGATGCAAGCGAAGCAAGGGAAGATGACGAGAATTTCAAGAACGCCGTTGACCTGCTGTTTGACGAACTGGAGGAAAAAGACCCGAACCACTTTGCTGTCCGCCAATATAAAAAGTACAAACTTGCGGCGGGCAAAACGGCTAAGAGCATACTTATTAGCTGTGGCGCAAGGTTAGCGCCATTTGACATAAAAGAGCTACGTGACCTGATGGAGTATGACGATCTGGAGCTTGACACTCTCGGAGAGAAAAAGACAGCTTTATTCGTCATTATTTCAGATACGGACGCCACGTTTAATTTCGTGGTGTCAATCATGTATTCACAGCTTTTTAATTTACTTTGCGACAAGGCAGATGATGTCTATAACGGCAGGCTCCCGGTTCATGTGAGGATGCTGTTGGACGAGTTTGCGAACATCGGTCAGATTCCGCAGTTTGAGAAGCTGATCGCCACAATCCGAAGCCGTGAAATATCGGCTTCCATTATTTTACAGTCAAAGTCCCAGCTAAAGGCAATTTACAAGGACAACGCTGACACGATTGAAGGGAATTGTGACACCACCTTATTCCTCGGAGGAAAGGAAAAGACCACGCTAAAAGAGCTGGCGGAAGTTTTAGGGAAGGAAACGATAGACCTTTACAACACCTCGGACACACGGGGTACGTCACAGTCCTACGGGCTTAATTACCAAAAGACCGGAAAAGAGCTTATGTCGCAGGACGAGATTGCGGTCATGGACGGCGGGAAATGTATCATGCAGCTTAGAGGCGTCAGACCATTCTTCTCGAATAAATTCGATATAACGAAGCATGACAGATACAGGGAGCTGTCCGATTATGACCAGAAAAACACCTTTGACATTGAGGGCTATGTGAAGCACCTGCAGCACATGAAAGTTACCCCGGATACAGAGGTGGATGAAGCGTTTGACTGCGGGGAAGTCAGCGGGCAGGAGGTTCATTCCCCAACGACAACTGAATAGCGGCTTCTGGACATTGTGTCCAAAAGTGCAAAACGACAACTGAATATGGAGCTTGTAAACCTTTGGCATAAAGCCAAAAATCAGGAGTTTTGTATGTACTTTGGAACGGACGAAAACAGGACACCGGCACAGCCTATCGCCAAACAGAATGTACCGGATGCCCGCACAGGGTTCTCCCAAAGGATTTCCCTGCCCTTATTTTACCACAAAGGGCGGGGAATTTACATATCAAAGCTCTTTCTTTATCAAAAAATCAAATTTTAAGAAAGAGGTAATCAAAATGACATTTTTTACAACAGCAGTAACGGGATTAAAGACAGTAGTGACAGCAATCGGTGCAGGCGTGGCAGTATGGGGCGTCATCAATCTGCTTGAGGGATACGGAAATGATAATCCGGGCGCAAAGAGCCAGGGCGTCAAGCAGCTCATGGCGGGCGGCGGCATTGTAATCGTGGCGCAGACGGTGATTCCACAGCTTACGACACTGTTCTCATAATTCATGGGGGCGATCATTGACAAAATCACTGAATTTATAAAGGAGATGCTGCAGGGGTGGGTGCTTGACAACCTCGGCACGATGTTCACGGACGTAAATGATAAGGTCGGGACAATCGCCGGGGAAGTCGGGCAGACGCCCAGCGCATGGAACGGGAGTATTTTTTCCATGATACGCAGCCTGTCAGAGAATGTCATGATACCCATAGCCGGACTGATTATCAGCGCAATCCTTTGTTATGAGCTGATAACGATGGTAATGGACAAAAACAATATGCACGAGGTAGGGAGTGAGTTTTTCTTCCGCTACCTCGTGAAAGCGTGTGTCGCAGTGATGTTATTAAGCAAGACCTTTGACATCACGATGGCTATTTTCGATGTGGGAAACCATATCGTGACCAGTGCGGCGGCTTCCATATCAGGCTCGACAAGCCTTGACGTGGAAGCAACGCTTACAACCATGTTCAATAACCAGCTTTCCACTATGGGGATTGGGGAACTGATCGGGCTTGGGATAGAAACCATGATCGTCAGCTTATGTATGAAAATCATGTCCGTCCTCATCACCGTCATTTTATATGGGCGCATGATAGAGATATACCTTTATATTTCAGTGGCTCCGGTTCCGTTTGCCACTTTGAGCAACCGGGAATGGGGCAGCATCGGGAACAACTATATCAAGGGGCTTTGCGCCCTTGCATTTCAGGGATTTTTTATCATGGTCTGTGTCGGCATCTATTCGGTACTCGTTGCCAGCGTTGCGGTAGCGAGCAATCTGCACACGGCGCTCTGGTCAGTGGCGGCTTATACCGTTATCCTGTGCTTCAGCTTATTCAAGACAGGTTCGCTCGCCAAAAGTGTGCTGAATGCCCATTAGTCAGACAATGGTTTTAATATCATCATCGGAAAGGAGGAAACACCGGAATGTAAAAATTTCCGGTCTGAAATGCTTATGGCAATATCAGTAGCAGTGCCAAAAGATTTAAGCGGCATCAAGACAAAGGTGGCAATGAACCTTACCAGACGCCAGCTTATCTGCTTTGGGAGCGCAGCGGCGGTGGGGATACCCTTTTACCTTGTGACAAAGGGTGTTTTAGGCACACAGGCTTCGGCGCTTATCATGGTAGCCCTCATGCTGCCGTTTTTCTTTCTGGCAATGTATGAAAAAGACGGCTTCCCGGCAGAGAAAATATTATATTTCATGCTTAGGCAGAAGCTGCTCACGCCGGGGATACGTCCCTATAAATCGGAAAACCTCTACAAGAAGCTGGAGGAAAGGGAAAAATTAAAGAAGGAGGTGCGTTATCTTGAAGAAAAAGCCGCAGGGCAGCAAAGCCAAGCCAAAAGCGGGGCTTAATTTTTCAGAAAAGAAGCGGCTCAGGGAGTTAAAAAGCGCCCTTGCCGGAAATGACAAAAAACAGGAAAAGCCGGATACCGCACAGAAAACGATTACATTCAAAAAAATGTACCGTGACGGCATCTGCCAGATATCTTCCGGTTACTATACAAAAATGGTTGAGTTTTTTGACATCAATTATGACCTTTTGGAGATAGAGGATCAGGGTGAGATTTTAGAGGAGTACAGCAGGCTTATCAATTACTTTGACCCGTCCATACGGTTCGAGCTGTTCTTGTTCAACAGACAGGTAAACGAACAGACGCTGATGGAGCAGTTTGACATACCCTTGCAGGGCGATGAATTTGACGGTATCCGTGAAGAATACACGGAAATGTTAAAGAAACAGGCGGCGAAAGGGAACAACGGAATTATTAAATCAAAATACCTTATTTTTGGCATAGAGGCGAAAGGGTACAAGGAGGCAAAGGCGAAACTTGGCAGCATAGAAGCCGATGTCATCAAGAATTTCCTTAATCTTGGCACCCATGCCAGAAGCCTTGACGGGAAGGAGCGTCTGCGTGTCCTGCATGAGTATTTCAATCAGGATACAATGGAGCCTTTCCGTTTTTCCTTTAAGGAACTGTCAGAGTCGGGAAAGAGCGTAAAGGACTACATAGCGCCGCCGGGGTTTGATTTCCGTTATCCGAGCCGCTTCAAGACCGGGAAAATGTATGGGAGCGTCCACTACCTTGACATCATTGCGCCGAGGTTCAATGACGAGCTGTTAAAAAAGCTGCTTGACATTGATGACAACCTGACAGTTACGCTGCATATGCAGACGATGGACCCGGTAAAGGCAATCAAGATGTTAAAAGGCGCACTCACCAATATCCAAAAAATGAAGATTGAGGAACAGAAGAAGGCGGTGCGCTCCGGCTACGATATGGACATTCTGCCCACGGACATCATCACTTATGAAAAAGATACATTAGAGCTGCTTGACGATCTGAACACCAGCAACCAGAAGATTATCAAGATGACTTTCCTCATCACCTGCTACGGCAGGAGCAAGAGGGTGTTAGAGAACATCACGCAGAGGGTGTCGGGCATTATCCAGCAGGCAAACTGCAATTTGAGGTGTATGCAGTATTTGCAGGAGCAGGGGCTGATGGCGAGTGCGCCGATTGGCTGTAACGATACGGGGATTGAGCGTGTGCTTACCACAAAGAGTACGGCGATTTTAGTGCCTTTCTGCACACAGGAGCTTTTCATGCCTGCCCCGGCGATATATTACGGTCTGAACGCACTTTCCAACAACATGATTATGGCGGACAGGAAAAAGTTAAGGACGCCAAACGGGGTAATCCTCGGCACACCCGGCTCCGGGAAGTCTTTCTCCGCAAAGAGGGAGATTTTATCCTGTTTTCTTATGACAGGGGACGATGTGATTATCTGTGATCCGGAGGGAGAGGTGCGACAAGAAGTCGCATAATAAATTGCTGGTCGTCAGCTACCCTATCCATTTGGGGTAATCCTACCACAATCTGCGTGAATGGCAACGTTCAGGTGGGAAGCTTGTGGGACAATATGGGAAACCTGACAGCCTAAGTCGGGCGTACTGTTAGGATAAGAGTGCTATGACGAATGTAATGTAAACCATTGTAAGAGTCGTTACAGGGAATAAGTGAAATAAGGCTGATACACTTACACCAAAAGGTGCGGAGGTGGTTGCGGTGACTTTCTCAACACCGTAACAAATGGACGTGATTCCTCCCGGCTCAAAGATGGCGTCTAAGGCATTCACAATTATTTATTATGCGGAACTTGGTAAGCCCTATGTGTTCCTTATATTTAAGGTATCGAAGCCGTAAGGCAGAGAAATGGCACAGAGGGTAGAGGAACGGGATAAAAAGCGAACGGCTCTGCTGTAATGGCGGGGCATAGGGGTTCAAGATTTGCCCTGACCCGAAAGGGTGCAGACTTATCCCACGGTATTTCATGGCAAAGAATGGAGGTAAACCTATGAACGGTAATAATTCAACGACGGAAACGCCAGTTTCTGAGAGATTATCGGACAGCAAGCGGCTTTCCATGCAGTGGAAAACTATCGACTGGAAGAAAGCGGAGCAGGAAGTTAATAGGCTGCAAGTCAGGATTGTCAAGGCAACTCAGGAAAAGAAATGGAACACAGTGAAGCGGCTTCAGTATCTACTGGCGCACTCGTTCTATGCAAAAGCACTCGCCGTAAGGCGTGTGACCACAAACAAAGGAAAGAAAACCGCAGGGGTGGACGGAGAAATCTGGTCAACACCTGCAATGAAGATGAGGGCTGTCATGTCATTGACAGACAAAGGCTACAAAGCAAAACCGTTAAGACGTGTCTATATCGAGAAGAAAGATAAGAAAAAGAAACGTCCGTTAGGGATTCCAACTATGTATGACAGGGCAATGCAGGCGTTGTACGCTCTTGCATTAGAGCCAGTGGCAGAAACAACCGCCGACACGAAATCGTTTGGTTTTAGAAAGGGGCGTTGCTGTCAGGACGCTTGCGAATATATCTTTACGGCACTATCACGCAAGGTATCGCCCGAATGGGTATTAGAAGGCGACATTAAAGGCTGTTTTGACAACATCAGTCACGAATGGCTGGTCGAGAATATCCTTATGGATAAATCTGTTCTGAAACAATTCCTCAAAGCAGGATTTATTTTCAAGGGAGAACTGTTCCCGACAGAGGACGGCACTCCGCAGGGCGGCGTTATATCGCCGATTCTTGCAAATATGGCATTGGACGGTATGCAGAAAGTGTTATCGGACAGATTCCACACCAACAGGCTTGGAAAGGTGGACTTGAGGTTTAAAAACGCCCATAAGGTCAATCTGGTGCGTTATGCTGATGATTTCATTGTCACAGCGGCAACAGAAGAAATCGCCTTAGAAGCAAAAGAGCTGATAAAGGATTTCCTGAAAACAAGAGGTTTGGAATTATCTGATGAGAAAACGGTAGTCACCCACATCAATGACGGATTCGATATGTTAGGCTGGACATTCCGAAAATTTAAAGGAAAGCTGATTGTGAAGCCGTCAAAGAAATCCATACAGACAATCGTGCGGAACTTATCTGACACAATACTGAAACGTGGAAAAGCATGGAATCAGGATGTGCTGATTATGAAGCTAAACCAACAAATCCGAGGATGGACGAATTACCACCAGTCTGTATGTGCGAATGAAGCATTTGCACATTTAGATTATATTCTCTACGAACTGCTGTGGAGATGGGCGAAAAGTGTCAACGCCGATTTAAAAATGTAAGAAAACGCCGATTATATTTTGTAGTTTTTCGGCGGAGCCATGTAACCTTTTCAAGTGTTTCCCTGCTCAAAAAGTGTGTTTACGATCTGCTGCTTTTGACGCATGAATTCCTTGCGTTCTTTCAGCCTGTATGATTCGCCTTTGATGTTGACTACTGTGCAGTGATGCAGAACACGGTCCAGAATGGCTGAGGCAATGGTGACATCAGCAAACACCTCATTCCACTGCGAAAAAGTCTTGTTAGAGGTAAAGACCGTGGATGTCTTTTCATACCGCCTTGCGATGAGCTGGAAAAACAGGTTGGCCCCCTGAATGTCCATAGGGAGATATCCAATCTCATCAATGATAAGCATCCTGTACTTGGACAGGATTTTGAGCCTGTCCGGCAGCCGGTTCTCAAAGTGGGCTTTCTTGAGCTGTTCAATGAGCTGGTGACAGTTGATGTAGTAGGTTGAAAACCTGTGTCTTGCAGCTACAAGCCCAAGGGCTGAGGCAAGATGCGTCTTTCCCACTCCCGGCGGTCCCAGAAAGACTACATTTTCCCCGTTTTCCAAGAAACGCATGGTTGCCAGTTCATCGATCTGGCGTTTATCAATAGAAGGCTGGAAAGAAAAATCAAAGTCGTCCAGAGTCTTTTTAATGGGGAAACCGGACATCTGAATCTGTTTCTCATATGCGCGTCTGCGCTTGGATTTCGCTTCTTCAGCAAAAATGTGATCCAAAACATCCACGACATTTAATTTCTCCGCCACCGCCCGTTCCAGGTAGTTGTCCAGAATCTCCAGTGTGTTCTTCATCTTGAGGCTTTCCAGATTCTCTTTCAGCCTGTCCATGGTCAATTCATTCATACAGCACCTCGTCATATCTGGACAGGTCAGAAGATTTCAGGGGAAAATCAATGACCTTGTCCTGTTCCAAAAGTATATTTTCTGCATCCATTGTCTGTTTCATAGTGAGCCGCCTATAGTGCTGCGGATTGACAACCATATCTTTTTTCTGATACGATATCCGGTGCAGAGCTATCTGCTTTCCCTCATAGTAGGCGGCCAGCATACTGTCGAGGGCTACGACTGCCACATCTTTGCCGATGTACTCCGCCGGCACGGAGTACTGGTTTCCGGCATAGGAGATGAGGCAGTCTTTTTGTACCCGGCGCAGGTTGATTTTGTCCATGATGTACTCCCGGCACAGAGGGTTTAACCGTTCCGCTTTCAGACGTTCAAAGGGGATTTCATTGGTGGTGGCGTGAACTTTTCCATTGACCTTGTTGCACCAGGCCTGCGCCTGGCCATTGAGGTCTGAAAGACTCTCATATTTGATTCCAACCATGAAATTGTCTCGTACAAACTGCACCGTCCGTTCAACCTTGCCTTTTGTCTGTCCTCTATAGGGGCGGCACAAAATCGGTTTGAAGCCGTAGAAGCCTGCAAAATCTTCAAACTGCCGGTTCAGCGTGGAATCTTCCTGTTTTAAAAGGCGTTTGATGACCACCTGTTTCATGTTGTCATAGAGTATCTCTTCCGGATAACCTCCAAAATACCGGAACGCGTTCTGATGGCACCGGATTAGTGTATTTGTGCTCATGTCCGTCACAAATTCGATATAACGCATCCGCGAATATCCCAGTATCATAAGGAAACAGTACAGTTTCTTCCATTTCCCGTCTTCGTATACCAGATGATCCTCAAAAAAGCCCCAGTCCATCTGTCCCTGTTTTCCCGGCATGGTTTCAAACCGCACCGTTGCTTTTTCATCCAGGTCCATTTTCTTCCCCCGGACGTATTCCTTCACGATGCTGTATTTTCCGTCAAATCCCTGTTCCTGCAGTTTCTCCAGTATCCGTACCGCAGAATAGGGCGCTTCTTCCAGCCATTGGTCTATCTGCTGCTTGTAGGCATCCAGTTTTGTTGGCTTTGGCTGTGTCAGTGTGTACTCCGGCTTCTGTGGTGACTGCGCATACCTCTTTGCTGTCCGGGGATCCATGTGGTATTTTTTCCCAAGCTCCACATAGCTCATTCCTTTTTGTCTGTCACTTCGTATGTCCATCCAGCTTTCTCCTCTCATTTTCGACTCCTTTCCCGGACATTTTTCGTCCTATCAGGAGTCTATCTTTTTTTCTTTCTCTCCGCCATAAATCTACATTTTTTCTTCGGCGTTTTCTTACATTTTATCATTGGCGCTAACAAAAAGACGACATCCGAAGAAAGGGCAATGGTGGATTTCTACGAAGTATTGGCATCGTAGGGGAAACCAAAACTGGGTATTCTCCACGGATACAAAAGAGCTGATACGGGTAGACCATACGCCGATTGTCCGACACACAAAAGTAAGGGAAGCAGCCAACCCATTCCTTGATACGGAATATTTCAAACAACGCAAGTTCAATCAGGGAATGAAGAAACTGACAGGACGCTTCAAGCTAATCTGGAAGAATCAAGACGGCTGTTGCTATCACTGTGGAATGCCACTGGATATTTTGGATGAGAGGGAGATTTTCTTCAAAGTGCCGAAGTCCTGTGGCGGAAAAGAGGAAGTGGCAAATATGGCGTATGTTCACGCTGACTGCCAACGAATCTATCTTGAGAGCCGCTCGAAAGAGTGATGAAATGCTTGAGCCGTATGAGTGGAAACGCTCACGTACGGTTCTTAGGCGAGAAAGGGTGAGTAATCGCCCCGACTTAGCCGACTACGCCTCCCTGATCGAAACAATGGGCGGCGAGGTGATACGGATTGCAGCGGGCAGCCGCGACCACATCAATGCGATGGACATGACGGAGGGATACGGAGACGGCGGGGACCCGGTCATTGACAAGTCGGAGTTTGTGCTGTCCCTCTTTGAGCAGCTTGACACAAAAGGCATGGGCGCAAAGGAAAAATCCATCATAGACCGCTGCACGGCGGCAGTTTACGAGGATTATAAGAATGGCGGGGCAGTGCCGACTTTATGCATCCTGCGTGAAAAGATGCTGGTGCAGCCGGAGAAGGAGGCGAAAGACCTCGCCCTTGCGCTGGAGCTGTTCACAAGCGGGAGCCTTGACGCATTTGCCCATGAGAGCAACGTGGACGTGGACAGCCGCATGGTGGTCTATGACATCATGGACTTAGGCAAGCAGCTGAAAACAATGGGGCTTTTAGTTATCACGGACGCCATGCTGAACCGCGTGACTGAGAACTGGAAGAAAGGGAAACGCACCCATATCTTTCTGGATGAATTTCATGTGGTGTTTGAGAATGAGTATTCAGGGGCGTTTTTCAATTCCGCGTGGAGGCGGTTCCGGAAAAGGAATGCCTTCCCCAATGCCATCACGCAGAACGTGGAGTACCTTCTGGATTCCGTGCTTGCCAGCACGATGCTGTCAAACAGCGAGTATATCGTGATGCTGAACCAGGCCCCATCCGACAGGCAGCAGCTTGCGGAGCTGCTGAATATTTCAAATGAGCAGATGAACCATATCACCAATGCGGACGCAGGCTGCGGCTTAATCAAATACGGCAGCTCCCTTGTGCCGTTTGTAAACAAATTCCCACGCAATACGGAGCTGTATAAATTGATGACAACGAAATTTGGGGAGTGCTAAAAGGATGGCATTTTTGGAAAGGAATTGTGTTTATCCTGCCGACTGTCTGGAAGTGCTGCGGGGACTTCCAGACAGAAGCGTGGATTTAGTGATTGCCGACCCGCCGTATTACCGCATGAAAGGGGACTTTGATTTTGTGTTCCAGACAGTTTTGGAATATCTGGAATGGTGTCTGGCGTGGGCCGGGGAATGCCACAGGATTTTGAAGCCTACGGGTGCGTTTTACTGTTGGGGGAGCTGCCAGATGATAGACAAACTCTCTACCCACGTCTTAGACAAGTTTGACTGGATAAAGCGGAATCTGATTGTCTGGAATTATAGGACGGGGCGACCTGCGAAAGCGACCTATCGGAATGAAGCGGAGTTCTTGTGGTTTTACAGTAACCCCCTGCATGAAATCAACATTGACGCCGTCCGCATCCCGTATGATGAGGGAGGCGAAAAAGACAAAAGGAAAAACCCAAAGGGGAAATCCTGCGGGAACGTGTGGGAGTTTCCGAGGATTATGCCAAACTATAAAGAAGCGACGGGGTATTTTCTGGCAGGGGCTTGGAAGAAAAGTTCTCATCTTTTAACATTGTTTCAGCGATGGTGTAGAGAGCGTTAAGCGTGGTGAGATTCTTACTCCGTTGGGAAAGGGTGTTGCTCTTCCAGTTTATAAGGTCTATTTTCCCGATAGGAGCAAGAGGTCCGTCTTCTCAAATAAGCCGCCTTGCGATAACTGCAAAGGTATCATCATCGCTCGTGATAATGTTGTCGCTGCGACTGGTCTACTTAGCGTACTTGTTGAGCTTATTGGATATTTTCCTGATTTTTGTGGTATCGGTGTGCTCAACTAAGATGATTCTTAACTCCTCATTTGCGAGCTCTGGGTGTAGCTGAAGATAATTCATTAACGGAAATGATTTTGTTTCGGCAGGTACTCCCATCAAACCTCTGATTGCTATCTTCAAGCTTAAGAGACAATGTTATCCGTCAAGCGCTATCAGTCTTTCTTTACCCGAAAGGGTAATGAAGCCTATGTCTTCCATAGGGATAGCGTAAACATCAGGGATATCTTTAACCACCTTTGAGATCGGCTCGAAGCGGATGGCATCAAACCCATAGTAGATATCAACGATGAGACTTGAAAAGAAGCGATCAGGGTCTTCGATTATACAAGGTACAATTTCGTCAACGATATGACGTATATCGCGTTCACGCTGAATTTTTTCTTCGGCGGTCATATTGAGACACTCGGGTAATTCCTTTGCTATTCTGACTTTGGCTATAAGCTTGCCAGCGGAGATTTTGGAGATGTTGTATGTTTTCTTCATCTTCGTTCTAATAAATCCTAATGTTGCCATAAAACAGTCTCCTTGTTTTTGAAAAACCTTATTGTGTTTTTATTATATTAACGCAATGTATTTTTGCCAAGAGGATAACACTGTGTTTTTCAAAAACATAGGTAAATTTTCTAAAAACAGAGT
>ERZ808035.1312-NODE-1312-length-13071-cov-6.465369_pt1 | contig 13071 bp, 9 predicted proteins | sample MGYA00380189_ERZ808035 | MGnify/ENA primary metagenome ERZ808035 (study PRJEB31490, sample SAMN06133407) | mouse gut metagenome | isolation source: M5_1 | host: mice | place: China: Chengdu | collected 2015-05 ...
CAGGGGCAGGTGTAACTTTCACAAGTCGCACCTGCCCCTGTTTTGCTTAGGGCTATCTATTTCCCGACAGCCCCTTTCTTGTACATATAAATTTCCTTATTTGTAATCACCATAACTCACGCCCTAATATTGTTCATTATGTCTGCCCATTCTAAGGCGTTTTCAAGCTTTAACTGTTCCGTAATGTTCTGGTACTCAGTACTTTCATGCCACTTCTACTGCACTTCTTTATTTCACATGCAGGCTCTTAATCAAATCTTATTAAACGGCTCCTTATAACACGCCACGCTTCCCAGATCCTCCTCGATCCGCAAAAGCTGGTTATACTTCGCCACCCGGTCGCTTCTGCAAGGCGCACCGGTCTTGATCTGTCCCGCATTCACCGCCACCGCCAGATCCGCGATAAAGGTATCCTCCGTCTCGCCGGATCTGTGGGAGATTACCGCCTTATAGCCGTTCTTCTGGGCCATCTCTATGGCGTCCATGGCCTCGCTGACCGTGCCGATCTGGTTTACCTTGACGAGAATCGCATTGGCCACCTGCAGCTTAATGCCCGCATCCAGACGCTTTGTATTTGTCACAAACAGATCGTCTCCCACAAGCTGTACACGATCGCCCAGCTTCTTCGTCATCATCTGCCAGCCGTCCCAGTCATCCTCCGCCAGACCGTCTTCAATGGAAATGATGGGATACCGCTCCACCAGTTCCTCGTAATATGCCACCATTTCCTCCGTGCTTCTGGTGATCTCCTGCATTTGCGTCTGGTCCTCAAATTCAACACCCGCCTCATAACATTCCGTGACACGACTGCCCTTCACCCGGCTGCGCTTGATCTTTAACTCCGTCTCACCGGGGAAATGATACACGCCGTCGGATTCGTCATACAACTCCGACGCCGCCACATCCAGCGCGATCTTGATATCCTGTCCGGGCGTATAGCCGGCGGCTTTGACAGACTCCACGATCAGGTCAAGCACAGCGAATGCGTCCGGCAGAGACGGTGCGAAACCACCCTCGTCGCCCACACCGGTGGACAATCCTCTGTCGTTACAGATCTTTTTCAGATTATGATAGATTTCCGCACAGATACGCAGGCCATCCGCAAAGCTCTCCGCCTGCACGGGCATGATCATAAACTCTTGAAAATCTACCGTATTATCCGCGTGTTTACCGCCGTTTAAGATATTCATCATGGGCACAGGAAGCAGTCTCGTATAAGCGCCGCCCAGATAACGGTACAGCGGAATCCCCATCGCCTCGGCACATACCTTCGCACATGCCATGGACACGCCAAGTGTGGCATTGGCACCCAGATTGCTCTTGTTATCCGTGCCGTCCTGCTCAATCAGAATACGGTCGATCAGCCCCTGGTCAAAAGCATTCATCCCCATCAGCGCCTCTCTGATTTTGGAATTAACATTGTTCACCGCCTTCGTGGTACCCAGACCGAAATATCTGGTCTCTCCGTCCCGAAGCTCCACCGCCTCGAAGCGTCCGGTACTGGCGCCGCTGGGCACTGCCGCTCTTCCCACATACTGGGTTCCGCCTACCTCCTTTTCCACCGTCACTTCTGCCTCCACCGTGGGATTGCCGCGGGAATCCAGTATCTCTCTTGCATGTACATCTACGATCCTTAACTTCATTGCCATATAAAAACCTCCTGTGCGCAACTGCTTTTCATTTTTTCAGTAGTAGTATGCACACAGGAGGTCTGTTTTATAAGGTTTTATTCTGAAAAAATGAAGGCGTTTTTCTGTGCAATAAGCGTATCCATACAATGCTTATGCGGTATTCCTCCGCTGTTGCAGTCAAATATTTCCTCACTGCAGGTATGAAAAATCCAGTCATGATAATATCCGAAAAGTTCTCCTGAATGCCAGGGTTGTCCTTTTTCCTCCTCCTTTGTCTGATCTGGAGCAGGTCCGATAAAAGGTTTCTTTACAAATACATTCAGTGCATTTATGCCGCTGTCCGCAGTGTGTGCTTTCAAGCTGTCAAAGAGTTCTTTTCGCTCCGTCTGCCGGATGAAATGCAGTACTCCGCTGCTGAATACAATATCATATTCCGAATCAGGGCGATAATCAAACAAGTCTGCCTTAAAAAAGTTAACATCAACCTTGTTATATTCTGCAAGCCTTTTAGCTTTCTCAATACCCTGTTCGGCTATATCAAATGCAGTTACCGCATAGCCGCATTTTGCAAAGAAAACAGCATCCTTGCCTTCGCCGCAGCCAATATCCAATACACGATAAGGCCTTACCGGCGGAAGAATTTTCATGATGTCATAACAAATGCGATTAGGCATTAACCCCCAGTAATATTCCTCCGTATTGTAACACTTATCATAACCCGTCACAGCACTTTCATAGCCGAGCAATGCATCCACTGTTGTATGAAGCACTGCCGCCAGCTTCGGAAGCATCTCTATATCCGGATATGCGGAATTATTTTCCCATTTCGAGACTGCCTGAAATGATATGTTGAGAGATCCGGCCAGTTGATTTTGTGTTAATCCCAGTTCCTTGCGCCTTTTACAAATAACTTCTCCTGTTTTCAGATTATCCATTCCTTTTTCTCCTTCGCTGATAAGTTGAAGACTGCCATGTGCTATCCTTATCTTAGTATGGCGGAACAGTTATCTCAATAACGTAGCAGGAGAATGTGACACACCAATTCATCTGATAGTTGAATCAGTATGAATTATAGTAAACGCCATGACAGATTTCTGCTTCCAGATCCTGCCTAAGCCATATGCGGAAGCTTTCGCAAGACCGAAACCGAAATTCTTAATACCGTTAACGATCTATAGAACCACTGAAAATTACGGTGTCTCCTGCCTGTAGAAAACTTCCCCGTTACACCAGAAATAATCCCTGTTCTCCGAGATTCCCAATATGTACCATACCAGCGGTGCATCCTTCGTCCCGCGGAAATAAATGTCAAGCTCCGGGCACAAATCTCTGTCGCTCCGGTCGATAATGTCCCATTCGTAACTCGTCTCTGCATAGAAATCCACTGCCGGGTAATAGACCACCGCCTCGTCACCGTCAAACTTGAGCGCCACATCATACTGCCTGTTCTCTCCTTCACTCTTCGGATGATGATACCATGTCCCCTGAAGCGCTTCCTTCGTGATTTTGCTCCAATCGCCCAGCACATAACTGTTTTCCACCGCCAAAGCGTCCGCCTCAAACTTCGGATTGTTCAAAATCTCCTGTTCAATCAGACATGCCGGCTCGTCAATAAGTTCCTCCTCAAGAATGCTTCCCTCTATAATGTGGTTGCTGACAATCGCCTTCGTGCCGCCGACAATATTTACCACTACCTCACATTTGCTCACCCAGTAATCGCCCTCGCATTGTAGAATAACCTCCGTCCCTTCTTCATTGAGTACACCGTCCGTACACGTAAACATGCAGTAGTTGGTGTCGCCCGCCTGAAGACAGAAGCAGTCCGTCTCCGGATAATAGATACCTTCCAGGCTCTCATTCCCTTTCATTAAGAGTTCATCATAAGTAAGCCCCACCTTTTCCAGCAGAAAAATATCCATATCCGCCTTATCAATCACCCAGAAATCCGTGTAGATCCCTTCTTCCTCATACCGGTTCAGATAAGCCTGTATCTGTTCTTCGGTTCCCTCGTGAGAAATGCCCGCACCACCGTAAAATACCTCAAACAGATTGATCTGGGTTGGATTTTCCCAGTCAGACAAAAGGAATCCGTAATTTGATTTGTCCCGTATCCATTCCGTATACTCCTGCAATTCCGCCTCTGTCAGCTTCCTGCCGACGGTTTCTTCCCCGGCTGTGACTGATTCATCATCGCTGCCTTCCCCGCCGGCCTGCGCGCCATCACTGTACTCCTCGTCGGCCTGTCCAACATCGCTGCCTTCTTCGCCAGCCTGCTCACCATCGCTGTGCTCTCTGTCATCCTGCTCACCATCGCTCCATTCCCCGCCGGCAGAAATCTCTGCCTCCTGCGGTCCGCCACATGCTGTCAGCAGTCCCATGCATACAACACCGGCAGCAAGAAAAACCTTCGAACCTTCTTTTTTTCTGTTTTCTTTTCCGAATCTGATTTTCATCCTCATACCCAACCCCTCCTGAATTCTCTGTTCAACGCCGTGTACATCACAGGAACGCCCCGCTATCAACAGCGGGGCGCATAAACTATTCTCTACTCATTTCTAATCGCAGCCAAAGGACTCAGCTTCATAGCCCTTCTTGCCGGGAAAAATCCGGCTACCATACCTACCAGAATCGCAAAGGCCAGCGACAGAACCATAAGCCAGAGCGGAATATAAGAAATATCCCCCGCCCCCAGCGACATATCCTGAGCCGACTGCGCCAGTTTATTGATCACAAAAGAAAGCCCGAAGCTTAAAATCAATCCGATCACGCCTCCGATAAAACCGATAAATCCGGCTTCCATCAGGAAAAGGCTCCTGATGTTTCTGAGATCACATCCCAATACCTTCATGACACCGATTTCCTTCGTCCGCTCATAGATCGACATCATCATGGTGTTAGTGATACCGATCGCGGCAACAAACAATGAAACCGCTCCGATTCCACCCAGCACAGCCTGTATCATACCCATGGTCTTCTGGTTGGACTCCACCCATTCCGCATTGCTGTAAGCTTCATAACCCAGCGTCTCCGACAGATAATTCTGTATTTCCATGACGTTATCCATGCTGTCCACATTGACATCCAGTTCGCTGTAAAAAATCTCCTTATACGGCTTGCCAGCTTTCGTCGACGGCTGTCCGGGAATCACTTTGTTTTTAAATATCTTCTTGAGCTGGGGAATCAACTGGTCAATATCGCAGAGCGTATACCAGCCGTATTGAGACCAGCTGTTCTCATCATTGGGCGCTTCCACGCCGCAAGCCTCGATCATATACTTCTTCGGCGGTGGAATCGGCTGGCCGTCCTCTGTCGTGCCGCCTGACGACCAATATGCACTCACATCAAAAACCACGAAAATCGTATCGTGCATCAGATTGATATCCGGCAGAACTCCTGTCTCCCAATAGCTGGCACCGCCTTTGGAACTGGAAAAATTCTGCAGCACCTGATTACCGTAAAAGAAAGTAAGTTCATCATCTTCCCCCGGAAGTCGGCCTTCCCCTACATTGATGTTCATTTCCTGCAGCGCTTCCTTGGGCATACCCCTAAGCTGCAGATACCCCTCATAGCCTCCATATTTGGCTATAGCAGATCCTTCCAGAACCGGCCATACGGACTCCACATGTTCCAGGGCCTCAATTTCACGAACCAGTTCCTCATCCAGCCTTTTTTCCTCTGCGTTTTCACTGTTCCAGGGTTCCCGCACTGTGATCTGTGTCAGGCTTCCATAGGATTCCATCTGTTCCATCTGAGAACGGCTCAATCCCAGGCCAAGAGAGACCATGACTACAATAGATGCCACGCCGATCACCACACCAAGCACTGTCAAAACGGTTCTTATTTTTCTTTTCCATAAATTACTGCTGCTCATTCGCAGCAAGTCAAGGAATTTCATATACTACTCCTTTTGCCGGGTTATTCTTTACCGATCTCATCTTCCAGATCTGCCAGTTCTTCGGCCAGCATTTTTGCCGCTTTTTTCTTTTTACGGATCTGCAAAAATGCTCCTGTACCGACACCTGCCACTATAAAGACAACACAGATAATACCAATGATCAACCCTTTCTTCGATTTTTTTCCGTCTTCCATCATCATGTCATCGCCCATCATCATATCGCCGTCCATCATTGCATCATCAAAAAATTCCTCCGATACAAACAGCGTAATCGTCTTCTCGGTGGTGGTCACATTGCCCGCATCGTCTTCATAGGAGATCTCCATCTTGATTGTTCCATCATCCATGGTCGCGGCAATTCCGGTCAACATCACATCCACATTACCTGTTGCACCGGACTGCAGATTTCCCACAAAAGAGGATGCTTCGTCGATGGAATCACCGATAAATTTCACCTGCACATTATACAGAGTCGTCTTACCCGTATTATAGATACTGAGCATAACATTGGACTGTCCGCCCACCGTAATATCCGAAGGGACTACTTCCGGTATGCTCGTATCAAAACGGCTTTCCTGTGAGATCGGAATAGACACGCTCGCCTTGTCCTCCAAATCAAACATAACACCGGCATCATATTTCATATTGACATCCAGCACATAAGGCTTCTGCGCCAGATCCGCTTTTGCTGTCATCTCAATCACAATATCCGCTGCCGTATCTGCGGCAATGCTGTCCATATAAATCGAGCTTGCACCGGAAGTAGGCAGGAATGCCGAGTAGGTATTCGTCTTGTCTTCTCCCTCCGCCGCTGCCTGCATGTCAAAAAGCACGTTGCTCACAGACAGATCCTTAGCCGTATTCTTGACATGTATCGTCAGTGTAAAAGTGTCACCCGCAAACACCTTCGCAGGGTTTGTCTCAAATCCGGTCACAACGATACGCGGCTTTGCGCCTGTAGTCTCCTGTCCGCTGCCGCCGATGAATCCACTGCCCGGCTTGCCCACGGTCTTGACATACACGGTAAGCTCCGCAGGTTCCTCACTGCGGATACCTGCCTTTGTATAAGAAACGTTAAACTTCAACGGATAGTAACCGGTCATAACGTCACTCCTTACCGTAAAAGTAAAGGTGAACTCCCTTCTGTTCGCCATTGCCGCTTCTTTCGTCTTATTCCCCGGAATAAAAGGCTCCGTCTGAAGATAATTGGTCATGTCCGGTTCGAAAGGCCACTCCGAAACAACCGTTGACGTTTTCGGCTCTATGATCAGGTCATTCAATTCTTCCGTTCCGAAGTTAATAACCGGCAGTACAATGGACACCTTCTGCCCCGCGCTCACAGTAGGGGTTTCCCAGTTATCACCTACCTGCAGAAACTCGCTGGTAGTTGCTGTGACAGTGGCTACAGCCGCCGATTCCATATTCGACTTTGTGGAATTGACAAAAGCCCACAGCTCCGTAACTGTCATCTCCGTATTGGCAATATAGTACACCGCAGAATCAAATACTTTGTGCAGCTTCTCCATCACCTTGGCATCCAGATGATACCGCACTTCCAGACTCTGCATATAGTAGAGCATGTCTTCATCTGCATCTGCCCGGTCATCGTTGTTGATAACCCTGTCAGATGTCCGGTTGATCGTCGGTGTTTTATCTACTGAATTATCGCTGATACTTTCAGGCGACGCCTCAACATAAGGCATAACTCCCGCTTCCTGCGGCATCGACGGAATCACCAGAACCGCCGCTGCAACAACTGCCGCGCCCAGTAACAGCCGGTTCAAACTCTTTCTGATCGTGAAGCTTCCTGTTCCATCACATTCTCTCTTTTTCATTTTCCTATCCACTCCTCTTTTCCCCTTACTGTTTCCCCTGTCACCTATCTTATCACATCCGGCATATCCTTGCCGCGTCTGTCCTCAATCTCAATGATCTGGCCGTCCTTGATCCGCAGCACAAGATCCGCAAAGCCTGCAAGATAATTATCATGGGTTACCATGACAAGTGTCTGTTTCTTCTCACGCACCACCTTTTTCATCAGGTTCATCACTTCCACAGAAGTATTGGAATCCAGATTTCCGGTGGGCTCATCTGCAAAAATAATCTCCGGCTCCACCACCAGCGCCCGCGCCACGCCCACGCGCTGCTGCTGTCCGCCGGACATCTGATTGGGTCTGTGCTTCTTGTGCTTCGTCAAGCCTACCAGATCGAGCATCTCCTCCGCCCTGGCATTGCGCTTTTTCTTGTCTATCCCCTGAAAAGTAAGGGGAAGCGCAACATTCTCAATGGCATTCATAGTCCCCATCAGATTAAAAGACTGAAAAATAAATCCGATGTGCTCCCGTCTGAATGCCACGAGTTGATTCTCACTCTTCGTCTCCATATGTTCGCCTGCAATCAGGATCTCTCCCTTGGTTGGCTTCTCCAATCCCGCCAACATATTAAGGAGCGTCGATTTACCGGAACCGGATGTACCTACAATGGAACAGAAATCTCCCCGGTTGATGGTAAAGCTGACGCCGTTCAGCGCCCGCACCCTGGTCTCTCCGACCCGGTAAATCTTATACAGATCTTTCACTCTGATCACAGGATCTTCCTGTCCTGTACTCATAACCATACCTTTCCATGCAGCTTATGCCTCAGGCAGTCTGCACAATATACTTTACTTGCCTATTCCGGTATCTGATTCCCCGGCCCCAACAGCATCTCACAACAGCCGCCGGAATTTTCCGTACTCCTCCGCCCCGCCTACGGAAACCAGATCACTGCTAAAACCTGCTTAATCTCCGGCCCCCGGCGCCGTAGCCTCTTTCACAAACTCCGGCACTTTATCTGTGTAAAATTTGTAATATACGCCATAATTGCTCCGGTCGTACGGATAAGCCGTGTCCTTTTTAAAAGTTATATAAATATCGTAATTGTTGTCAAGTTCTCTGTCGTCATTCCATCCGGAGGACATAAACTCAGGATAAATCACTCCCACAATCTGCTCAAACTCTTCCTGCGCCAGAAAAGTCTTTGTAACCGTATTATCCACTGGAAAATCGGATCCCGTCTCCACACCTGCCGCTTCACCCGCCGGCATGATACCGTCATTCTCCTCCAGTTCATGGTGATAATTAGTCACTGTAATATCGGCAATATCTTGCGCATTAAGCTGTATCGGATAGTATGCTTCCTGAGACTGTAAATATGTAATCGTATTTTCAAAACAACTGTACACATTCAAACTGTCCTCCATCCAGTTTGGAAAGGAAAACGTTATCTGTCCACAGGGACGTTCCTCTGCCGCAAGTGTAAAATCGTACTGTTCCATATCCTTAAGATATGCATCCCGCAGCTTCTGCGCATCCGATGCCGGGAGGACCACATTCACCGCTCCGTTACTGTAAGTAATTTTCGCCGCTTTATCATAGGAAGCCTGATCCGTCATGATCTGATAGGTTCCGTCCTTAAATTCCTTTGTCCGGATAATACGGTTCATCTGTTCACCGCTTGCAGGATCCGAAAAATCCACATAAAAACATCTTCCCACCTGCCTGCCTGATTTCAGGCGGTACAGCACATTGACGTTTCTCGCATCATCCATGTCTTCCGAATCCTTCTGCTGTGCCACTTCTGCCAGAGAAAGTACCGGTTCCACGTCTTTAAGGAACATATGCTCTCTGGAAAATTCCGCACTGCTCACATAAGTAAAATCTTCATCCCAGAAGGAACCGTAATAATCCACACTCACCGCCACACTGTCCAGCTCATCCGCCGACGGCAGATATTTATCATAACCGGTCAGATCATATTCAAAAACAAGAAATACCATGATAATGCCTGCAATGGCCGCGCCGCTGGAAATCAGATGCTTATGCAGACTTCTCAGATCAAAATCAAAAATGATCTCCATGACCGCACAGGCAATCACACCGCTCACAGCCATACCCGCAACAGTCAGCATCGTATTACCGTACGTCTCATCCCTTACCAGCATACCGATCCAGAGTCCGGCCGGAACCACAATTATGATTTTTAAAAACGGTTCTATCCTTGTAAAAGCCAGTGCTCTGCCTGCCGCCTCCGAAGGCCGTTTCCTGTAGCACAGCCAGGCCGCCGCCAGGATCACTAACGCCAGTATAAACCATTTACCGTAGTATGGCAATACTCCCCGGACCATGGCATTCACATCTGTAAGCTGCTTTAGTCTCCAGCTCTTTTCCGAATAATCGCTGAAAACCGATAATTTCGGACTTTGCGTCACATAGAAACCAGATACTGTCTTAAAAAAAGAATATTTCATGTTGCCGGCCAGCATGTAAACAATTACCTCATACAACATAAGCACTGCCACAGCCGCCAGTGTGATCAGACAGTTTCCCGTCAGCATCACCGCCAGAACCGCCGTATGATACACCACAAGAAAAAACAGCAGGTTCCACACAAATCCAACCCCGGTCACAGCCAGAACCTCTCCGTTCACCGCCCCCTGAGATGCTGCGGCAATAACCGCAATCAGAATGCTTGTCAGAGCCGTCACAAGATAAATAATCAGACCGTTCACATATATTATTACAAACCGCTTATTTTTATTCACCGGAACGCTGTGGTACATATCTACCTTTTTCCTGTCATAAAGGTATGAGAACCCCTGTACGCCGATGATCACTGCCAGTATCACAAGCACTGTTCCAAGATGGGTCTGAAAGCCCAGTGCATCCTTCGTCGCCTGATACATTGCATCCCTGAACTCTTCCCCTGTTTTGTATACCCCGTCGGCATTCCGCGTCCTGATACGGCTTAAATACACCGAAAGAACACCCACATATGCCATCAGATTTCCCAGAGCAGCTACGATCCATACCCAGATACGCCTTTTATGATTTTCTATACTGCTAACCCAGAATGAGCTTCTTGATGTCATATCCGACCACCTCCGTTTCACTGATAAAAATTTCTTCAAGAGACAGCGGAAGCACTTCATAAAATACCGTATCCACCGTGGCAAATCTTGCCGCTACTTCCTCTCTTGTGCTTCTCACGGTAAAAGTACGCAGGGAACCTCTCTGCTCCTTCTTAAGCACTTCCATACCGCTCAGCGCTTTCAGTTCCTCCTCCACTGTGGCAAATACGCACTGCACCTTCTGTATATTGCACTTCATATCTTCCAGATCCCTGGACAGCAGCACGCCGCCCCTGTGCAGCAGCCCTACATGATCACAGATATCCTCCAGTTCACGCAGATTGTGGGATGCAATTACCGGTGTCAGTCCTTTCTCATCCATTTCCTTGGCAAAAATGGATTTGATCCCCTGACGCATCACCGGATCAAGTCCGTCAAAAGTCTCGTCACACAGAAGATACCTGGTATGTGCACAAATTCCCAGCAAAAGCGCAAGCTGCTTCTTCATTCCTTTGGAAAAAGTACCGATTTTCCTGCGCTTATCAAGATTAAAACTCTCAAGATACCTGTAAAACTCTTCGCTGTCAAAATTTTCATAAATGCCGCTGTAATACCGCTCCATAGCCTGGGCGTTGGAATTGGAGAAGAAATAAGGTTCATCCGCAATAAAAAAGAGTTTCTTCTTTGCCTCCACATTATCGTACACCGGCATGTTATCCACCGCTACCGCCCCGCTGTCAGGCTTCAGGATACCGGACATCATGCGAAGTACCGTACTCTTGCCTGCTCCGTTTGTTCCGATCAGTCCAAACACCGTATTGTCCTTTATCGTTACACTGACATCATCTACCGCTTTGATCTTCTCAAAGGTCTTCGTCAGATTATGTATCTCTATCATAGAATCCTTCCTTCCTGTCTAAAGCACTTCAATCTCGCGGATCAGCTCTGTCTTGGACATGCCAATCTCCAGCACCTCCCTCACAAGCGCCAGTATCTGCTCTATACATTCTCTCTTTCGTCTCTCCACGAGTCCGCTGTCCCCCGACACAAAATTGCCTCTGCCCTTGATCACATAGATAAACCCCTGCCGCTCCAACTCCGCATAGGCTTTCTGAATCGTATTCGGGTTTATGGACAGTTCCATCGCCAGATTCCGCACCGAAGGCAGCTGCTCATCAGGCTGCATGGCGCCCTTTAAGATCAGCACCTTGTAGCGTTCAACGATCTGCTCATATATCGGACGGGTATCCTTATAATCTATGATTATCATGATGACTCCTTTCTGAATGATTCCACCTTCTCATCTAACTATACCAACTGTACTATCAATGATGGTACACCAAGTATACCCCGCGATAAATTACATGTCAATCTAAAAGTACATTCCTTCCAAAATAACTCTACCGGCTTGCAATATATACGTTTTCGCACGGACTTAGCAGTAAATGCCAAGTCCTGTGTGAACAGTAACACCGGCTTTTCTTTGCGGGATTTGCTCCTTAAATAAAAAAAGCGGCAAAAAAGGGCATACATGGAATAATCCACATATGCCCCCATTGACATTTTTAAACCATATTTACTTTATTTCACAAGCAAGGATTTTCCTGTCATCTCCACCGGCTGTTCCATGCCCATCAGTTCGATCAACGTAGGAACGATGTCAGCCAAGCATCCTTCTTCTCTCAGCTTGTATGCAGGATCCGCATTAACCAGAATAAAAGGAACAGGGTTGGTAGTATGTGCCGTGAAAGGCGCGCCTGTCTCATAATCCACAAGCTGCTCCGCATTGCCATGGTCAGCACAGATAAACATAACGCCGTCCACTTCCTTCAAAGCTTCCACAGCGCGTCCGACACACTCGTCCACCGCTTCCACAGCCTTGATCGCCGCATCTTCCACGCCGGTATGGCCCACCATATCGGGATTCGCAAAATTGATGATAATCACATCGTACTCGCCGGACTTGATACATCCCACCAGCTTATCACACACCTCATAGGCGCTCATCTGAGGTTTCAGATCGTAAGTTGCCACATCCTTCGGGGAATTAACCAGAATCCTCTCCTCACCCTCGTTGGGCTCTTCCACGCCGCCGTTAAAGAAAAAGGTTACATGGGCGTATTTCTCTGTCTCCGCAAGTCTTGCCTGTTTCATGTTATTGGCCGCCAGCCACTCTCCAAACGTATTGGTTACCGCGATCTTATGGAAAGCCACTTCCTTGTTGGGAATCGTAGGATCATAATCAGAGAAGCACACATAAGTCAGATCCAGTCTCTTTTCCCTTGCAAAACCTTTAAAATCATCATCGCAGAAGCTTCTGGTGATCTCTCTGGCACGGTCAGGACGGAAATTGAAGAAAACAACGGAATCGCCGTCCTTAATGACTGCCACAGGCTGGCCGTCCTTCTTCACTACGGTAGGCTTTACAAATTCGTCCGTCTCATCTCTGTCATAAGATGCCTGAATACCTTCCGGCGCACTTGCCGCCTCCAATCCTTCTCCTCTCGTCAGCGCCGCATATGCCTTCTCGACTCTGTCGTAATTGTTATCTCTGTCCATTGCGTAATAACGTCCGGTCACAGTAGCAACCTCGCCCACGCCGATCTTTTTCATCTCCTGTTCCAGATCTTCCACGAAACCTTTACCGCTTGCAGGCG
>ERZ808035.1315-NODE-1315-length-13017-cov-3.704173_pt1 | contig 13017 bp, 10 predicted proteins | sample MGYA00380189_ERZ808035 | MGnify/ENA primary metagenome ERZ808035 (study PRJEB31490, sample SAMN06133407) | mouse gut metagenome | isolation source: M5_1 | host: mice | place: China: Chengdu | collected 2015-05 ...
GGGAAACACTCCTGGGGCATGATCTACAAAAAGAGCGGGCTTCCCACAGACGCTCTTCATTTTAAGGAGGCCTATGACGGAGAGGATGTCACCGGCTCCATCCTGGTGGAGAGCGCGTCCTTCTCCGAGGAGGGCACGGGGAACAGGATCGCCCTCCTCCCCAAGGACGCCTACACCATCACAAAGTACGAAAAAGACCAGTGGGGTGACGACGCCCTCGACAATTTGGGGCGCCCCATCAAGCGCTACACCCGAAAGGGCTCCGTCCTGGAGATCCTGATCACCGGCCCCGGGGGAGAGGAGCTCTACCAGGGAGACTTCGGCGAGCTGCGCAAGGGGAACGTGTTTGAAACCGTCAACCTCCCCGAGGCCATCCGATTCAGCAGACGCATGAGCGTCTTTGCCCGGGATCTCAAGCTCTATCAGGCCATCCGGCAGGGCATTCTGAACTACAGCGTCCGCAGGATCGTGAACGTCTTCACCCGGGCGGCGGAGCTGAGCCGTCCGGAGATGGAGCAGCTCCTGTACTTCAATGGCGAGGTCCCCGACGACACTGTCACCGACCTGGCCATAAAGATGAAGCGGCGGTTCATCCGGAACGGCGAGATCCCCGACATCGCACTGGTGGGTCAGGCGGGCACGGGCAAGAGCACCATAGCCGCAAACCTGGCGAAAATCTTCGGCAGGGAGATACAGCTGGTCACGGGGGCGGAGCTGAAGGGCTCTTACTTGGGCCACACAGCGTCGAAAGTGGTGAAGCTGCTGGCGGAGGTTCTGGCGGAGGGAAAGATTCTCTTCATAGACGAGGCCTACGAGCTGATGTCGGATAAATTCGGGCGGGAGGCGGTGGCCCTGCTGCTGCCGGTGATCAGCAAGGACAGGTCCTCTGTCTCAGCGCCGCTCCTGAGTGAGACGGGCAGCGCTAGGTCCGGCGCCCTGACCATTGATTTCGAGAAAAGGGAGATTCGGGAGACTACGGCCGCCGGCGAGGAGACGCGCTCCTACAAGGAACCGGGCTTCCCCCCCATCTGGATCGCGGGCTATGAGGACGAGATCCGCCTGATGCTGGGCATGAACAAGGGCCTCTACCGGCGTATGGAGCGGGTGACCATGAAAACGCCCGCGCCGGACGAGCTGTACCAGGCGCTGTGGAAAAATCTGGAGAAGCTGGATGGGACCATAGATCCCCAGCGGTTCGGGATTTTGGCCCGGCAGTTCAAGCTGAACCAGGAGCTGCTCCTGAAATTCTTCCGCTGGGGGACCCAGCCCCAGAACTCCCGGTATTTCGCCAACTACGCCGGTGTGGTCAGCCTCCTGAACAACTGCGTGGACAGCATCGACTTCACCCAGCCGGAGGAGCAGATCACCCGCCAGCTGTCGGACATCATCACCTCGGTGAAGCGGGATGTGAAGCGCCAGCTGGACGTAGTGCTGCGCAAGGGCGAGACGGGCGGCGCCTCCTCCTACGACGACACCGAGTTCATCCACATGATCTACGACAATGAGACCCGCTTTACGGACCTGGTGGGCTGCGGCAGCCAGGTCGGGTATATGCAGAGCATCATTGATATGCTGCTGGAGAAGAACCGGTACGACCGGCTCCACATGACCGTCCCCAAGGGCGCGCTGCTGCTGGGCCCGCCGGGGGTGGGAAAGACCTTCATCGCCCGGGCCATGGCCGGAGAGCTCCAGGAGCAGTTTGAGGCGCGTGAGCGGGAAACGGCGGCCGCCGCAAACGGGGAGGAGAAGCGGTCCAGCACGCGGGTGGGCTTCATGTCCCTGTCGGCGCCGGAGCTGGTTTCCAAGCCGGTGCGCTTTATCGGCAGCGTCTTTGACAAGGCCGAGGAGTATGACATATGTGTGATCTTCATCGACGAGGTGGACGCCATCGCGAAAAACCGCTTCCGCAATCCCAACTATTCCCACTTTATTGAGCTCATCAAGCAGATGGACGGCGTGGAGCAGCGCTCCAACGTCTTCATCCTGGCCGCCACCAACGCCCCGGAAGCCTTGGACCCCGCCTTTACCCGCTCCGGCAGGATCGACAAAAAGCTGACGTTCACCCTGCCCGACCAGGCCGCCCGCCGGGAGCTGGCGCTGCGGAACGTGGTCAAGCGCTGCGGGACCCTGAGGGGCTTCGTCCTGGGAAAGGAGGAGCAGGACGGCGTAGAGAAGCTGGCGGGTGAAGTCGCCGCCATCACCCCCGGACGGACCCCCGGGGACATTGAGAACTTGGTGAACACCGCCTTTATCCTGTACGATCAGGACGACAAGGGGCGCAGGGACCTGGAGGACCGGCTGGACCGGAAAGCGCTGAGATTCCGCAACGTTCAGTTGGACTGCCTGTACGACTATATTTACGAGGCTGTGGAGCGGGCCAGCGTGGGCGACCTCCGCCCCATCGGGAAGGAGAAGTTCCAGACAGAGCGGAACGATGAGAGCCGCTCCTCTACGGCCGTCCACGAGGTGGGCCACGCCCTGGTGGAGATTCTGCTCGACCACGAGCCCTTTGAAAAGATCACCTCCCTGCCCCGGGGCCGCGCCCTGGGATACGTAATGCCCAGCCGAAAGAAGCGGGTGACCAAGGCGGATTTTGAAGATGATATTCGCGCCGATATGGGCGGAAGGGTCGCCGAGGAGATCGTCTACGGGAGGGAGAACATCTCTCCGGGCGCCTCGGAGGACATTGCCCACGCCACCCGTTTGGCCCATCTGATGGTGGAGCGCTGGGGCTTCAGCGAGGAATTCGAGTTCATGGCCCTGGTGCAGGACACCGCGGTCCACCTGGGCGAGAGCGCCTACACCTGCTCCGAGACGTACCGCCAGCGGAGCGACCAGGCCGCCAACGAGCTTTTGAAGCGGCTGTACCAGGATACCAGGAAGATGCTGGAGGACAAAAAGGAGCTCATTGAGGACCTTGCGAAGGAGGTCTTTGACAGAGAGACCATGACTGGCAAACAGTTTAAGAAATTCTACGACAAAATCACAAAGCGGAGGGGCTGAGCCGCCCCGAAAATACGCCGCCGGAGCCTTGAAAGCTCCGGCGGCGTACTTCTCTTCTCCTGGGCGCCCTGCGGATCAAATTCCAGCGCATCCGGGCGCCCAACCCAAAAACGAAAATTTCCTGAAAAAGCTTGATTCCATGACGGCGGTTAGAGGGAAAATTCTGCTGTGCTTTGTAGAGGTTGCAATCCGGCGGTGGGCGCCTGAGACGATAGCCGGGACAGCCCTCATGGTGCCGGGCTGTCCCGGCTTGCGCAGAATTATGTCTGGTTCAACATGTCCATAACCTGTTCCAGAGACATTTTGAAACGCTCGGAAGTCACCGAAGGATCAAGAACGCCTCTTAAAAGAAGTGACGGCCATTTGATCCGCGCCTTTCTCAATGCCTTTTCACTGGATAGTCATTGGGCGGGGCGTCACTTTCCCTCCGCCCGGGCCATGGCCAGCTGGAAGTCCTTCTGATCGGTGAAGATCTCGTTCTTGTACGGGTTCTTCTTCTGCTCGATGGAGCGCTTGACGATGATGCCCAGCACCACCACGTTGATGGCCAGCGCCAGTACCGCCACTACGCCCTGCATGGTGGGATCGGCGGCGGTGGGACGCACCGCCGGATTCATCACGCCGTCGCTGTACAGCACGGGGATGACGGTGAACCGGCTGGCGTCCTGGAACAGGGGAAACACCTGGGCGAACATACACCACAGGGCCAGGGTGTTGGCCCGGTTCTGAATCCAGCCGCCCTTGTTCCACAGCGCGTTGGCAAAGGTGGGGGCCAGCAGCAGGGCCAGGCCGCAGTACCAGGCGTGGGTGGGCAGGTTGTTGTAGGTGTACTCGAAGTTCCACACGTCGTAGGCCAGGATGTACAGGAAGGTCATGTCAGGCCACAGCATATCGTCGTGCTTCTTGGAGGTGTAGATGCCCCACCAGCCGGTCATGCACAGGATGTTGAGGATGCCCGCGATGCCGTTGACCCAGTTCCACCAGCCGCCGTACAGCCATACGTTCTCGCTGGACAGCCACCAGCGGTCGCCGCTCTGGGCGAGGGACAGGAAGCCCCTGATGCCGGACTCGAAGTCGCTGACCACGGCGATCATGATATTGATGGCCACAATGACGAAGGGGAAGCATTTGAACCACTCCGTCTTGCCGATGCTCCACTTGTACTTGAGCATCATGAAGCCGATACAGCCCGCCGTGGCGGCGTACAGCTTGGCGTAATGGAACCAGCTGCCCATATGCACATAGGTCTGGTTGTTCAGCGCCCAGTCCATGCCCATGCCGGCGCAGACGTAGATGGCGATAAAGTACACGGTGAGCGCGGCGGGAATGGCCAAAAAGCAGATGATGCCGCCCAGCTTGCTGCGGCGGGCAAACTCATTGGCCAGAATCAGCCCCACGAACACCAGCAGCCAGCCCAGCAGCTGCCAGCCCGCGCCGTCGCCATAGATTTGAAACAGCATTATTTTTCCTCCTCTTACGGGGTTTTTCCCCGTTTCTCTCTCTTTTTAGCGCTTTATACCCGTCAGTATGCCTCGATCTCTTTGATACTCACCTCGTTTCCGGTCAAAAGCCAGGTGTTTTCGCTTTGACAGTGGGGGCAGATACGGCCGTGGGCCACGGTGGGATAGTCGCGCCCGCAGTTATCGCAGTGGGTGACGGCGGGCAGCGTCTCGATTTTCAGCTCCGAGCCGCTCACCAGCTCCGACTTGGCCGCCGCCCACTTCCAGCAGTCGGTGAGGTAGTCCGGCACCACGCCGGACACCTCCCCCAGCTCCAGCACCACGGCGGATACCTTTTCCAGGCCGTTGTCCGCCGCCACCTGTTCCACGCTCTTGATGATGTGGAACACAATGCCCAGTTCGTGCATGGCTTACTTCCTGGCCTTGCGGGCGGCCCGCTTGATCTTGATCTCCCGCTTGACCATGTTGGGCAGGATGGCCTTCATCTTGTCCTCCGACTTGATCATGGTGGAGCACTCCGGGCGGTCGCGGTGGAGGTGGATGGCGTCGAATTCGCAGCGGGTGGTGCACAGGCCGCAGCCGATGCACTTGTTGGGGTCTACGATGGACGCGCCGCAACCCAGGCACCGGGCGGTCTCCGCCTTGACCTGCTCCTCGGTAAAGGTGCGCTTGGCGTCCCGGAAGGACTTTTTCCAGTCGATGCTGTCGTCCATGCCGGGAATCTGGCGGGAGGCGTTGTCGTACTGCTCCACCTTGATGTTGGTTTTGTCCAGCTCCACAAAGTACCGGGGGTCCCGGCCGATGGTCATGCTGGTGTCCGGCTGGACGAAGCGGTGGAGGGATACGGCGGCCTCCTTGCCCGCCGCGATGGCGTCGATGGCGAACTTGGGGCCGGTGAACACGTCGCCGCCCACAAACACGTCGGGCTGGGCGGTCTGATAGGTCTTGGCGTCGGCTTTTGCCCAACCGCCCCGGGCCAGCTCCACCTGGCTGCCCTCCAGCAGGCCGCCCCACTCCACGCTCTGGCCGATGGACAGCACCACATGGCCGCAGGGGACGGTGACGGTGTCCTGCTCGTCATACTGGGGGGCGAAGCGGCCCTGGCCGTCCCACACGCTGGTGCAGCGCATGAACACGATGCCGGACACCTTGCCGCTCTCGGTGAGAATCTCCTTGGGGCCCCATCCGCACTGGATGGTCACATCCTCGTCCTCCGCCTCGGCGATCTCCTCCAGGGAGGCCGGCATTTTATCACGGGGCTCCAGGCAGTACATCTGGACGGACTCCGCCCCGCAGCGGTGGGCGGTGCGGGCGGCGTCGATGGCCACGTTTCCGCCGCCCACCACCACGGTCCTGCCGGGAACCTGCACGCCCTTGCCCTCCGCCGCCGCGCGCAGGAACTCCACGGCGGAGTACACGCCGGGGGCGTCCTCGCCGGGGATTCCCGGCAGGCGGCCCCGCTGGCAGCCGATTGCGATGTAGAACGCCTCATAGCCCTGGGCCCGCAGGTCGTCCAGGGTCAGGTCTTTGCCCACTTCAACTCCGCAGCGGAAGTCCACGCCCAGGGCGCGAATGATGTCGATCTCGGCGTCGATGACGTCCTTCTCCAGCTTGAAGGAGGGGATGCCGTAGCGTAGCATTCCGCCCAGCTCCTTGTTTTTCTCAAACACGGTGGGCTCGTAGCCCTTGAGGGCCAGGTAGAACGCGCAGGACAGGCCGGCGGGGCCGCCGCCGATGACGGCGATTTTCTGGCTGAACTGGCCCTCCACCTTGGGGACAACCTTTTCCGGCACAAAGCGGTGCTCGGCCTTCAGATCCTGCTGTGCGATGAACTTCTTCACCTCGTCGATGGCCACGGCCTGGTCGATGGTTCCTCTGGTGCAGGCGTCCTCACACCGGCGGTTGCACACCCGCCCGCACACGGCGGGGAACGGGTTCTCCTTCTTGATGAGCTCCAGCGCCTCGGCGTACCTGCCCTGGGCGGCCAGCTTGAGGTAGCCCTGGACGGCGATGTGGGCGGGGCAGGCGGTCTTGCAGGGGGCGGTGCCTGTCTCGTGGGTGTTGACGCGGTTCTTGTCCCGGTAGTCCACGGACCACTTCTCCGGCCCCCACTTCACCTCGTCGGGCAGCTCCTGGCGGGGGTACTGGATGGGGGCGCCGTCCTTGGCGCACAGCTTCTGGCCCAGCTTGGCGGCTCCGGCGGGGCACACCTCCACGCAGCCGCCGCAGGCCACGCACTTGTCCTCCTCCACCTTGGCCACATAGGCGCTCCGGCTCATGTTGGGGGTATTGAAGAGCTGGCTGGTGCGCAGGGCGTTGCACACGTTCACGTTGCAGTTGCAGATGGCGAAAATCTTCTCCTCGCCGTCGATGTTGGTGATCTGGTGGACAAAGCCGTTGGCCTCCGCCTTTTTGAAGATGGCCAGCGCCTCCTCCTTGGTGATGTAGCGCCCGCCCTTGTCGGTCTCCACCACGTAGTCGGCCATGTCGCCCACGGCGATGCACCAGTCGTCGGCGTCGTCGCCGCAGCCCTCGCCCAGCTTGGCCCGGCTCATCCGGCAGGAGCAGGGAGACGCGGCGTATTTGCCCTCGTACTTGTCCAGCCAGTGGGAGATGTGCTCGATGGAGATGGACTTGCTCTCCATGCCGATGGCCTGCTCCACCGGGATCACGTGCATGCCGATGCCCGCCCCTCCGGGGGGCACCATGGGGGTGATTTTCTCCAGGGGGAGGAAGGTCATGCGCTCGAAAAACGCCGCCACCTCCGGGTGCTCGTCGATCTGGGCCCGGCGCATATTGAAGAACTCCGCGCTGCCGGGGACAAACATGGGCAGGACATACCGCTTCTCGTGGTTAGGATTCTTGCCGTCCAGGTTTTCCCAGTGGTACTCGATGAGGCCAATGAGGCTCATCTCATCCAGCACCTTTTGCAGTCTGTCCGGCTCCATGCCGGTGAGCTTTTGAATCTGGGCGAAGGTCTTGGGCTTGCGCACCTTCATCTTCATGGCCACGTCCGCCATCTCGTCGGTGACCAGTCCGGCCAGACCCCAGTACTCCGGGTCGCCGCCGGTGACGCCGTGGAGCTTGGCGGGCACCCGGTCGGTGATCATCTTGCCCAGCTTGACGATTTTCTCCCGGGGGTGGTCGGTTTTGGGGAGTTCAAAGTCCAGCTTGCTCTCGTCCAGGGGAAATTTAGTCTCGCTCATATCGTCTCTCCTCTCTTCCTCTCCGTGACAGCGGCCGGCGTACCCCGGCCACTGATGCGGCTTCTCAAGCCCTCCAGGCTCTGACCTGCTCCCGCAGCCAGTCGGCCCACTGCGCCACGCCCTGGCCAGTCTTGGCGCAGATGGGGATGACGCGGGCGTTGGGGTTGCGCATTTTGATATACTCTTTGCACTTGTCCAGATCGAAATCGAAGTAGGGAGCCACGTCGATCTTGTTGATGAGCACCACGTCGCACACTTGGAACATCAGGGGGTACTTCAGCGGCTTGTCGTCCCCCTCGGGCACCGACAGGATGGCCGCGTTTTTCACAGACCCGGTGTCGAACTCCGCGGGGCACACCAGGTTGCCCACGTTCTCCAGAATAGCCAGCTCCACGTCGCCGTCGATGAGCTCGTCCAGCCCCTGCCGGGTCATGTCCGCGTCCAGGTGGCACATACCGCCGGTGTGCAGCTGGATGGACTTCACCCCCGCCGCCGCCATGGTTCGGGCGTCCACGTCGGAGTCGATGTCCGCCTCCATCACGCCGATTTTCAGCTCGTCTTTCAGCAACTCCACCGTACGCGTCAGAGTGGTGGTCTTACCCGCGCCGGGGGAGCTCATCAGATTGAGCAGGAAAATGCCCCGCTCCTTCAGCTCGGCGCGAAGCTGAGCCGCCCGCCTGTCATTGTCGGCGAAGACGCTCTGCTTCACCTCAATGATCCGCACCTGATCCATAGGCCGATTCCCTCCTCCCTCTGGTTGAACCAGATATTGTCATAATTTTATCAGTTTCACAGTGCCCCGTCAACTGTCCGAAAATATTTCCGATTTTTTTGTCAGATCCACGGTTTTAGCCGGTTGAATTTGTGAAATATATATGATAAAATGCTCGTGTGATATGTGGTATGACCAGAACCAGAAGGAGGCGACGGTATGGAATTTGAAAAGCTCTCCTCGCCCAGCCTCAAAGACCTGTTTGTCCAGCAGCTCCAGGGAATGATCCTGTCCGGGGCGCTGCCTGCGGGGACCCAGCTTCCGCCGGAGCGGACGTTGGCTGAGCGGATGCAGGTGAGCCGCACGGTGGTGAACAGCGGCCTGTCCGAACTGTCCGAGCAGGGCTTTTTGGAGGTGCGCCCCCGTCAGGGCACCTGTGTGGCCGACTACCGCCGCCGGGGAAATCTCAGCACCCTGATTGCCATCATGCAGTACAAGGGGGGCGTGCTGGGCAAGGACGAGATCCGTTCCATTCTGGAGGTGCGCCGCGCCCTGGAGCATCTGGCCGCGGAGCGGGCCATTCAGTACGCCTCCGACGAAGCGCTGGAGCGGCTGGGGGAATACCTGACCCAAATCGGCGGTGCGGACAGCGCCATGGAAGCGGCGGAGGCGGCCTTTGCCTTCCAGCACGAGCTGGCGCTGGCGGGGGGCAACAGCATCGTGCCGCTGATCTACTATTCATTCAAGCCCCCGGTTATTGCCCTGTGGGTGCGATTTTGCAACCTGTATGGGATACCCGCTCTGGTGCACAATACGCAGACCCTTTACGCCCTGATTGCGAATCGGGATACGGATGGGGCCGCCCGCTGGATCGAGGCCTATTTGGAAGAGGCCATCAGCGGCAGCCAGCAGATTTATGAGCCACTCTGAAATACCCTAATCAGGGGCGGATCGGATTTCACATAGCCATTGAACTTACAGCCGCCATCCCCGCCACCACGGTATTGTCAGACATACCAATGGAAGCGGCATAAGGGCGGAACTCCGCTTTGTTGTTCTGAATTGAGATGTTTCAGGCTGATTGATATATGTATCTTCACTTCATCAGAAAAGAATCCGCATGGCAATCGGCTTGTCGGAACAATTGGTACGGCATATCTTTTTCTGCTGCGCGGCCTTGAATATCTTATCAGAAATAATCGCGCCAATCATAAGGCGGGCCGGTTCAGACGGCGGTTTTTTTGCAGACCAAAACGGCGGCCGGTGTGGAACATTCCAAAAAGAATGTTCAGAACACCGGCCGCCGTTCCTATGTGTCCAAAATACCGTCCGCCTTTATTCTTCGTCCGGCGCCTGTCCGTCATGGGCCGGCCATTTACACGCGGTGATCTCCATGTGGGTAAACATCGCCGTGAAGGACGAGTCCTCCGGGCTGCAGGCGTAGACGCCGAACCTGATCCGGCCTCCGCCCTCCCACATATGGCACACCCGCATCTGGGTGAAGTGCTCCCCGTCCTGGGAACACTCAATGCGGTAGTCGTCCTCCCTGCGGCTGAAGCGGTACCACATAGTTTTCACCTGGGCCGGGATGGCCGTGGTGGCCCAGTCGGAGTATCCGTGGTTGGTGACCACGCTGCCCAGGTGCTGAAACGCCTCATTTTCATATTCCACCGAGCCCTTGAGCCAGTTTTCGCTGTCCAGGTACATCACGATACCGCACTGGTCGAAGCGGTGGTGCGCGCCGGTGAAGTCGGTCTTGACCACGAAGGAGAAAAACTTCTCCTCCGTCTCCATCTGGAGCACCGGGGCGTTGTCGTTGCGAAAATGATAGTAGGTGCGCTGCCACAGGTCGGTGCCCGGCATGGTGGTGATCTCAATCCGCCCATCCTCCACCACGCACCGCTCCGGCGCCCGGAGCCACTCCAATCTGCTGGCGTCAAATTTCATGCCGCTCCCTCATTTCCATTGAAAGTTTTCTTTCCCGGTGCCCACCTCAAAGTGGTATTTGGCGATGCCCAGATCCATCTTCACATAGAAGGCGTGGCCCGGCTGGGCGGACACCCTGCCGTCCTTCTCCAGGGTGAACAGGAACTTCTGCTGGTTTACTGCCGTGGGGGCCAGCAGGACGGCCTCCATCCCGGCCCGGAACCAGTCGGGCATGGGGCCCTCCGCCCTGGCCACCTCCTCCAGGGACTTGGACTTGTGGGGGACGCCCTGAGTCTCTCCATGCCCCAGGGCGATGACGGCGGCCAGCTTCTCCCCGCCGCCCAGGGTGTACGCCGACTTCACCTTGGTGAAGGTCAGCGCCACCCAGCAGGTGTTCAGCCCCATGGTCTGGGCCTTCAGCACCAGCCGCTCTCCCCAGTAGCCGCATTTCTCCTGCAAATCGGGCCCGGCCTTGCCCACCAGGGCGAAATAGTTCTGCACCCCGCTGAATTTGCCGTACCGGGCCATGGAGCCCTCAAACGCCCTCGTCTCGTTGACCACCAGCTGGATGTGCAGGCCGCTCTCCCGGTTGCAGGCGTCCACCTCCGCCCGGAGCGCCGCCAGCTCGTCCGGCCTCAGGGGCTTGTTCAAATACCGCCGGACGCTGTGCCGCGCCCGGATGGCTTCCAGTTCTGTCATGGACATTTCCTCCAAATCAGCTTGAAATACGGTTGTTGTCCCCCCACTCGCACATGGAGTCCAGAATGGGGATGAGGGATCTGCCCCGCTCCGTCAGGCTGTACTCCACCTTGGGCGGGATCTGGGGATACTCCTCCCGGTGAACCAGGCCGTCCGCCTCCAGCTCCTTCAGGGTCACGCTGAGGGTTTTGTAGGAGATCCCGCCAATATATTTTTTCATCTCATTGAAGCGAACCACGCCAAACTCCATCAGCGTGTAGAGGATCGTCATCTTGTACTTCCCGCTGATGAGGGACAGGGTATAGCTGAACCCTGTGCTGCTGAGGCACTCGTTGGCAATGCACCGCTGGCCCATCCATACACTCTCCTTTGGGTGAGTATCGCACTTCAATGTGCGTACTTGCCATTTTATTGATTCATGGTAATATGATAATACGAGCCGGAAACAAAGTCAAGACGGCTGGAAAAATCGACAGGGAGTGTACAGCATCCATGCGTAAGAAAATCGTAGTGATCACCGGGAGTCCCCGTAAAAACGGCAACAGCTTCGCCATGACGGATGCCTTCATCAACGCGGCGGAGGCGAAGGGCCACACCGTCACCCGCTTCGACGCCGCCATGAAAAACGTGGGCGGCTGCCGCGCCTGCGAGACTTGCTTTAAGACCGGCAAAGCCTGCTCCTTTGACGACGACTTCAACACCATTGCCCCCGCCATTCTGGAGGCGGACGCCGTGGTGTTCACCATGCCGGTGTACTGGTATTCCGTCCCCGCCCAGATCAAGGGGGTAATCGACCGGCTGTACTCCTTCTACGTGGCCGGGAAGGACATCGCGGGCAAGGAGTGCGCCATGATCGTCTGCTGCGAGGAAGAGGATATGTCCGTCATGGACGGCGTTCGCGTTCCCCTGGAGCGTTCCGCCCTGCTGGTAAACCAAACGCCTTGACGCGGGATGAAATCTGTGATATATAATGAGCGATCGAACAACAGTGATTTCAAAAACGATGGCACATGATAGGAGACGATGGACATGGTGAAATTTGGGGCGGAAATGTTCCGATTTTAATGTGTAGGGCCATCCTGGAAGCTTTGAAACCACCGGGGGCTGCCGTCCTGGAACGGCAGCCCCTTCCGGCGTTTTGCCCCGTCTCCCGCGCTCCGGCGGTCCGCCCCGAGGCCGGGGTTCGGGAGCTGCGGACGGCTTGGCTCCGGCCCCGGGCGCGGGTCTGAAGCCAAAGTTCATCGCCCTCCCCGGCTCTGTTTTGTGCGGTATGCCCAATCCGGGCCGGACCGGACCAAAGCCGGCCTTTGGGGCGAAAACGGGACGCCTGGGGGAACCCTGCTTAATTTTGGGAAAAGGACAGTCCAGGTTGACATGGCAGGAAATAGCCGATATAATAAAAAAGCTGACTTCAGCATAGAAAGACTACAAAGCAGCGGCATGGGAGATGCGGGCCATCATGATACGACTGATCGACATTCACAAGGAGTATGACAACGGGACCAAGGCCCTGAAGGGGATCAACCTGCGCATTGAGGATGGCGAATTCGTATTCCTGGTAGGCCCTTCCGGTTCCGGCAAATCCACCATTGTCAAGCTGCTGACGGCGGAAATCACCGCCAGCCGGGGACGGGTCATTGTCAACGGCTACAACCTCAATAACATCCGCCGCTGGCAGATTCCCCATATGCGGCGCACCCTGGGCGTTATTTTCCAGGACTTCCGGCTCATCGACAAAAAGACGGTGCAGGGCAATCTGGAGTTTGCCATGCGCACTGTGGGGGCCAGCGGCCGGGAGATGCGCAAGCGCATTCCCTATGTGCTGGACCTGGTGGGGCTGGAGGACAAGGCGGACGCCTATCCCAACGAGATGAGCGGCGGCGAGCAGCAGCGGGTGGCCATCGCCCGGGCGCTGGTGAACAACCCGCGGATGATCATCGCCGACGAGCCCACCGGCAATCTGGACCCCCGCCGCTCCCTGGAGATCATGACGCTGCTGGAGCGGATCAAC
>ERZ808035.1316-NODE-1316-length-12996-cov-7.109296_pt1 | contig 12996 bp, 15 predicted proteins | sample MGYA00380189_ERZ808035 | MGnify/ENA primary metagenome ERZ808035 (study PRJEB31490, sample SAMN06133407) | mouse gut metagenome | isolation source: M5_1 | host: mice | place: China: Chengdu | collected 2015-05 ...
CCGAAAGTCATATCCAAGTCAGCCGCTTCTTTCATACGGAAATGGTGTTCCCACTCCGTAGCTTCTCTTTTGGTTTTGAAACCTCTCTTGACTTTTCGGCAGTTCTTCCCCGTCCAGTCATAATAATGGAACGATACATACCATGTTCCACGCTGTTCATCTTTATATGCCGCCATAATTCGCCCTCCTTAGTTCGCCGCCTGCGCCATGCCGTAGAATTTTTCTTCATAATATTTTCTGCTGACACGTCCGGCGATTGTGATAAAACCTTTTTCTTCCAGTTCCTCATTCATCTGTCGTACTAATTTGTAAGCAAATGGTTTGGAAACACCCAACTCCTGCGCTACCTCCCCGGCAGTTACAAATAGTTCATTCCTCATTCAATATCCTCCTTTTTGTTTAGCGTTTTTGTTAAGCTCTGTATTTGAATTATACTTAACATTTCTGTTATTGTCAATAGCTTATTTGTTAAACTTATCTTTTTTATTAAATTTAGCATTTCTGATAAGTTTTTGTTGCTGTATTATCTGAATTATGCTAGAATATATGGAGAATACAGAATTGAGAGGTAAGATATGGACGTAACGATACGAGAAATGCAAAAACAAGAATATCCGTTACTGGATAATTTTCTATATGAAGCAATTTTTGTTCCAGAGGGTATCGAATCTCCACCTAAAACCATTATTACATCTCCCGAATTACAGGTTTATGTTGAACATTTCGGGGAATCCAAAGATGATTTGGGATTAACGGCAGAGGTTGACGGTAAGATTGTCGGGGCTGTATGGGTTCGCATTATGAACGATTACGGACATATAGATGATAAAACGCCCTCTTTGGCAATCTCACTTTATAAAGAATACAGGGGCTTTGGTATTGGAACAGCCATGATGAAAGAAATCCTTGCCCTGCTGAAATCACATGGGTATAAACAAGTTTCTCTTTCCGTTCAAAAAGCCAATTATGCGGCAAAGATGTATTTAAAGATTGGTTTTGAGATTGTAAAAGAGAACGAGGAAGAATATATAATGGTGTACTACCTATAACAAATTTATAAATAAATTGGAGAGAGGACATTCCATTTATGAGAATCCGACCGTATATACCAGAGAAAGATTACGAATATATCAAAATGGATTGATAACGAAAGGACTCACGCCTTTTGGTGTGCAAATCTTTTGCCATACCCCATGACAGAAAAATCTTTCCATGATTTATTAGAGAAAAATGCAACGGACTGGACGGACAGCGCTTATGTCGCAACTGAAAATAACGGACAGGCAGTAGGCTTCTTCTGTTATTCTGTCAATACAGCAGACAATATCGGTTTTCTTAAATTTGTTATCGTTGATAAAACCAAACGTGGAAAAGGTTACGGAAAAGAAATGCTGAATCTGGCTCTGCAATACGCTTTTCAAATAACCGACGCAAAAGCGGTTCAACTAAATGTTTTCAATGAAAACACATTAGCAAAGCAATGTTATGAAAAAGTCGGCTTTGTTGAAAGAAAGATTGACAAAGATGTATTTTCCTATAAAGACGAATTGTGGAGCAGATGTAACATGATAATCCCAAAACAATCACTCTAATTTACAGAAAGGACACATGACTATGGTATTAGGAGAACGGATAAAAAGAATACGCACGTTCCGTGGCTTGACACAGCGTGAATTGGGCTTGAAATTGGGATATGAGGAACGCAATGCCGATGTTCGTATCGCACAATATGAATCCGGCTACCGTGTTCCCAAAAACAACACTTTAATGGAAATGGCAAAGATACTGAATGTCAATTATATCCATTTTATTGGTGTCACTCCCGGTTGTGCCGAAGATATTATGCTTACATTCCTTTGGCTTGATGAAGATGACCGTAGCATGATCCATTTATTTCAGCTTGTCCGCAATCCCGGCAAGTGCAACGCTTCTGATGATAAGTCGGTGCGTTACTATGACAATGATGATTGGCCTGCTCATGCCCCGGTAGGTATGTGGTTAGAGTATGGATTAGTCAATGATTTCATGCGGGAGTGGTGTTTGAGGAAAGAGCAGTTAAAAAGCGGGGAAATTTCCGAGGACGAATATTTCGAGTGGAAAATCAACTGGCCTGCTACGAGTAGTAAAGTTGATTACAATGGAAAAGATGATAAAAAGTGCAGTTACCAATGGCGTAGAAAATAACTTCCGTATTATGAGCATATTTGCTTTATAATAAATACATTTATGAAAGGACTGATGTAGATATGAAAAATAATCAAAATTGTGTTTGGAGGATACACAAAAAATAATCCTCCAATAAATAAAATCGGAGGAATTACCATGAATTTTTTATCAATCACATCATCTGACGATATGTGGAAAAAAGTAAGCCAATTTGCGCAAAGCTGCTCATGGAGAGCTGGAAAATCTCTATCCCAAAATATGTCTGATAATACCTTTTCAGATTGGGAGCGTGTGATGGTTGCTCTGCATGAAAACGATATTGCGGGTTACTGTACTGTTGCGAAAAGCGATTGCATTCCAAATATTTCATATACGCCTTACATTGGTTATCTGTTCGTTGGCGAGAAGTATCGGGGACAACGCCTAAGTCAAAAACTTATTTCTTTTGCAATATCCTATTTGCAAACATTAAAATTCCATCAAGTATATTTAGTAAGTGACCATGAAAACCTTTATGAAAAGTACGGTTTCAAAGTCATTGATACAAAAACAGCCCCTTGGGGAGAAATTGAAAAAATCTATATGCGTGAGATATAAAAATTTTCATCACTCACTCATATAGGTATCAAAAAGGTATCACGCACCACATCAAAAGCCGGAAAGTCCGCTGTTTATGCGGCTTCCCGGCTTTCTGTTTACTATTCGAACTCCTCGGCGGATAACTCGAACTGGCTATTTTTCTATGATTTTTAATGGATTTATTATCCATATTCTTTAAAAATCGCTCTTGTATTTGTGCCAGTGAAAATTTTTAGAGCCAAAATAGAGCCAAGACTAATTATAATACAAACCAATCAAAATCATCAATACTTTAGATAGCCCGTATCAAACACCTCTTAATTGATATTTTCATTAAAGCAATAATCACACTCGTATACCCAATTAATTTGGGGATCACAAATCGCTTTAATACTTCTATCCAATTCAAAATTAATTTTATCCATTATACACTGGTCTCTTAACATTCCCTGTGCCCCAATAAAAGAACAATTTTTAGCAGCATATCTTTGTGCCTCAATTAAACTCTGCTCAATATACTGTCCACTCAAATGTGTAGTGTAGTTAGGATATTTTTTTAATAACAAATAAAGAAAAACTGCAGTAAGCCAATCCCCAGATCCAGAACTATCTATCACTTTATCAATCGACACCGCTGCAATATAATTCCAACCGCTAAATTTACCCGTTTCTGTTCTATACACATATTTAATTCCGCCTTCTCCCATAGTAACAATCAACAATACTACATTAGTATCTCTAATATCCCTAATAACATTATCTGTAAGTTTTGCAGAAATCCTATCTTCCGAATATTTCACTATATTAGCAACTCTTATTCCACTAAGCAAATTTGAATACATTCGGCAAGAATTAGGTTCATATATGTTCCATCCATCTTTATTTTGTCTCGCACATTCTTTAATTCCTTCTGATATTCTGTCAAAGAAAAAAATATTTGGAGACTTATTATATTGTTTATCAACTTTTGTTATCTGACTCAAGGTTGGGAGATTACATTTTACTAAATTCTGTCCACACTTTGGACAAGTTGTAGCAAAAAAATGTTTTCCATTTTCTATCCCTTCTATTATTTTAGGTGCCTGACTTTTAGTATCGATGAAAGATATGCATTGTACTCCTCTATGCATAAATGCACTTTCTATATATTTCCCTGACTGTCCATAATACCTTGCAGTCAAGAATTCCGTCTTCAAACCAAGCTGTGATAAAATAGTCAATACATTTGCTGCAGTTCCACCAAGCATTACAATGTCCTTGTTTTGAAGCCTTATTATATCAAGGCAGGCAAATCCCGCTCCTAATATAGACAATTTACTATTTTCCATATTTTCACCAATTAAACTCATTGTCATTCAAACATAAGCAATATAATCTTTCATCTTCCTTATTATATTTATCTTTCAAAACGTAGCCTTGATTTTCAACGACAACAATTCCTGTTTTAATATTTTCTTTATTCAAATTAATTATAGCTAATAATACACCTATATCAATCAATTTACTAGACTGAGACGAAAAAGCATACTTCATTGTTTTCCCATTCTTTTGAGAAAGATTCAGCGCTTTTTCATAATATTTTACAGTATCATATAACTTTTGGTATACCAAAATCGGATGATTTTCCGGCACATATATTATATTTCTTTTCTCTACACTATTTTCTCTGAAAATAGGTTGTCCGTAACACCTTAAAATATTTTCTCCTCTCCTTATATCTTTAGAGGGGAATGGTACAACTGGGCAAATTTCAATCGGTTTCAGATAATTATCTATAATTCTAAATGCAGCCTCCTCATTCATTCCCAGAATAGGTAGCCATATGATATTTTCATCATTATCCGCCTCCATAGACATAGAAAAAGTATTGAATCCTGGAAGATACTCAGCCGATTCCTCTCCAAGCACAGGCTTTATTTTATCATCACATTCACTATTTTCACATACTAATATATATATACTTTGCGCTGTGCTTTTTATATCTAAAACTCTTTTTATGATACTAAATGCCACACCTCTTGGCATTGCACTAATATCTATTAAAATATGCTTATAATCTTGTATCTTTTCCGAAACAAGCGCATTTCTCACACTTTCAGAAATAACTAGTGTTCTTTTATTTTCATTACCTCCATATAAAGGGACTTTTAATTCTTGGTTTACAACACCATCGCATATATTCAAAAGATGCTTATAATTGTTTTCGCTTCTAGATTCATTCCCGCCATCATCTTTTTTTGCCCTATCATTATAGTCTATGAGCCATATTGAAAGTTCAGACATAACAGGTTTTAACCTTTCAAGTATAGTGCATGCACGCGGATCAAATCCCTTACCTAAAATTAGCAATGAATCATTTTTTGGTACAAAATAATCAAGAATTTTATCTGAATTATCCAAAAACAAACAATCATTCCATAGCTTCATATAAACCTCCAACTCGCCTTAAAAGTATTACAATGCCAGTTCTATTTGCCCATCATCATTATCCACACTATCCATTTCACACATCTGTAAGGCTTTATTCAAACTACACTTTTTCCAACCACCATAAGCTAATGGCAATTGATAATATACACACAACCAACGATTTAGATAAAATACAACTATTTCACCTTTGTTAATTTCTCTTCTCTCTAAATATTTAGAAGCAAGGCATGCGCCTAATATTTTCATCAACAATTCATACTTGGGATTATCTATATTTTGCTTTAGTATAGAATTACTTATACCAATACCAGTATAAGCACCCCCAGCATACGAATTCCTCTCTGCATCTCGAGATTCACATCCCCATTTTGCTATATTACCCAAAAATTGCTTTATTATGGCTATATCTGCGTAACGAAAATCCATATCATCCCATCTTCGCTGTACCGCTTTTTGTAGTACTTGCATTTGTTCCTCTACAGTCAGTGCATATTTCTTAGGCGATACCCCCATATCCAATGTCTTAATTCTATAACAATCAAAATAGTCCCCAGCAAATACTAAAAATTGCTGAACATTGTACGATGATAACGTACATAAGTTGCCAAAACCAACATAGTATGGAATATTGCACTTATAACATATATAATAACGAGCACTCTTCTCATTATCTTTTACAAAATCTTCAAATGATGACAATTTTTCATGTTCCCCTAAGAACAATGATAGTTGACCATCATTTTTTCTATTTTCCTTAATTTGAATACACTCGAACCAAATAGCTCTATCAAATATATCCATTTTCTGATTATCTATATGTTTCAAAATATCTTGATAAAGACACATACACTCAGATGACGATTCAATTCTAGACCGTATCGTCTTTATATAATCGTGAAGGGCCTTTGAATATTTTTTCTCATCAACTGAATCCATGATGCAATCAGAAAACTTATGACAACTACCTATAGATGCTTCTTTCACCCTTCTATCTGCAATATTTTCAAGCATACTATAAAATGCCTTTGACGAATCCGGCCAATAATTATCAATAACTATATTAGGATTATAATCACGACTTAAACTTCCATCCATCGAAATAATCTGTTCATTTTTTACCCCTTCCAGCCTTTGCCCAAACCAAATGCCTGTTGTTGTTTTTAGGGTGTATATTGTTTCTGAAAGATAATTTTTTTGATTGTCTGCCAACTTATGAAAGTCATCCAATATTATGAGAGTATTATCAAAATATTGTTTCTCATCAAACAAAATATTAGTTGCTTCAAACAGCTTAATCATCAAAAGAGAGGTATGCACAAAGGAAATATCCAATTGCTCACTTCTATCACTATCTAAATATCTACACAACTCTCGTTCGCCTTTGCAGGCCCACTGATACAAAGAATAGCCATCCTTAAAAGCCTCCTCTTCACTTATCATTTCATGTGGAATGTCCGCAAAACTTATTCTATCATAACTATTAATATCAATATCCAACAGATGACCTATACTTCGTAACAATACAATTGCTATCCGATAATTTAAAAGTGCAAAAAATATCTGCTTTCTTCTACCATTTTGAAACATCTCATCTATTATACTGTAATTTAATGCACAAGATAAAGTAGCCGAAACCAGTACAATCTGACCTTCTGAAATGACTCCTAATCTACTCATTTGTTTATATATATCTTTATATTCTTCTCTATGTTCTGGAATAATAATAGTGCTTAATATTTTCGGTGTAAATGCTCTAAATAAGGACGTCTTTCCTGCTCCCGGTGTACTCGATACAAAACTAACTTTAGAAAAATTACCTTCATCAATCATTTGTAATACAGTACAATCAAACAATGCAAGAAATTCTCTTTCCCTTACTTGCTCTTCGCTATTTTTCATTTGAAAAGGATTCTTCCAAACCATAATCTAATCTCTCCTATTGATCCAATACTTCCTTATGCCTTGTTATTCTTAGAAACAGGGCATTAACCTCATCTTCCCAAGAATACCATAATACTGGCAAAGAATTATTAGGCGTATTATGATATAAAATTAACGGCAACGAACAATCACCAAAACCATAATATGGTACAGCCCCCTCACCAACCATAAAGTGTTTATCGTTATAAGACACTTTGCCCAATTTCATATTCTTTTCATAGTTTTGCTTTAATAATTTAGCCAACTCAGAATTTTCTTCCCAATTAATAGGTTTTACAATTTGAATAGCATCAATAGTGATATTTCTATACCCCTTATCGGATGTAAACAAATTAACTTGTTCTGTAATATTAGACACTGATTTCTCAGTCGCAATATATAAGACAAGATGAATTGATGCATTTCGGGCATCAAACCCTGTATTTTCTAGTCGTTCGAAAAATGTTTTGATTTTTCCATGCCAACCGCGTTTATCTTTTCTTATATAGCTTTTTCCACTTCCTGTAAAATCATCAATTAAAAAGAAAGAGTCAAAATCACTATTTATCCCTTCTCCATAGTTATCTTTCATATAATCAGTAATCTGCTCTTTTTGAAATTCTTTTCTCATATCATCTGCCTTTTCCTTTGAAAAGTCATAATGAACAAAGACTTGTTCATTACTTAGCTCTGGATTATGCCTTCTAAAAAAATCAATATGAGCACCATCACTTAACCCAAGAAACAAACTACTTCTCCTATAATATCTATATATCTTCTTCCGTTCATCGCAATCCGTTATATTACATTTATCACAAAAATTACGTGTTTTTTCCATAAGATATTTCTTCATAGATATTTCATAAGAATACATGACAATCTGCCTCATTTCTTCCTCTGAAATATATATCAACTTATTTTTTACAAGATCATAAGCATTATCTTTCTCTTCTGGCGTATCAAATTGTCTCATCCACAAAGCAAGACTCTCTATAAATCTCATTCCGTGAGTGTATTGTTGGTAATCATCATACTTAATTTCAGAAATAATTTGGATAGCCTTGATTTCCTCCGACATTTTTATATTATCCCAATGTTCCATTGTGCTTTTTAATATAGACTCCGCCAATTCGTACTTCATAACCTATCCTTTCAGACAAAATGTTCCTTCCTCTTGTATGTCTATCATATTCAAATAATATTCTGTGGCCTCCAAATTTCTCATCCCTGGCAACGCATAATTCCAACAACTGTTGAATTCTTTTGATACATAGTCTACACTAAGTCCAGTATCTCCGTATAATAGTTCATAATCGTTTCCACCTAAGTCTCCCGAATCTCCTATTGTCAAAAATTCTTCTTCAGCAAGGTTCCATTCCGTGAAAATATTTCGTTTACTACTACTTACAGGAATTATATCTATAGAATGATTCGTTTCCATTATCTTAACATCCTTTACTCCTAAAATTCGTTCTTTTAGAAGTTGAAATTCTATGGATGTCATACTTAACTCGTCCTTTATCAATGTAAGCTGGTAAGGATTCTCCTCAATACTACTAAGTGATAACATATTAATAATTTCATAAAAAACTATAGGCATTTTCACATCTTGTTTATTGGGTTTTGTATCCTCATCCAAACGACCAATAACACCCCCATTATAATATGCAATTGATACCTTTCTCCAGTGTTTACATTTTATTTTCTTTTGCAACTCCATTCTTGCAGATTTTCCGCGACCTGTAGCAATACCAATTATTATATCATTTTCCAAAAGCTCATTTAACTTTGCAAATAATCGGTCTTCTGTTTTACTTGTTGTATATTTATTATGAAGCGTACCATCATAATCAAAAATAATACCTTTATATCTACGACTTAATAACTTATCCCAATATATATGACTACATTTCTGATATTCGGACATTCCTATCCCTTGATGTTTCATAACCTTCCGATATGCAGCCATTTCAATTATATCTTTACGTCTATTTACCATACAACTTCTCTTACATATATCATGATTCAAATGATACAATTTCTTTCCGAATTCTTCAACATGTGGCTTTCCAGGATCAAAGTTCCTAATTAACGCCACATCCCCGACAATTTCAAAGCTGTAGTGCAATGCCTCTATCAGGCCTTCTATGGTATTATCGTCAATATCTACTCTCAAAACAGAAATATCCTCAGGTAACAGCTTAAGTGTATTATCAGCCAATTTTTTTTCAGACCTTCCTACCAAGGCTATAATAGCTGTTGTCTTTCTTCTATCAGACATCCAATAATGTCTTCCATGTGCGAAATTTCTGAAATCAACTAACTGTGTATTTCCTAATGATGCCTCACTAAATTTAGACTCAAGGTCAATTGCCGCAGGCATTGTAATCCCACCATACAATATAAATATGGACTCTCTTTCTATCACCTCCCTTATTGTATTTTTGTCGAGTGCATGATTATTCCATCCCCTGTGCTGTGGCAATAAAAAATAATCATCGTTCACTATTCTTTGAAATGCTCTAATCATAAGTATAATCGATGACATTAATGATTCAACCGCCAGATACCCATCTTTTGCCACTGGCATTTTATATTCATAATAATAATTATGTATATTTTCCCTTTGAAGTTTCTTTATAGGTGCATTTAAACGCATACAACATGTAAGAACTCCCTCAGGTTCTAGTTCGACTATATAACGATATGCATTTTTCGAATCATTATTGCTACCACCAGCCGTAAATAACACCGCTGCCGAAGCGCTTAGTTGATACTGAAGCTGTCCTAACTCCAATGGAGTTAATTTCTGAGCTGTGAACCCTGCCTTTATACATAAATACTCAAATGCTGCTGCCACAGAATATGATCCCCCTGATCCTATTCCATATAAGTGACTATTTTGATGCTTAGACAAAAAATTTGTAAGCGTATCAACATTGGCTTCCATTGCGCTATCATATATACAACTCAAACTATCTAATTCTTTTCTATAATTCTTTCCCATGTTCTTCCTCACATTTCGCAATACTTTACACTTGTATATCCTTGTTCTTCATCCCATTCAATATACAATTCCTGCCTCTTGTCTTCCAAAAATAACGGTATTCTATACTCCATTCCTTCAGCCATAGTCAACATCTCAAATTCAGATATATTTATCCACTGTATCTTACCCTCATCACAGTATGTTTTAACTGTTCCAGTATACTTATTACATACAAAATTGTATATTATATGCCTTTTATGACTTACAGTATTGTATATATTAGTAATTCCCTTAAAAATAGGATTTTCTAAAACAATACCTGTCTCTTCAAACATTTCCCGTTTTACACAGCCTATTATGCTCTCTCCATTTTCAAGATGCCCACCTGGGAATGCCCACCCCTTCCATGATTTAGTTCTATTAATCATTAATACTTTATTTTCATTTAACACCGCACACATTGTTGTAATTTCTATATCAATACCCACCATTATATCTCCGATCAAAATTAATTCCTCTGCATTCTACTATTCAAAGTCAACAGATATCATGCAGGTATCACAGATTTTCTCCTTGACTGCTATATCTACATGGTGCTATTACCATGTAATTATATCAATAAGGAAAAAACATTATTCTCTGTTACGCGGTCGAAACTCTTTTTAACAATATAAGTATAAACTGTCTTTGTTGTCTATTCTTGAACTTCAAAAACCTTATAAAGCGAGCGTTTCACGCACCCTAAAGCGTAACAATACAACATATACATTTCATTAAGAAATGTTGGAGCAGATATTACCTGCCCCTATGCTTCTCTTTCCTTTTCTGCTGTTTCAGTTCAAACTGCCGCTGCTTCTCTGCCTCTCGTTGTTCTCGGCTCACAGTCCTGCGTTCAGTTTTCAACTGTTCCTGCTGTAATTTCAAAGCCTGTTGCGATTTTGTACCTATCCCGGTATTCTGTACCTGTTTCCGCACTTCACGCTGTATCCGTTTAGGATTGCGACCAGCTTCTTTTACATCAGTTGCCACAGCCGGACTAAATCTTAACCGATAGTAATTTTTCAGAACAAAGTCATATACCTCATAGTCTTTTGGTTCTGCCCCAAACGTAACCTTACACACAGCTAACTTTCCATCTGATACCCGCTCAAACACTCCCACCCAAAAGGGAGCTTCAAAAAATACTGTCAATTTTCCTGATACTTTGTCCATGACAATTCCTCCTTAAAATAATTGTAATGAACAAAGAACGGACGACCCTAAGGAGGGAGGGCTACTTACACCAAATCGGTGCGACTGGACTACCTACCAGTTCTGCAAAATTGCCTTGCATTGTGTTTTTATCTTTGCCCCTATATATTCATAAACGCCCATTTTTCCACAAAAATATGCCAATCCGCCTATAACGCCTATAACTGCAAACTGCCATATTATCATTTCCCTTGTCTGCTCTAACTTACATGGTGCTAGCACCATGTACTGACCATCACCAAAAAGAACATTATCTTTGCCACAGCCTACTTCCTATAACCACACTCCCCAATCCCCATAATCAAATGTCCCACTTCCATGATGAAGTTTTCCGTCCGCCTTGAGATTTCTAAACGCTTCCCGCATACGAATTAAGATTTCCGACTTTATATCCAGTGAATGGTGTGCAGGAAATACTTCCTTTACAGGCAATGCCGCAACTTTTTCCAAAGAATCGAGATATGCCTCCGGGTCAGTAGACGGATAATAAGCAAACAGAATATCTTTATAAACCAAATCGCCAGTAAATAAATATCCCCTGCTTTTTTCCCAAAAGCACAAATGCCCCGGAGAGTGTCCGGGAGTATGCAGCACTTCAATTTCCCTACTGCCAATATCAATGATGTCATGGTCTGTCAGCACTTTTGTTGGCATACCCTGAAACAATTCATAATCGCTCACACAAAACCCTTCAGGCAAATCACAGCGGTCTACGACCATCTCTCTTATCATTTCGATTGATAAAGGGAATTTACCATTCAGCCAATCCAATTCATCAGCATGAGCATAAAAATCCGTGAAATACTTATGCCCGCCAATATGATCCCAATGAATATGTGTTGCTACTGCCGTAATTGGTTTATCGGTAAGCTTCAGCACTTTTTCATAGATATTGGAAATGCCAAGCCCCGTATCAATAAGCAGACTTCGGGTATTTCCATTCAACAGATAGCAATGCGTTTCCTCCCAATGCCGGTATTCACTGATAATATATGTATTTGCATCAATCTTATCTATTGTAAACCAGTTATCCATTACTCCACGCTCCTTAAAATCTCAATTAATTTATAGCTTCTCTATCTCTGCCAAAGAATTTTGAATATCCTTATAGACCAATGGTTGCATACTGTCTGCATAAATAAATATATCTGCTTTTTGTAGTGCCGATACAATATCTTCTTTTAATTCCGGCTTATTTTTGGCTATCATAGGCAGTAATTTTATACACTGTCTTGCCGTTATCGGCTTAACATCTTCTATATGTTTCAAATATTCGTCTATGATTTCATCAATTTTATTATCTTTATCCCATTTTGCGTTGTAGGCAATCAGCGTAAGCCCTCTTGTCCGAATGTAAGAATTATCATTATCAATCATATCGGCTAACTTATCCATATAACAATATACCTTGTCAGATTCCTCACATTCTTTTTGCAATATCTGTAGTGCTTTGTATGCCGCATTATTATTTTTATCAAATAATAGCTTAAAATTATCCTCTACATTTATTTCCATGCCGTTTCATCTCCCATATCTTTAATCATGCTTCCAATTATATCAATTTCTCTCTGTATCTGCCACTATAAATACAGGGCATGACAACCGCCACGCCCCACATTTTTTATCGCTCCAATGCTCTCTCTATCTTCTGTTTCTGCCCT
>ERZ808035.1317-NODE-1317-length-12982-cov-5.740256_pt1 | contig 12982 bp, 13 predicted proteins | sample MGYA00380189_ERZ808035 | MGnify/ENA primary metagenome ERZ808035 (study PRJEB31490, sample SAMN06133407) | mouse gut metagenome | isolation source: M5_1 | host: mice | place: China: Chengdu | collected 2015-05 ...
TGGTGGCTCTAAAGTGTTAAAATCCGAGGTGGCTCTCAAGCGATAAAACGGTGGCTCCGAAGCGTTAGAATATTCAATATCTCTTTCAGCTCTGCCTCTACCGCTTCGGCTGGTGTGCCGTAGCGCGCCATGCTGGCTGCCCTAAGCTCCGCCGCACCCTGCAGGGGTTCCGGCTTGGGGAGTGTCACGCCCTGCACCCAGCCGGTGTTCCTGCCGCCGCTCTGGAAACTGGCATAGACGTGGTAGCGCATGAGCGAGGCAAAATCCAGCGCCTCCAGCCCGTCAGCCATCGCCGCCATATCTTTGGCGTCCTTCCCGCTGATGCCGAAAATAATCTTGTTCCGGGCATTGGCATCCACGCCGGAGCGGAGCAATACCGGCAGCTGGTCGCGGTATTGGTGTGCCATAGTAATTGCAAGCCCCATACCCCTTGCCTGCGCCAGCGCATCCGATAAATCGGTTGGCAGGGAAAGGTAATCCTGTAGTTCATCAATGTAGATGCTCACCATTTTCCGCTTTTCCTGCGGGACATTTGCCCGGCTAAGCGCCAGCGTCCAAGTTAATCCGACAATCAGCGAACCGAGCAGCCTTGCTGACTCACCGCCGATAACGCCTTTATTCAGCGGTACCAGCACAATCTTTGATTCGGTGTAAAGGCCGTTCAAGTCAAACTTCGGGTGTCCCTGCCCCAGGCAGTTACGGAGCTTCGGGCGGAGCAGGAACTGCCGGAGCTTGTTCAAAACGGGCTCGGTCATCTGCTGCCGCTGGTATGGGGTCAGGTTCTCAAAACGTGACCAGAAGGGCTTCAGGGCGATTTCATCTTTTACATTTTTTGTGATGTCAGCGCGGAACTTTTCGTTTGTCAGAAGTTCCGGCAGCCACATCAGGGAAGCGCCGTCCACCTCCATGAGTGTCAGGATGGCAGCCGATAAAATATCCTGTGTGCGGATGCCCCAGCTGTCTGCAAAAATCTCTTTTAAGACCGAAAGCACCGTGTCGGCAGTCAGTTCCTTATCTTGCCCCTTTGCACAGGTCAGTGGATTGAACCCTACCGGCTCCGGGCTGGCCGGGTCGACCACCACCACATCTTCTCTGCGGTGCGCGGGAATACGCTCCAGTACATCATCCACCAGATCCTGCTTCGGGTCGATCACAAGGACACCCCGCCCTGCGCTAACGTCTGAAAGGATCAGGTTCAGCATGGCGGTAGACTTTCCGCTCCCCGTAGGCCCTAAAATGATCGTGTGCTCCAGTGCGTCTTTCGGGGAAATACTGAGCCTTTCCCCATTCATGGCAGCCGCAAAGCTCCTGTCCCCGTTCTTAAACACCGGCTCCCTGTACCATCTGGGCGGCAGGGCGGCTTTGGGGTGAAGCGAAACAGTCCCGGGCAGTGCATCCTCGCCTACCGGCAGGAGCATGAAACCGGAAAGTTCTTTCACCGACAGCCGGAGTGGGAAATGCCATGGCACGCCTGCCCCGGTCAGTTTCTTCGGGTTCTCGCTGGCAGTACAGATTTTGACTCCTGCCGATTCCAAAATTCGGAAAGCGGCGGTTAAATTATGCAGGGGATCAATATAATCCTTCCGGTTACTGGAGCCGATGCGGATCACCGCCTGGAACCCGCTCTGCTCGGCTTTTTCCTTTGCCGACTTCACCATATCGCTGGTGGCTTTCTGTACCGTCCCGGTGATAATTTCCAACCACGAGGCATTCGGGTCCTGCATCCCACTGGAGAGCGGCACCGGACTGTAAGAAGCGCCCAAGACAATCTGTATGGCCAGTTCCTCATTTTCCCCAGTGTTTGCCAGTGCAGCCAGTCCTGCCCGAAGCACCGCCATGGAAGTGTCCATGTTGAGGGAGAGTAGTTTTTTGGAAGTTTTAAGCTGTGCCGCCCCGGCGGTCTCTTTCCGCGGGGTCTGACAGATGCTCCCAAAACGGACATCCCCGTGCGCCTTAAAAATGTGTTCTATCTTATCAAGATGCTGGCGTTCTGTACCGAGCAGGTAGCGGATTTTACCGCCGCTGCCCCGGCACTCCCACACCACTGCACCGCGTGGGTGTGTGGCAGCAAGATGGGAGAGCATATCCCACACCGCCTCAATGGCAAACGGCCTCTGCCATGCAACTTCCCGCCAGACAAGCTCCTTAAAATCATGTGTACTCATAATGCCGCCTCCTTTACCACCTGTCTCCATGCCGGTTTTTCCAGATACGCCAGCCGATAGCTGCTCCGGCTGTCATCGCCGCAATAATGAGCAGCACCCACCAAACTTCGAGGAAGAACCGCACGCCCAGCCGGATTAGGTAGCCGCTGGCGGCGATGATGAGCGCCGTCTCGAAAATATACTGAATCCATCGTCCGGGGCCGCGCCGGTTTTCGTTTTCGTATCCAAACATAATTCATCACACTCCCTCCGCTTTCTTATGAAAGTCTTTTATCAAGGCATCGCTGTACTTTGGCACTGGAAATCCAGGAATGACCACATCGGATGCAATCTCATCCCCCCAGGCCGCCCAGCCGTGTCGGGGACGACGGGCAAACAGCTCTAAATATGGGCCGGGAGATACACGCTCCACAATGTCATAAAATTCCTCTGGCTTATGCGAGTGGGGCGGCTGCACCGGAAAAAAGCCCCAGCTCGGCTGGCTTTTGAATCTGACCGGCGCTTTGCCGCGTGTCCCCAGCAGGCAGTGTTCCGTAGTGTTGCGGAGGTATGTGCCTAATCCTACGCGCGGCTTTACCCATGTGAAAATGGAACGTGGCGTGAAACCCCAGCTTTCTAAAATGTCATAGCCTATGCGCAGGGTGCCATTTGTTACCCAGAGCCAGCAGTGTGCGTTTTCTGCGCATAAATCCGCTAAGGGCAGATCCCTGATCTGGGATGGGGTCAACAATCCATAATGCTGGACAGCGCCGCGGGAGCCATACTGGAGCACGTCCCAGGGCGGGTCAACCACTGCCGTGGCGGCTCCTTCCGCTAGTGCATCCAGAAATATAGGCTTATTTATTGTCATTGCATCAAAACTCATTATTTTTCTTCTCCTCTCTGTTTTTGCTGTCTGACAAAGCAGACAGAATAGTGCCGCTGTATTTGGGCACCGGATAGCCGGGAATGGCCACATCGGAATCAATCTCATTTCCCCAGGCAGTCCAGCCGTGCCTGCGCCGCCTTGCAAACAATTCTAGGTATGGGCCAGGAGACACACGTTCCACGATGTCATAAAATTCCTCTGGCTTATGGCTGTGATCCTGTATGGGGAAAACCCCGACGTTTGGCTGGTTTTTCACCCTGACCGGCGCTTTGCCGCGGGTGGCAAGGATACAGTGTTCGGTGCAGTTCCTCAAGTACACCCCAAGTCCAAGCCGGGGCTTGAGCCATGTGAAAATGGATCGGGGTGTGAAGCCCCATGCCCGCAGGATGGAAAAACCGATTTCCAGCGTGGCGTTGGTCACCCAGAGCCAGCAGTGTGCGTTCTCAGCACAGAGGCTCCCGACCGGCAGGGCTTTGATTTGCTCCAGTGTCATGAGCTTATAGTGGTTTACCGCACCATAATTGCCGCGTTGCTGCACGTCCCAGGGCGGGTCAACGATTACCGTAGACGCGCCCTTTGGCATTGTGCCCGGCAGTATAGGGGCTTTTATTTTCATAGCATCAAAAACCATGCAGTCCTTCCTGACGATTTAATTTTTATAGCCACACCGATTCGACAGGCTGTCAAACCGGCGGGCGATTGGTGCGATTATAACGCTGCCCTTCCAATAACTGTGAAAATATGTAAGTTATGCTTACGCCGTAAGCATAACTTTTATGGTATGGTGTCGCCTGTCTCTGCCCATTGGCAGTGTCTCAGACATCCATATCCATGCCGCTGTCCCTGAACCCGTGCAGGCAGGCGGCGCTGAACATCTTGTTAAAAGCCGTCATGGCGTCATTGTCCAACAGAAACCCCTCCTGAATCAGCTGGCGCAGGTGCTTGTTTTCTTCCTGCAGTTTTGCCAGCCTGCCGGAATAGAAAAAAACCGTATCGGCAAGCCAAAGCAGTGCGATGGCCATCAGCAGAAGCACAAAAATAAGTATAGCGATAACTGTGTATACATCCATTCCGGCTACCTCCTTTCCATCATCTGCTGCAGGCTCTTCCTGGCGTACGCCGCCAGTATGGCCTCATAATACTCACGCCCTAGCGGTGCAGTTTCGGACAGCTTAGAGGCCATGAAGGCCAGCCCGCCGGTATTCTCCATGATGGATTTGGCGAATAGCACATCCCTGCGGTTCTGAAGGATTGACAGCGCGGCAGAATCCATAAAATCCTCCGGGAGTGCATACTCCCCTGCGTCTGCCGGGATGAGGCTTATGATATCCTCTGTGGGGGCCTCATAAGTGCCGTATGCAAAATTTCTGTTACATGTTCTTTGTTTTCTCATTGTGAAAACCTCCTTTTGATTTTTTGTTTTTGCATTGGACGTCCTGCTGGTTAAGAGTCTATCACAAAAAATCCGTGGTTCTACAAAAGAGAAAGCAGGAGAATTTAGGAGAAAAAAAGAGAAAATCCGGTATGCAAAGGCACACTCCATCCCTTGTCAATGTGGTCGAAAAAGCGTTAAAGGCATTGACAAAATCGAACATGTGTGCTACAATGATAATGTAAGCTAGTTTACTCGCTTATCGGCACATTAAGATGTCTAAATATTCTCTGAATCCGATTTGTTCCTTTTATTCCCAAAAACGTATACCTATTTTCTTCTGAATAATCGCAGAATTTGCTTATCCTCCAGGGATGGGCAATAATGCGATTATTGTGCAAATTTGCAGGAAAAAAGGAGGAAATGGTTATGTTAGGTGCACGAAAGCCTAAGACAAGGACAGAAAGGTATGACTATTTGGATTTTCAGATTAAATGCAACATCGGTGATTGGAATCCTGAATCCGGACGCAAACGGCCTGAATTAGATTTGACATTATATGACTTTAGCAATGCATGGGGGTATCCCCTCAAATATGCTAAGCCAATCAGGCTGGATGGATCAGAACAGCAAACGGGAAACGATGATACTGACTTCATTGAAAACTACCCAGATATTGTCCGTGGCAGACGCCCCGATTGGGTACTGGATGAAGTCAAGGTATATGCTGGGACTGTTGAGCTGTGTTATTTACAGACCGAATTTGGCAAGCTCGGTTACGTTTCTTTTTTTCGCTGCCCCAAATTCGAAGTATTTGTTTCGCAGCCAGTTTTCCCTGGTGGAACACCACTTTCTTACAGTATCAAGATTCATCATTATCGCCATCGGCTTCAAGAGACAGTCATTGTAGAAGAAAACAAGGTATTTCGTCGAAAGACGACATACCGCCCACAAAATTCTGACAGTCCTGAGATTGGGCGTGTTATAACAGAAGAATATTGATGGCATATTTTTCAAAACCGCGACATACACGTTGCGGTTTTTCTTTTCCAACACTTCCCAGTCATGTGGTTTTTATGGTATGATAACGGTATCGCAGATTGTAGGGGGAATTGCAGTGAATACGGGTACTAAAGAACGGATTACTATGCTGCTGAGACCGCTTTCTAAAAACGTGCTCAAGCAAGCGGAACTGCTTATTGAAGAATTTGAAGATGAAAACGCTATTGAAAAGCGACATTTTACTATGGCTCAGACCCGGACATTCCGTAAAAGATATGTTATCCGGCTTCTTGAAGAAAATATTCTTGATGAACGTGATGCGGAATTAGTGCTTGCTTCCTGTGGTCTTCTTGCCGGGTATGACGGGATAGCCAGCCTTGAAAAACGTCGTAAAAAATATGAAGATGCGGTCACCGGCATAGATTGCAGCAACTCGAGTGAAGCGACGAAGGAGGCTTCCTGGCGTTCATACCAGAAAGAAAAGAAGATATATGAACAGATGTTAGGAACTTTAGATAGCAAGATTGACAAGGAAACGGGACGTCTCGACTTTGCAGATACAGTTATTGCTGAGCTTCTTGATGAATTTGGCGGTACTATCCCGGAAAAATTGCCACTGCCCGAACCACGATTTACCAAGGATGCCATTATGCGGGAAAACGCCTTCCTAATAAAAACCGAATTTCCATTCAATAATCTTATGGTGCGGAATAACCACTTTACCGGGCGGGAGGAGCTGTTAGGAACAATTGCTGATGGCTTTTATAATAAAAAAATGGGCATCCAGCTCTTATCCGGGATGCCCGGGGTAGGAAAAACACAGATGGCTTTGGAGTTTGCCCATCAGAATACCGGAAGGTATTCTATAATCTGGTGGCTAAACGCAGAGGATGAAGCCAGTCTACGGGTGGCGTGCAAGTCTTTCCTTGATAGCAGAAAAGAGCCATATGACCATGACAATGTGTCGCTTGAATTCCGTAACTTTTTTAATAATCAGACAGCCCACTGGCTCTTAATTTATGACAATGCAGAATTATTCTCTCGTGAGCAAAGAGAAATTTTCAGTTCATACCTTCCAGCAGAGCGAAGAGCCGGAAATATATTGATAACAACCAGAACTTGCACAGATTTCTACGGTATTTCTCCGATACACGTTGATGTTTTTACTCAGGAAGAAGCTGTCAAATATATTCGTTCTGTTGTTGGGAAAAGTTCTGCTAAAGGCGATAAATATCTAGCAAAGCGGCTGGGTTATCTTCCCTTACCGATTAGCTATGCCGCTGCCTATATAAAACAGACGCCACAGTTTAACTGCACTGGATACCTGAAGGAGTTGTCTCGGAAAGGAATCCGAATTTTTGAAGATAGTGATAATATTTGCCTTGACTACTATAAAAAGACTGTCCGTGCTACATTCCTGATTTCGATAGAAAAATATAAGAAACAGGCTGAGCAGGGTGATAGTTTTATGGCAGGAGTAGTGCAGTTCATTTTTTCCTGTGCATATTTCCCATCAAGCTTCATTGATTTAGAGATGATTGCCATTTTCTGCCACAGTCTTTATCCAGAATTTAATCAGATTATGAAAGACCCTTTTTCTTTGCGGAAGATGGTACAAATACTAATTGCATCTTCGCTTTTTTATAATGTTACAATTTCGGATTCCGATCCCGTACATGACGGTCTGATTCTCGGCATACATCGGTTGCTACAGGAAGTGCTTGTCGCTGAACTCCATCCTGTTTTTCCTGAGAAGTTGGATTATTTTTATTCTGTCTACCCGAACACAATACACATTCCACTAAAGCTGCCGAATGATATACTGGGGCGACCCTGGAAGATAGATCGAAATGATGTTTTTTCCATACTTCCAATTATTACACAAAAATATATAATCCTCACGCTGCTAGGCCCCAACCCGATAGCGGAATGTATATTCATCGTAAATAATATACAACTCTTTTTTCGTAGTTTTCAGAAAAAATCAAATCCTCCCATTGATGCGGATTATTTGATAGGAACCGGTTTCTTGGAATCCGAGGATGATTTTCCAGATTTCGTTTCCTCGCTTCCAAGCCGCGTATCCCGACTTTTATACTTTTATTATTTGATCTGGGAAATTCTTATAGAAACAGTCTTGCCCTCATGTGGCAATCTGGTCGGTATCAAGGATTTGGGGAGATATACTGAGAAACAAGTAGGCTGGATTGTAGATTTGTTCGCATCATACTTTTTCTGCCGTGCATTGCCACCAGGCATCAAGCAAGAAGATATTGATAGTTCCAACGCAAATCTGCGCCCCCTCCTCCAAGATATGATTACATGTATGGGAGTACATCTATTTCGTGATATTATTATGAGTGATAAGAATGAACAATTCGCTTTTTTTCGTAATGAAGGAATTGGTTCATTTCCGGACACAGAAAATCTTATGAACGATAAGAATGAACTATTTGCTTTTCTTCGTGATAGAGGAATTGATCCATTTTCGGTCCTAGAAGAACCTACATAAAAAATATCAATTCAAAGACCGCAGGTTTCCCTACGGTCTTGTAATTATCTACCATGTGAACTCCGTTACGTAAACCTGATTGACAAAAATGGAGCCTCTTCCCATCCGACTGGTATCCTCAAGCCCGACGAATTCTAAAACCCTACGGCCACTGGGGCTAAACTCAGTTACACAAACGGATTCCTGGCACATTTGTACTTCCGTGACAGAGAAGCCTGTATGTCCCGGAATTTCTACGCAGAAACGCAGATATATCCGGGTACTGCGTTCCCTGTGGGCAATCAGCCACTGTTCACTCGCAGGCACTTTCCGCAATTCGTCCCCATGGATACCTTGGCTGCTCAACTGCTTCCGTAAATGATGCTGTTTTTCATTGACGAAGTTTAACACCAGAGATTCACTGCATATATCCACACTGGCCAGTTTCCACGACGTTTTTTCGCCACGCATACATCTCTTCCAGTCCTTCTGAAACTCCGGTGTTGTTGGATCGCCACTGTAATGAAACTGCGGAATGATATCTTCAATGTTATACCCTTCTTTAGCAGCCACGACGATGCCCGGATTGCTCATACACGAATCATCGCCCAGGCCAACATTATTGCTGATGGTATAGTTGTCCGGCACCTCTAAATTATAACGTAAAATTCTCATATTCATGCCCCCTTGATTTTTAATCTGGATTATTGCGCCATCGCCCGTCCTGCAAGAGGAAAAGCGAATTCCACAATAATCCGGGGAGCAGATATGAATGGTAGATTTTCAAGGTACTATACAATAGTTAGTTTACGCTAACTATTGTAACATATATGTTTGATTTTATCAATACTTTTAACTTTTTTGACATTACAGAACGAGCTAGAACAACCGCATCTCCAGATATGCTTTGTCCAGGTCGTCCTGCGCCACACCGAGGTAACGTTTCGTGACCTCATAGCTGCTATGGTTATAAATTTCCGTAATGATTATGGGTGACACGTTTCCGCTTGTCCACGCATGGTATCCCCATGTCTTTCTGAGACTATGACAGCCAAGGTTGCCATCCAAGCCTAATTCTGTAGCTGCGTCCTGTATAATCCGCCAAGCCTGCACCCGGCTGATTGGACGCGCATTTTTACGGTTGTTTACAAAAACAAAATCGCTGTGGCTGTGTGGGTAATACAGCCGCAGCGCATCAATGGCCTGTTCGTTTAGGGCAATCAATTTTGCTTTTCCGGTTTTTTGTTCTGTAATTTTGACGTGTACCTTGAAGCGATCCCGCTCCACATCATAAATCTCTGACCAGCAGATTCCTAATAAGTCGCTGATTCGTAATGCCGTACAGGTACCAAGCACCACCAGCGTATAGTTCCTAAATTCCCCTTTCTCCAAAAAATAATCCGCTAAAGCATGAAGCTGGGACTGGTCTCGGATTGGTTCAGTTGTTGCCATAATACATTCCCTCCTAATCTGTTTTTGCAATAAGTATAAAGCTCACAGATTAGGATGTAACAAACTTTGAAGTCTGTTTTATTTTAGCATATTTTGCCCCTGCGTTCAAGGCACATAAGGGGCATTTTATGGCTCTTTTCCGGTATTGTCCAAACATATTTTAGTGGTTCGTCCACTTTTGAGGAACGTTTTACCACACATTACCCTTGTTGACCATAAAATATCTGCCAAAAGATGTAATAATTTTCAAAAAATGTTACATCCGACCCGCCAGGGCGGTTTTTTGACGAGTAAAGCAAATGTCAAGGGAGGAAAAAAGGTAATGAGAAAAAAGATTTTGACGGTATTTCTAGCTATCATTGCGGCAGTAAATCTATGTGCCTGTGGCGGCAACGAATCAACTCCGGCTCCAGCTCCCGCTATGGACGCACCAGCGGAAGAAATATCAACGGGAGAAACAAGTGACGAGGCAGCATCGGCAGAAGATGTCTATGATGAGGAATATTCCGCCGATGACCTAGTGGACATGTGGTCTTCAGGAGATCTTACTAAAGAGGATATCGAATATAAGGTTGCCACTGGTGAGATAGGTTATGAGGCTTACGAGGAGTTTTTAGACCTTATGGAAAATGACCAAGAATTTGCTATCGATCAATCAGATACCAAGATAATTATGGTTCTTTACAATTGTGATACTGCAGAGATATCAGTTCAATCTGTCAATTCGGAAAATGGAGAAATAAATTTAATTTCATCATTTACAGTTTATCAACGAGCAACTTCAAAGTCTGACGGAAGAAAATGGATAAACTTACTTTCAAATATTGGCTGTTCAACAAGAGCACCACTGAGGTGGATGTTCTCAGAAGATTACAAGTATATTGCCATAACAAGATTTGCAGAAGATACAGGAGAATATCATGCAGGATATTATGATGAAGAGAAAAGATTTCATGACGTAACGGTGGCTGTTGATGCAGTAGGTGGAGATTTTGACGAACCGGTTAATCAGATTTCTATAGGCTTCACCGAAGATGGGTACTTTGTGTTTGCTGAGTTACCACCGAAATCTTTAGACACCTTGTTTGTTGGCGGATATCATGCATATAATTCAGACTGGAAAGTTTATCAGGTTAATTTGGGAGAAAATGGAGAGGTAATTGAAAGTTCGATGAAACCATATGACGATTTGAACAGATTGCAGGGTGACAACTGGGAATGGCTTGAAGAAGGCTGTGAAGTGACAGATTGGATGGACAAAACACGTTGTCTTCTTAATTATCCAGAGGAAACGGCAAGGTTGTTGTATGGCGAATTAAGGATTGATCGATGGAATGTACGTGTTTTCGATACGCAAACGCAGGAATATTCATCTTTGATATCGGGTGAAACAAGAACAAATTGGAGCGGGGTTATAAGTCCTGATGGTAGGAATGTAGCTTTTTTGTCAGCACCGAAACAAGGAAACGGCAACGCATCACTCTATTCTGTTCCGATAGACGGCGGAGAACCTGTAAGGATATGCGATGATATTTCTGTCAACCGTACTAGCGTTAACAATGTCTCAAGCAGACCAGCCAATTACACTTATAGTTCAACAGGCAATAGTATTGCATTTCTGACTGAGTGGATTGATCCTTAACTTTTCATGAAATTATAACTCGACCACCAGCACTGCCACTTTTACCGTGAAAATCATAGACGCCGATCATATTGATGTTTACTATGGCGACAATATCACGGAATTACAGAGGACAGAATAGGAGGAAAAAGAAATGTTGTATTTAGCGGTATACTTAATCATGTGGGCAATTATAGGGAGCGTTTTTTGGAGTGGCAACCAATGCCATTATCAAAAACCGGGGATATTCGGAAAATTGGTTTTGGTGGGGCTTTTTCTTTGGCTTTATTGCAATGATTGTTGCTCTGTCAAAACCAGTCAGTCATTCCCAACGTACATATGGTGATGCGGATTCTGCCGCCTCATCATATGATTATTTAGATAAGTTAAGTGACATAAGCAGGCAATACAAATATGGGGCTGTCGACCAAAAACTCGCGCCTACTCAATGGCGCTGTCAGAAATGCGGAAGGACAAATGCAGATTATGTCGGCACCTGTGCCTGTGGGAACACCAAAAACTAAGCGGAGAATAAATAATGAAAAGAAAAATATTTGTAATTTGTGGGACATTTGTCATAGCTGTTGGTATAGTAGCTTGTGGAAGTAGTTCCGATTTGTCCACTACTGCTGCGTCTGCCCCTACAGTAGACGAAGTCACAAGCGAAGCCCAACCAGAAGAAGCGGCAGTCGGCAACGGCAATGAAGAATCAACATCAGAAAATCCGAACGAAAAAACCGATGAAGATGATAGCATAACGATTTTTGAGGAGTCGCCAAAGAAACTCCTGCGGGAAGAAATCTGGTATAGCAGTGCAGATGGGCACGTACTACAAAGCTACCGCTATGAGTATGACGAAGTAGGACGTTTGATTAAATGCATTCATTATTCCGACAGCGACGAGATAACATCATGGAGGGAATATGAATACAATGGTAATGGACGCAGAATATACTCAGCTGAGGGATGCAAGAGCGATGGCAGCATAGATACCTGGTGTGAATATGAATATAATGAAAACGGTAAAAAAATCCATGAAACCAGAGGCGGCAGTACCGGAGCAAACAAATTTAGCAATTATTTGTGTGATTATGAGTATGATATTCTTGGAAACCTGATTAGTTCGACCAGCTATAGTAGTGTGACCGCTCTTACTATAACATCTGAATATGACAGCAACGAAAATGAAATCACAAGAACAACTCTTGACCGAAATAGCGGCAAAACTACTTTATGCGAGTATGAATATGACAGCAATGGGAAGCTTATCAAAACGACGCAGACCACTGATGCGCTAACTATAGTAATACAGGAAGCTACGTATGATAATGACGGGAATCAACTTGAGGAAAAAACCTATAACTATGACGGCAGCATTTGTACTTGGCATGAGTATGGGTATGACAGTTTGGGAAACGAGATCACACATATTTGTTATAACAGCGACGGCAGTATACAATTTCGGTATGAAGAGGAATATGACAATAATGGGAACATAATCAAAGAAATACATTACCTTAATGATGATATATTAGATTTCGTGAATGAATATCAGTATAACGATGATGGGTATCTTGCATCGATGTCTCAAAAAAGTGGTGAACTTTTAGTCAGCGCAGAATATGAATATGATGAGGATGGGAATAAGATCAGAGAGACCGGTTTCGGTTGTTGGATAGAATATATTTTTGAATAGATAAAAATGAATAGAAGGATAATCCCCTGCCCATTCAAGCGGGGGATTTTTATGCCTCTTATGCTTGTTCTCTGTGCTTTATAAACATTTTCTAGCCATTGCGTAAAACAAGTAAATTAAGTAAATTAAGTAAAATAAGATAAAATAAGTAGAATAACGTAAAACAAGTAAAATATCAAATTTGGCTATTTGCCTGACGTGGTAACACATGTAGAAATGGCAGTCAAGGAGAAAATCTGTGATACCCGTATGATACCTGTTTGCTCTGAAACTGTAAATAAGGCGTAAAATATAGATATTATGGCGATAAAAACC
>ERZ808035.1319-NODE-1319-length-12974-cov-3.156626_pt1 | contig 12974 bp, 10 predicted proteins | sample MGYA00380189_ERZ808035 | MGnify/ENA primary metagenome ERZ808035 (study PRJEB31490, sample SAMN06133407) | mouse gut metagenome | isolation source: M5_1 | host: mice | place: China: Chengdu | collected 2015-05 ...
TTAGCGACGGAGGCGGTGCCCACGAACATCTTGTCAAAGCTCTCGCTGCCCAGCACCAGCTCGGCGGTCATCTTGCCGTCCTTCACGGTGAGGGTGCAGCTGTCGATTTTAAACATGGCCTGCTCGCACTCCACGTCGATGGCGTAGGTGCCGTCGGCCAGCCCCTTGGGCTCATCCTTGGCGTCTGGGTTCTCCGGGTTGGGCTCCACGTCGATGCCGGTGTCCTTCAGGTCCTTGGCGTCCTTGGCGTGGGCGCACAGCAGGTCCTGGATGGCCTTCAGCTCGCCCAGGCCCTTCACCTCGCACTGGACCTCCAGCCCAGCGGCGGTGAACACGGAGTACCAGGACTCCGGGTCGTTCTCATCCGCCATGTCGTTGTTGGCGTGGTCCCCCGCCACGATCATCATGGGGCGCAGCACCACCTTGGTGTACCCGGCCTCCTTCACCAGCTCCACCAGCTCCGCGGCGGTGGGGGAGGCCTCCACAGTGCCGATAAAGTAGTTCTTGTGGCCCTTGTCGGTGAGCACCTTCTGCATCCTCTCATAGACGGCGTTGGAGGCGGCGGCGGTGCCGTGGCCCATCCAGCACACGGCGGTCTTGCCGTCCTTGGCCAGGTCCTGGGTGGCCTTCACCATGGCGTCGGCCACCTTGGCGAAGTCGTCGTCGGTGGTGAGCAGGGGGGCACCCAGCTTGATGGACTTGAAGTCGCCCTCATACTTCTCCAGCGCCTTCACCAGATCGCCGTACTCCCAGCCGTTCATCAGGTGGGTGGGCTGGACCAGCAGCTCCTCCACGCCGTTGGCCTTTGCCCGCTCCAGGGCCTCCTTCACGTTGTCGATGAGCTCGCCGTCCCGGCGGTAGACATGCTCGATGATGATGTCGGCGGTGAAGGCCCGGCGCACGTCGTAGCCGTCAAGCGCCTTGTCCATGGCGTCCTCCACCGCTTTGATGGTGTCCACCCGGTTGTCGTTGAAGCTGGTGCCGAAGCTCACCACCAGCAGCTCCTTCTTGCCGATCTCGTCCTGGTTGCGGGGGTCGTCCTTGGAGGCGTCGCCGGTGGCGGCGTCGGCCATATACCGGCACAGGATGGCGGACACCTCGGCCCGGGTGGCGGTGCCGGCGGGCAGCAGCCTACCGTCGCTGCCGGTGATGAACTCAGAGGCCACAGCCCAGTTCATGTAGTCCTTGGCCCAGCCGTCCACGTCGGCGGCGTCGGGGTAGGCGGACATCTCGTCCTTGCGGCTCTTCAACTCGTCCTTGCCCACCCGGCGGGCGGCGAACTCATTGACGATCTTGGCGATCTCCTGGCGCTGGGCGCTGCCCTCGGGGTCGAAGGTGTCGGCGCTCTTGCCGCCCACGATCTTCTGGTCGAAAGCCCACACCACCGCGTCCCGATAGGCCGCGTCGTCCGCCACGTCCTTAAAGGGGTTCTCCTTGTCCTTCACGTCGGGAGACTTGGCCAGGCGGTACAGCGCTACCACCAGGTCGGCCCGGTTCATGGGGTCGTTGGCCCCGAAGGTGGTGTCGGTTTTGCCGTCGATGAGGCCCTTTTCCGTCACCTCGTCCACATAGACCTTGGCCCAGTCGGGCACATCGGTGTACTCCTTGCCGTCCTCATCGGCGGCGAAGGCGGAGCCGGTCAGGCCAAAGGCCAGGGCCATCGCCAGCAACAGCGCCAGCGTTCTGCTCAGTTTCTTCATGCTGCAATTTCCTCCTTGAACGGTCTCTTTATTTTCCCGCGCGGCTTGTCCGCGGCCTTGGGGGTACAGGTTGATCGGGGCAAAGAAATACGCCCCGTGCCGAACCGCACGAAGCGCAACGAACAAGGCCCCACCTGTGGAGAGCTCCACACAGATGAGGCCGGACAAGAAGCGCACTTCCGGTACCGGCAGAATGCTGCCAGCTGCCACATACCTGACTTATCCCCTCAAGGGGGCTTCACAGTGACCGACTCGCAGGGCCTTTCACCCTATTCATGTGAGGCGCAGCTGGTTTCCATATTTTGTTGTGCTCACAGCTTACCACAGCGGCGGGGATTTGTCAAGAGGTTTCCACACAGTGGGGCGGGACAAAACGCCCCGGATTTATGAAAAACGCAGATTGACATCGGGCCGGAAATAGGGTATATATGGAGGCGTACAAAGGGAGTAGCCAACACGGGTCCCCCGTGTTTACCGTGCCGTCAATACGATCTGAGGATCCGGCCGGTGATGAAATGGCGAGACTTTGCCGCCGCCGGCGGTGAGGTCTCGTTTTTTATATATTCAAAATACATGAGCCCTTTGAGCGCCGTCTCCGATCCCGCGGCATCGAATGAGAAAAAGGAGAGATCGAATGACTATCGCGCGGATTTCACTGTTCCTGGCCCAGCTGCTGGCCGGAACCGGAGTTTTTCTGGTGGGCGTGCATCTGCTCACCGCCAACATCGAGCAGCTGGCCACCGGCCGCCTCAAGGCCCTGTTTGGCCGCGCCGCCGACAAGCGGCTGGTCAACGTAGGGGTGGGCGCCGCCGCCACCGCCCTGATCCAGAGCTCCGGGGTGACCACGGTGCTCATTGTGGGCTTCGTCAACGTGGGGGTGATGAACCTCCACCAGGCGGCGGCCATGATTATGGGCGCCAACATCGGCACCACCGTCACCGCCCAGATCGCCGCCCTCAGCGCCTTCCCCATCACCACCTACATCCAGGCCCTCACCTTCGCGGGCATCATGATGTCCATGGCCTGCAAGCGTGACTTCGCTAAAAAGGCGGGGCTGATTCTGGCGGGCCTGGGGCTGATCTTCATTGGCCTGACCCTCATGTCCGACTCCATGAAGGCCCAGCGGGACGCCATCCAGGGCATTTTTGAGTCAGTGTCCAACCCCCTGCTGTTACTGCTCACCGGCGTCCTGCTCACCGCCCTGGTCCAGTCCAGCTCCGCCACCACCTCCGTCATCATCGCCATGTCCATGGCGGGCCTCACCATCGGCTCCGGGGGCAACGAGGCGCTGTATATCATCCTGGGCACCAACATTGGCTCCTGCGTCACCGCCCTCATGTCCTCCGCCACCGCCAGCGCCGGGGCGAAGCGGGCGGGGCTCATTCACCTGCTGTTCAATACCCTGGGGTCCGCCATCTTTTTTGTGATGCTGTTGTGCTGGCCCGGCTTTATGGACGCCACCTTCCGCCAATGGTTTCCCACCCCCGCCACCCAGATCGCCATGTTCCACACCTTCTTCAACGTGGTGTGCACCGCCCTGTTCCTGCCCTTCTGCGACTGGTTTGTGGCCCTGTCCCAGCGCCTCATCCCCGACAAGCTGTCCCCCGCCGCTCCCCCGGCCACCTTCCTGGACGAGCGCATGCTGTCCTCCGCCTCCCTGGCCATCTCCCAGCTGGAGAAGGAGCTGATCCGCCTGTCCGACACCGCCATGGACGCCTTCCGCACAGGCTACCGGGCCTTTGCCCAGCAGGACCGGGACCTCATCGAGCCCACTCACCAGCTCATCGACCAGGCCGCGGTCATCTCCCAGGGGATGGTCAGCTACCTCATCCGGCTGTCCGCCCAGAGCAAGCTGGAGGACGAGCGCGCCATCTCCAACCTTCACAGCAATCTGGGGGATATCATGCGTATCGCGGAGATCGCGGACAACTTCACCAAGTACGCCCAGAAGGCCATGGACCACGAGCTGGACTTCTCCGACGGCGTCAAGGAGGAGCTGGGCGGCATGGTGGGCCGGGTGGAGGAGCTGTATACCCTCACCAAGCGGGCGGTGCTGGAGCGGGACCCAGGCCTGCTGCCCCGGATCGACCGGGTGGAGGACCAGGTGGATGCCCTGCGCAAATCCCTCATCGACCGGCACATTCAGCGCCTCAACGCCGGGGCGTGCCGGGCGGAGTCCAGCGGGGTGTTCATCAATCTGGTGTCCAACCTGGAGCGTCTGGGGGACCATCTGACCTACATCGCCCATACCGCCGGCACCTGAGATCAGCTGGCCTCCCGGTATACTGGATTGCGCCGTCCTGGAAAAGGGACCTGGACCAGCCCTCCGGGTCCCCTTTCTTTGTTTCGCCTGTCCCAGCCACCCCGGCGGGCGACCCCCCGGTATTCGGGCGTCCCGCCCCTCTGCCCAGGCGGCGCGTTTTGCTTTCTCCGGCAGGAATCGACGGAATAAAGAACCGCCTTCAGGAAAAATAGGGGTTGACAGGGCCTGGAAAACATGCTATCATAACATAGCCTTGATAAGCCGGAGTGGCGGAATTGGCAGACGCCCGGGACTTAAAATCCCGTGGGAGTGATCCCGTGCCGGTTCGACCCCGGTCTCCGGCACCAAATATAATATCGCGGGGTGGAGCAGTCTGGTAGCTCATCGGGCTCATAACCCGAAGGTCGTCGGTTCAAATCCGGCCCCCGCAACCATAAAGTGCTTGAAATCTGATGATTTCAAGCACTTTTTTCATGTATTTGAGCTTTCCTCTGCTTCCTGATGCCCCAGTTTTACCCCAACAGGCCATCAAAAATCCCGGATTGATTTTGTGACTTTTGTACATTTACAACGAAAGCTGCAACAGGAACTGTCCAGGCATAAGCGGAACATTGGCAGGATCACTGGGCGCTGGAGGAAATTGAAGCGCTAGGACCGCATCCCTCATTGCCCCTGCTGCCATGGCTACCCCCTCCTCAACAGTTGGCATTGTCATCTGGATTTCTGGGAAATCCACGCTCTGAAAGATATAATTGCCAATAACCGGGGTAACAATCACGGGATAGATCAGATTTTGTGGTACTGCACGATCTATGCTGTAAAGTTCTTCCATGCACCCCATCTCCTGATTTAGATGTTCATGAAGCACATGAGCGTAAGTATCCATGGTAAATGCCACAGAGTAATGCCCCAGAATCGCAGATAGGGTTTTCTCGTCCATCCCCTGCTCCATGGCCCTGGATGCAAATGTATGACGAAGTGCATGAAATGTAAAATGCCGCAGCCCAGCCAATTTCAATATCTGAGCATAGTAATCAGAGAATGTACGAGGTTCAATATAACTGCCACAAGGATTTGTGACGATAAATCCGTTCTCAATATATGCCTCTCCCATGACCAAACGATCCTGCTCCTGCACCTTACGCCAATTGAGCAAATCAGTGACAACAGGTGCAAGAAGTGGAATATCCCGAACAGAATTCTCTGTCTTGGGTTCTTGAATTACAATTTCTGTCCGAGGTGATGCATCATCGGTTGGGGTATCACGCTTTTGCAAGCGATTTAGTGTTCGCCTAATGTGAAGCATTCTCGCACGGAAATCAGCATCACACCATTGTAGGCCAAGTAATTCACCCAGCCGAATTCCAGTCATAAGCACCAACCGAATAAATACGCCATAGCGATGCTGATAGCTGGCCTGTACCAGGCGGGCCTGTTCATCCCTGGTGAGAATTTCAATGTGGGGCTTGGATGCTCGTGGAAGGGTGATCCCTTCTGCTGGATTCGTAAGGATAAGCCCCTCATTCTTTGCCTGATTAAGTGCTTTGTGTAAATACAGATTAAGATTCCTGATCGTCTTGGGAGACAGACCATCATTTTCCAACTTGTAGTTGTAGAACTGTTGAAGCATCCTAGTCGTCAGATCAGACAGTCGGATGTTTCCCAATACTGGCTTGAAATGATTCTTTGCATAACTGTCATAGCTGTTATAGGTTGACTGTTTCAGACTGTTCCGCATATAGACGGAGAGCCAAAGATCGAGCCATTCCCCTAAAGTCATGTTGCTGATTTTAGGCTGATTGCCTCCATACTGAAAGCTTAACTGATGTAGCAAACAAACAGCTTCTTCTTCCGTTGCCGCATACCTTGATATACGGATAGGTTTTCCTGTTGCGAAGTCGATCCCGCCGGAGATGCGAACTTCCCAGCAATTGTCACTTCGCTGCCGAATGGTTCCTTCTCCATTGTGTCTTGTTTTGCCCATAATATTTTTTCTCCTCTCTAAAGTGACAGAACCACCTGCCTGCAATATTGCGGGTAGGTGGTTCTATGTATACAGAGCTATAATATGTGGTTGTAAAATGAGTTAATTCTTAATTTGCTTCGTTATCCAGGACTATATGCCAATAATTTCTCTGTTTTCCTTTAATTGACCGATTCTTGGATTTTATTCTTTGCTGATATCCCAACTCTGCCAATGCCGCATTTACTTTTTCTTTCGATGCTTTCCCTATCTTAGTGTCCATTGGTGGATGTGATGTATTCACAACGGTGATAATCGCTTCTTTCAACTGCTCTTGTGTCTGCTTCGATAACACTTGGCCTTCATTTTTCGACAAAATAAGTTCCAAATCTTTCTTCGCTGCTAAGTGTTGCCAATAATCGATCCAACAAACTGGATCATATTCTAATCCCATCCATGACAGTTGATGCTCTATCCATAATCGTTCCTTTTGTTCTGCTTTTTGTTTTTCTGGCACATTTTCGTATGATTCAAGCAAGGCCAACATACGATAGTAGTCATATAGAAGCCGAGTAGAACTAATTGGATTCGGCTCAAAAAAGCAACACAAATACGGATTATTTCCAAACTTTGGCTTCACTGGTGGAGCGGTTAATCCAATTTTCGATACATAATTGCAAAATGGTGTTCGAAATGTACCATTAACCTGATACTGTCTCTCAAAGTTTATCAGTTTTTCTATTACGTCATTGATAGTAAAATCATTATCATTCGTCTTAGATTTGATAGTTTCAAGTTCTACCAAAAACTTAACATATCGTAAGACTGAACGCTGAAAATATGCTTTTATTTCTCCTGTATCTTTCCATTCCAAATATAGATTAAATTTTTCATTAGACTCCTCCAGTCTTTTCCTTCCCAGCATTTGCAAAAATGTAGTTGGGTTCATTTCCAGAACAGCAACGTGCTTTAGTTGTGAATCTTTTAAGTTGACCCCATTATCTAACACCGCTGTAGTAATCGTTACCCTCACTGGACTTTTTTCTTTATTGATAATGCTTTGATAGACCTCATAATCTTTTGGCGGCTTATGAGTCAACGAAGATTTATGGCTTTTGGTTTCTGCTGTAATTAAAACACACTCAATTTTCTTTTCCTCAAAATATGCTTTCAATTTTTCCCCTTTAGCCTTGGAGGAAACAAAGATAATCCATTTTTCCTGTTCAGACGTTCTCTCGACTTTTTCACATAACTGAATCAGTTTTTTAAAGTATATAGGGTTCACATATTTGTATTCTCGGGTTATTTCATAATATGCAACTTGATCTCTAACTTGCCAAATATAATCTGTGCACTTTTCAAATATTTTTTGGAATTTATCTGGAGAAATCACACGATTCAGACGTTTGTGCACGTCTCGTAGCAAGTCATCGAAAACTCCTTCGTCAGGATAACTCTCATAGAAGTTTTTCTCTGTAACTAGGGCATCATACTCGCGGCAAGTTTTATTATCGCTTTCTTTGTATTTTAGCAGATTAGTAACTGATAACATTTGAGACAATAGGTGGCTATAGCCAAACGCACAGGCATTTCTCACGGAAAGTGGTGGCTCCTTTTTAAAAAAGCGGAACTTTCCCAAAGCCAACAGCAGGTATTCAGGTGTGGCGGTCATAAATATTAGAACTCGCTTTTTCTTCTCTCCGGAAATATTTATCATGGACGATAATACATCACTGTTAAATGATCCATCTGCTAAAAAGTAGTGCCCCTCATCCATCACCCAATACTCACATGAAAGAATTCTTTTCCCTTCATCGGAAAGAATTTTCCCGCCTAATTCCACCCGCTCGAAGCTCTGATAGTTCATTGCAAGTATTACATCATTAAACTTACCGGGATATGACAATTTAACCTGATCCCGCAGGGCCGAGCGATTTGAAAGATAGAGCAATTTTTTCCCTTGCTCTGCAACGAAGGGCAACAGTTCCTGAAGCACAAAGTAGGTTTTTCCAGCCCCAGTTTGTGCGTGAATGATTACTGTGTCGCCGCACGACCATTTTTTGTAATCATCTCGGATCGCATCTGCTGCAAACATCACCATCACCCTTAATAAAATTTGAATTTATCTTAATAATTTATAGCATATTTCATCATAAGAATCAAGCGTAATAATTTTTTAACAACGAAGCGAACATTCAAATAATCAAACAAGGGCCCCAAGGGGAGGCAGGCATCTACCTGTTTCCCCTTGCGAATAATATAGGACCTGTGTTTGAAATCAATCTACTTTTGGAGGTAATATCACTATGGCAATTATCAAGACTGCTAACACTACGGGAAAGTATCATGACTTAAATTCCTACAGCGATGTTATTAGCTACATAACACAGCCCAGCAAGACTATCCACGGATACATAGGCTCTATTAACCTTGATCCCTACAATCCCGCCGGAGACATGGAGGCGGTGGCAAAAAAGTTCCATAAAGAAAACGGCGTTCATGTTCGGCACTTTATCTTGTCTTTTGACCCGCATGAACTCGCCGCGCCAGGAATTGCCAATTTGATTGGGCAAGAAATTATTTCCTACCTGGGAGGGATGTTTCAAGCTATCTATGCCGTCCATGAGGATAAACCCCAACTTCATATCCATATCATAATCAACGCTGTCAATTACACTGACGGTTCCAAGTATCGAGGAACCCATGAAAATTTTCATATATTTGAAGACTTTGTGAGACGCACCGTCCAAAAGTACGGTGTGAGAGAATTGCACTATGTTTCCAGCAAATCAAAACATTAGCTTGATGATTGAAACAGGCATAGCCCCAGGGACCCCCTGGGGCTATGTGTTCAATAAGTTTTCCACTGACTGATGTATTCCTGTACTGCTTCTCTGGGTATTTTCCATCTGCGGCCAATACGAAAAGCAGGAATCGTGCCATCGTTAAGTAACTGGTATGCTGCATTAGCTCCAATCCCAAGCACTTCACAGAGTTCTTCTACCGTTAATATGTCCGAATATTGTTCCAGTATCATTACTGTAACCTCCCGTTTGTTTTTTACCACTTTGTTCAGTTGCTCATACAGTAAAATGTTGCGCTACAACAGGCAGTTTCTTGATGTGTTTTATTAAAACTGGAGCAACAAAAAAGTAAAATAAAGCCACAGGAGGGCAAAACAGTGTCTAACACAAAAAAGAGTGCTGAATACATCAAGGCAATGCGCCAACGTATCAGCGGTATAGAGCATGAAGGATTCTATTGGTCCGAAGCCGAACGGAAGCAATTAAAAACGGATTATGAGGATGGAATTGGTCTTTCAGAAATTGCAGCAAAATTACAGAGGCCAGAGACAGCAGTTGTACAGCAATTGCTACAGCTCGGTCTTGTGAAAAAGGCCCAGCGGTGCAGAAGCAAAAAGGCAGGTTGTCTGTGTAGTCAATGCCTAATCAAATGCGAAAAGTATACGAAAACATAACTTTTTCAATTGTATATCATAGATGTGAAGCCTCTCCTGCAAAGTGAGGGCTATCTCTACCAAGGAGGTCACACCTATGATTGACCCAAGAACTATCCTTGTCCTGCTCAGCATCATCCTCAAAGTGGCGGAGGAGGTGGCTGACGATGACTGAGACATTCGCCTGTACCCATTGTGGTGCCAATCACCCCCGCTCGGAGCTCCATGAGTTCCGGGGTGAACTGTACTGCCTGGACTGTTTCACCGATCTGACCGTGATCTGTGACGATTGCGGCCAGCGTTTCTTCACCAACGAGGTCCACCAGGAACAGGACCTGACTCTCTGCTACACCTGTCTGGACAACTATGCCCATTGCCACGGCTGTGGAAGGTTGATCCATGAAGATGATCTCCACTATCTGAACGACTATGACCGGGAGGGCTATTGCGATTCCTGCTATGCTGCTCACAATTCCTGTCAGGGTGTTGAGAGCTACTACTACAAACCTGAGCCTATCTTCTATGGGAAAGGTCCCCGCTACTTTGGAGTGGAACTTGAAATTGATGAGGGCGGCGAGAGCGATTCCAGAGCCAATCGGCTGATGGAGATCGGTAATCACGATCAGTCCCATATCTACATCAAACATGATGGCTCCCTGGATGACGGAATGGAGATTGTCACTCACCCAATGACCCTGGACTATCACATGAAGGAAATGCCCTGGGACGCTGTTCTCACAGAAGCGATCCATATGGGCTATCTCAGCCATAAGAGCTGTACCGCCGGCCTCCACGTCCATGTCAACCGTTCCGCCTTTGGCGACAGCCAGTGGGAACAGGAGGAGGTAATCGCCCGCATCCTGTTTTTCGTGGAGAACCATTGGAACGAGCTGCTACGGTTCAGCCGGAGAACTTTGGATCAGATGGAGCAGTGGGCCTCCCGCTATGGGCGGAAGGATGACCCGAAAGCTGTTTTGGACAACGCCAAGAAAAACCACTATCAGCGGTACAAATGCGTTAATCTCACAAACTACAGCACCATTGAATTTCGTATGTTCCGGGGGACTTTGAAGCTGAATACCCTCTTAGCCACTTTGCAGATGGTTGACCGCATCTGTGAAGTGGCTATTTATTTGTCCGACCAGGAGATGCAGGGCCTGACCTGGACAGATTTCGTGTCGGGCTGTAAATCCCCGGAGCTGGTGCAGTACCTCAAAGAGCGGCGGTTATATGTCAACGAGCCTGTGGCCGCTGACGAGGAGGTGTGAGCCATGTGTGCGATTTTTGGTGTGCTGGATTTTCAAGGGAAGCTCATCCCCACCCAACGTCAGGCCCTGTTCCGGGAACTGGCTCATGCGGCACAAATGCGGGGCACGGATGCCAGCGGCGTGGCCTATGTGCAAAATGGAACCATTCAAATCCAAAAGGCCCCCAGGCCCGCCAACAAAATGCGCTGGCGGATTGTCCCGGAAGCCCGGTATCTCATGGGCCATACCCGCATGACCACCCAGGGCGCGGCCAGCAGAAACTACAACAATCACCCCTTTTCCGGCAGGGCCGGACGGCAGAACTTTGCTTTGGCCCACAACGGAGTACTCTACAACGATGTGGAACTGCGGCACACTCAGCACCTTCCCAGCACTAAAATCGAGACGGACAGCTATGTGGCGGTACAGCTTCTGGAAAAGGATGGGAAGCTGAATTCGGACAGTCTGCGGCAGATGGCTGAGGCACTGGATGGCTCTTTCACGATCACGGTGCTGGACGCGAGAAACACCCTGTACCTTGTCCGGGGAAACAACCCGCTCACCATCCGGCTGTTCCCCGGCCTGGGGTGCTATCTCTACGCCTCCACCGATGAAATTTTGGACATGGCCCTGGACGCACTGGGGCTATCCGGGCTATATCAAGCCAATATTCCCATCACCCAAGGGGATATTATGGCGATTGACGCTGGCGGCAGACGTACCACAGCCCGGTTTGACGATGCCAAGCTTCGGCCCCAGCGGTACTTTTTTGACTGGGGACAGTGGGAGCGGGCGGTGGCACCCCCCAGGGAGCTGGACGATTACATGGAAACGGTATTGGAGTACGGCCAGCGCCATGGTGTGCCGGAAGCGGAGCTTCGGCTGCTGATGGACGCCGGGTATGATGCCTTTGATATTGAACAGCTCCTATATGACCATGAGCTCCGGGAGAGCTGTGTCCGTGAGATCATGGCGGACTTCGGGGTGTGCTGAGTGTGCCGCTGGGGTATACCCTAACGGCACAGCGGAAAAAGATAGCAATAGGGTCGTTTTTAAGGCTTTGGCATATGCCAGCTTTGAAACTGACCCTATTGGCAGTTGGAGGGATATGCTTTGAAAATTGGATATGTCCGTGTCAGTACTCAGGAGCAGAACACCATCCGGCAGGAGGTACTGATGGAGAGCTTAGGGGTGAGCGAGGTCTACATTGACCGCATGAGCGGCAAGAGTGCCGACAGGCCCGAGCTGAAAAAGCTGATGGAGTATGTGCGCAGAGGCGACACGGTGATCGTGGAGTCCATCAGCCGCTTTGCCCGGAACACCCGCGACCTGTTGGAACTGGTGGAACAGTTGACCGCCAAAGGGGTGGAATTTATCTCCAAGAAAGAGGCCATTGACACTACCACCCCTAGCGGGAAATTCATGCTCACCATCTTCGGTGCTGTAGCCGAATTGGAGCGGGAATACATCTTACAGCGACAGCAGGAGGGCATTGCCATCGCCAAAGCCAACGGGATATATAAAGGCAGAAAGCCAATCCAGCGCCCGGAGTTTCCCCAGGTGGTATCTCTGTGGCGGGAGGGGCATATTACGGCGGTGGAGGCCATGCGGAGACTGGACATGAAGCCGCGCACCTTTTATCGGAGGGTGAAACAGCTTGCATGACAAAAAGACACCCTGGGGAGCCCGATGCTCTCCAGGGTGGATCACTTGTGATTCTGTCGAGCCGCCAGCCCTTCCATGTAGGCCAACGCCAAGGCTTGGCTCTGTTCGTCCAACTGATCCCAACGTTCCAGGCAGACCTTTTGTTTTTTCGAGAGCTTCGCGGTATCGTCCTCCTCAGAAAAGAACTGGGCCAGGGTAATATCAAAGCCCTTGCAAATCTTAATCAAAGAGGGAACAGAGGGCACATAGGCTTTGTGGAGCATGGTGCTCAGGGAAGAATAGGGGATGTCGGCCTCCTTCGCCAGACGGTAGTACGTCCACGAGCGAGAGGCGCATAGCTCCTTGATCCGGCCCATCACATCAAATTCGTCCAAGATGATCCCTCCCAGCGTAGGTTATGTATTAATTTTAGCCGGAATGAGACATTTTGATTAGATTATGAAAAACGATGTAAAACCCATTGCATGTATAACGCTTTTGCGCTATAATAATCGGTGGCATACCGCAAAACGAAATGAATGGAGGCAAATCATGAAAATCAAGCAATTCATATCATCATTATTGGCCCTCTGCCTTGCCGCAGGACTGCTGTCGGGAACCGCCCTGGCCGCGTCTGACGCTGTGGCAAGCGGAATGGACAACTTCCACCGGGACGGTTCCTATCAAGCTGGTACGTTCA
>ERZ808035.1321-NODE-1321-length-12961-cov-15.893589_pt1 | contig 12961 bp, 9 predicted proteins | sample MGYA00380189_ERZ808035 | MGnify/ENA primary metagenome ERZ808035 (study PRJEB31490, sample SAMN06133407) | mouse gut metagenome | isolation source: M5_1 | host: mice | place: China: Chengdu | collected 2015-05 ...
GGTAAATCCCAGGAAGGCAATTATTCAGGAACTTAAAAGGCTGGGGACGGATCTTCTTTCCGGAAGGGATCTGTAGCATCAACCTTTTTGTTAGTCGGGATTTTCACAATATGAATTTCATCATCTTTTCTGGAAGCTGAACAATAAGCTATAATGAACCTGCCATGTCTCGGTTTCGACACTACGAACAGGAGAACCATAAGAGAATGGGATGGAATCGAAATGTATAAGTACTACGGGAGAAAGGCAGATATATCTTCTACAGGTATGATTATGTGCACTTTTCGGAAGAGAAGGATAGCGGTGTGTAGTTGAATGTCCGAATATAAGGTCATGTGATTTTTATATTTTGAAGATATGGGACTACTCTTGGTTATTTTATTCGGGTTAAGACAGGCTGATTGTAGGATACGTAAAGCAATCAATAGGGGCAGTTTTTATTGTCCAATCTGATATATCTTTTATTATTTTTGGAAATGTAATTTCTTTAGTTTATATATCCTGGAATGGTCTGTTTGTGATGTCGAAACACATGATATAAATCAGAGTATTCCTTAATGTGATTTTGCCGGGTTTGCTTTCTTATAATTTTTGTTGCCTCAGGACTATTCCTGGCTATGATTTGCATACTTTTGCTACCCTTAGTAACCATTACAGAGATTACCCCAGAAACTGTGTCCTGTGTTTAAGTGTATTCTAAAATACTCTATTACATGACGTTTTGCCAAGCATATCCACTTTCGCATTTGTTGAATAGTCAAATAATCGGTTTACCGGTTTGCTTTGGGCATTCGTTTATTCGGTTGATAAAGCATTATCTTTGATATATGATTCTGTTATACTCATATAAAATCAACTTTATTAACCACTGTTAATCTTAAAATCCATACTCCCTCTTTTGCCTATACCGTACTATGCTCACCTCAATGTATAGGCTTTCTTTTCCAATATCAGACAATTGCTTTTACGTTTTCCGTAATATCATCAGTAATACATGCCCTAAAATTTGTTATCAATTTTATGCTATACTATAACATCCTTCCTGTCTTACTATGTAATTAGTAAGGACGAGCTATGTTAGATTTTCTGCCAACAGAGTTCTCACTGAAATACTGAAATAATAAAGGGAGTCATGTGTTTTCCGAATGTAACAGGACTTATATTCTATTAATTCCAATTTATTCCGATGCGGGAAATCATTTTTCTATTGCTTGAGATAATATCTGTCAATAATGGTATGTCCAGTAAGCTATGGAAAACATTTATTATTCTTTCTTGTTTTAAAGTTTTTAGTTTTTCTTTGATGTTGGCTTTGTTTTAAATTATAATCAAACTAATTTGCAAAAAATGAAAACGGAAAACAATTATCACAAAAGAACAGGAAGCATCGCTTGTCCGGAGAATTGTACTCCTTTTGAAGCATTAAAATCGATCGATGCGATGTTACCGCAACAAGAGAAAGGTTTTTATTGTTATTTGGAAGAGAATATTCTTAATCTCTCCACATGCGGTCACGAAGGCTTGGCCAAAGCCTATCAATCCACTTTACATTCTTTGAAGCGTTATTTCGGAGAATCTGATTTTCCTTTCAGCACTCTGACTCCGTTATCCGTAACATCCTATTATCAACGATTACTTCAATCGGGTGTATGCAAGAATACCGCCGGCTTTTACCTGCATAATATGAAAGCGATATATATGCGTGGCTGTCGTGAACTTGGACTGGACCTTCCTTCTCCGTTTTCGGCACTCAAGATCGGAGCGGAAAGAACCCTCAAACGTGCCCTCCCCATAGAAGAGATCAGAATGATTGCCCACCTGCCGTTATATGAAGGTACTCCTGAGGCCCTTGCGAGGGATCTTTTTATGTTCAGCCTTTACACCCGTGGCATGGCTTTCGTGGATATCGCTTTTTTAAGGAAAGCGAATATCTCTGTTGACGAGTTAGATTATAAAAGACACAAGACGGGTAAAACAATACGTATCGGGATCAATAGGCAGATGCGCGATTTATTTGAAAAGTACGAGGGAGAAAATGGGGATTACCTGTTTCCATTAATAAATAATTCAGAGTCTCTCTATACAAGTTACCGCAGATCATACTACCACATGCGATATGCCCTAAAAAAAGTAGCACTTCAAGCTGGTATGAAGTCGCCTCTCCGTTTTCATGCCGCCCGCCATTCTTGGGCTGTAATTGCTTATGAAAGCGGTGCCCCTATCCAAACGATCAGCGAATGTCTCGGACATTCTTCGGAGAGGATCACCAGAATCTATCTGAAAGATCTGGACCGTTCGGTATTGGACTCACTGAATGATCTTGTGGCAGAACGAATCGGATAATTGTTTAAATATGTTATATTATTTTTTAATATTCCCTGAAAGTTATTTTTTTGCATAGGATATTTCACTCTCTATGACAGAGAGTGGAAGAAATACTTAATTATATTCCTATTGTTGAATACTTGCGTAAGAATTTAAAAACTTTTTTCAATTTGAATTTGGGGACAAAATTATATCAATATGACAGAATTCAAATTAGAAATTAACTCTTTTTTTTTAGAAATCAACCCATAATAACAATTAGGAGCCTTAAAAATAGATTTCTGCACTTATTTTTCTTTACCGAACGACCTTTCTATTCTAAGCTGATTACAACCTTTACCACTATCCATTCCACTTTTGGGTATTTTTAAGAATTTATTTCAGGCATTTGACTCGAAATGGCAGTTGGTATTTTGGAAAAGCCCTCCCTACGCTCGTTGAACAACTTTCTCCATTCTTTTGGAGTAACCCCCAGTCGCCTTTTACAATACTGACAGAAGTATGACAAGCTCTTGAACCCCAAATCGTCAGCTATATCAATCAGTGGAGTATCCATGTCGGAAAGCCTGTATCTGACCATTCCGTCAATTTGCTTAGACAACCACTCGCTGGCCGGCTCGCCAAACTCATCCAAAAATTTTCTATTGAAAGAAGACAGGGAAAGATTACAATGTTTGGCCAACATTTTCACAGGCATGATTTTCTTGCAGTTTTGAAGAACGAGACTTCTAAATCTACGGTCATTTCCCTGTATGGGATAGAAAAATGCAGCGAGTTCTTCCCAGGTGTAATAGAAACGCAATTGCCAAAACAGCTCCTTGATTTTTATTTCATGCAGATGTATGCAGTTTGCTTTGGCTTCCAGATAGATGAATACTAGGTCGAGAAACATCATCAGTTCACGACGGATGGGAAGAAGACCAGCCTTATTGGGAATTTGTATGCCAAGGGCGGATAGCCGTGCAAAAGAGAGCTTGTCGCAAGCTGATACGGAATGTTCGAATTGGGCTATGACAAGGGTGCATTCTTCCATACAATAGAGCCGACAGACTCTCTCCCGACAAAAGCATACCATCTTTTCTGCCGGCAGTAGAAATTCGAATTCATTGTAGAAGATATGCAACCCTCCTTTCAGTACAAACAAAATGCAGTCATGTGAAAGCCTCTCTTCTATTGTCTCACCTTTTTTCATCATGTGGAGTGTGAAACCCTCTTGAATGTATCTTGTGTAACATTGACACGAAACGTGTTCTTTCAAATAAAATATTCCCATCATTATATATTATTAACTTGCTTTTTTCTTCCACTCTCTGTCATAGAGAGTGGAAACTATTGCTTGGCTTTTAAGTAGATAATTTAGTAGATAATTTATTAGTCTTTTTTGTAGATGGATTTAAAAAGAGTTTTTGTTTTGACCCTGTTCCTCGGTATTTTCTGTCCGGCCTTTTGCGGTGGTGATACCCTGCATTACCGGCTCTACTTTCCCGTGGGCAGTTCCACACCGGATCTTTCCTACCGGGACAACGGTGTCCGCCTGGACTCGCTTCTTTCGGGCATCCGTTCCCGGCAGGCCCATTCCGTGCTGCGCCGTATCAGTATGCGCTCGGGATCGTCGCCCGAGGGCAATTCCGCTTCAAACAGGCGCCTGTCCGATGAACGGCTCGCGTCCTTGCGGGGCCTTATCCTGGAACGCCTTCCCGTCCCCGATTCGGTATTCGTATGCACCTCTTCGGGGAATGACTGGGAGGGGCTTGCCTCGCTTGTCAAGGCTTCCGACATGCCCTACCGCGAGGAGCTCCTCCGTATCCTTCGTGACACTCCCGAGTGGGTGACCCGTAACGGTGCCGTCGTCGATTCCCGCAAGCGGCAGCTGGTGAATCTGCGCGGCGGCCGCGTATGGCATTATATGGCAGAACATTTCTTTCCGGAACTGCGTAATTGTTCCGTAATCGAATGCGAGTTCGAACCGGTCTCCAAAGGGATGGACGGGGACACTGTCGTTCTGCCCCGACAGGCGGAACCAAGGGATACCGTCGTCGTCCGTGATACCATTGAAAGGACCGTCGTCATCCGCGACACGGTACAGGCAGCCGTTCCCGTTGCCGATGTTCCCAAAGCTTTCTACATGGGACTCAAGACAAACCTGCTCTACGATGCTCTTCTCGTCCCGAATATCGGTGTAGAGCTCTACCTGGGCAAGGGCTGGGCAGTCGGCGGCAACTGGATGTACGCGTGGTGGAACAGCAATAAGCGCCATAATTACTGGCGCCTGTACGGCGGGGAGCTGGACGTACGCAAATACTTTGGCCGCCGCGCGGCGGAAAAACCGCTTACAGGACACCATCTGGGCTTTTACGGGCAGCTGTTCACGTACGATTTCGAGACAGGAGGCAAAGGCTACATGGGCGGCAAGCCGGGTGGTTCCCTCTGGGAAAAATGCAATTACGCCGTGGGTGTGGAGTACGGTTACTCGTTGCCCGTGGGCCGTCGGCTGAACCTGGATTTCGTCATCGGCGCGGGCTACTGGGGCGGCGAATACCATACATACGTTCCCGATGGCGGCCGGTATGTCTGGAGAGAGACCAGGCGGCGTCATTGGTTCGGGCCCACGAAAGCGGAGGTCTCGCTCGTGTGGCTTCTGGGACGTGGTAATTATAATGACAAGAAAGGAGGCGGACAATGAAAAGGATGTTGGAACGTATGAACCATGTATTGCTGGCCGTCGCTGTTCTGGCGGTCCTGTCATTGACTTCCTGCGAGCACAAGGATCTGTGCCATGACAGCTTGCATGTGGTCAAGGTGAAGGTTGTCTTCGACTGGCGGAAGGCTCCGGATGCCGCCCCCGCGTCCATGTCACTCTACCTGTTCCCGACCCATGGCGGGGAGGCATTGCGTTACGAGTTCACGGACCGTAACGGCGGTATCATCCGCGTTCCCGTCGGGCATTACGATGCATTTTGCCTGAACAGCGACACGGAGAACGTCACCTATCGCAATACCGGATCGAAAACGACTTTCGAGGTCACCACCCGCACGGCCGATCTGTTATCGGGCCTTTCCGCACTGGGTGTGCGGTCCGCCGGTGTACCCCGTGCCAGAGGTACGGAGGATGAGCGTATCGTGCTGCCTCCCGACATGCTGTGGAGTGACCATGCGGAGGGTATCGGATTGAATCAGGAAACAGCCGCGCCGACGATCACGCTTTACCCGGCAGTATCAGTCTGCCGCTACACGGTCGAGATCCGTAATGCCAAAAACCTGAAATACGTCTCCGGGGTCGGCGGCTCGATCTCGGGCCTGGCGGGAGGTCTGTTGCCCGGTACGGGAGCCGATGCCCTTACGGGAGAGCGTGTGACAATTCCCTTCGATGCCGTTACCGGCAAGGATAAGGACGGGGAGAAAACCGTCATCACGGGCGGTCTGCTCACCTTCGGCCATAAGGTGGGAAACAACCATACGCTGACTGTCTATGCCGTTCTGGTCGATGGAAGCAAGTGGTATTACACCTGTGACGTGACGGATCAAATCCACTCGGCTCCGGACCCGCACAACGTGCATATCGTCCTGGACGGGCTTCCCCTGCCCAAACCGATCGTCAACGGCGGCGGTTTCCAGCCCGAGGTCGAGGACTGGCAGACTGTGCCGATAGATATAGAGATGTAGTATTTCCTTCGTCCTTCAAGCAAAGACGAGAGAGTATATAGTGCATTCATTTGTTGTTTTTTTAATTTTATTTTTATGAAAAAGAAACTTTTATTCATCGCCGTGGCGGCTCTCGTCATGGCATGCTGTTCGAAAGACGAACAGATAGCTGTCAACCGTGGTGCTGCAATCGATTTCCGTGGCGCAATGGCAACCCGCGCCACAGAAACGGTAACGGCTAACCTCAATGACATTTTCGTGACGGCTCTTGACAAGAACAATGCCAATTTCTTTACTGATAAACAGTTCACTAAAAATGGGGATGGGGTCTTTCAATCCACTACCTCCTATTATTGGCCGAACGACGACAGCGAACTCAAATTCTTCGCCTATGCGCCTTCGAGCAGTGATCTGGGCGGTACCCTGACAATCGACAATTTAACCAAGACGCTCGCCGATTTTTCTCCTAAAACGACTATCGCCGACCAGAAGGACTTTGTGTCCTGCAAAGCTACCGGTAAAAAGTCGGTCAACGAGTCAGCCGGTGTTGCCTTGACTTTCAAACATCAACTTTCCCAGATCGAGATCAAGGCCAAGAACGACCAGGATGCTTACCGTTACAAGGTGGTGGCCGTGCGCATCGGACAGCCGGTATCGAAGGGGACATTCGATTTCGGTAACGAAAGCTGGCAGTTGAAAACGGATAAGGTCAACTATACAGTGTCTGATTTTAGTGAAATAGAACTGAATGGAGGTGCCCAATCGCTTATGGGAACGGGAGGCAGCGCCATGCTGATCCCGCAGCAGCTTACAGCATGGGATGCTGCCGGGGATAAGCCCAATGCGAACAAGGGTGCTTACCTGGCCGTAAAACTCCAGATAACCACCAAAGCCGGCGCCCGTGTCTATCCGGCTGAAGTTGTCGGTGACTACGACTGGGCTGCCGTGCCTGTCAACACGAATTGGGAGGCCGGCAAGAAATACGTTTACACACTCGATTTCACAAGCGGTGCCGGCAAGGTTGATCCCGAAAAACCGAATCCTTCTGACCCGACCGATCCGTTCAAGCCTGGCGATGACATCCTGGGAAATAACGCCATCAAGTTTACGGTTCAGGTAACAGGGTGGGTAGAAGAAACGAAGGATGTTGACATGTAAAGAATCGGACGGCCGCATGGCGGCCGGATGAAACAGGCCGGGCGGGGTTGGACCGGTATCCGATACCTTCATCGGCATCACGGTGTTTTTGCCTTGAAGATTCGTCGGGGAGCCGAAACCGGGGTGAAAGCCGGTTTCCGGCTCTGTCCCTTCCCTGTCACAAACAAGCGTGCAAGGGCCTCCCGTGCACGTGAAAAACAAGAAACGATGATATAAATGATACGAATATGAAAATGAACAAGAATTTATGCCGGAGGCTCGGAAACTTGAGCCTGCCGGTATTACTTTCGGTCGTCCTGCTCGCCTCGTGCCGGGATGAGATTGAGACGGGCGCGTACACGGGACCCTATATCCGCTTTTCGGTATCCGAGGGGTCGGAGTGGCATAGCACGCGGGCGGCGGGCGGCCCGGCAGAAAAGGCGGTCCCACGGGATTCCGTGCAGCCCCTGCACGGCGGAGATGGCAATACTCCCCTTTACCTGCACACGCTTTACACCGACAGCATCGCTTCCCCCTCTTCGAACAGCCGACCGGACACGGCCGTCCTTACCCGTGCCACGCCCGTAAAAACGGAGACTCTCTACGAATCGATCGGAGTGTTGGCTGCTGCGTTTAATGGGGCGTGGAGCGAGACCTCGTACCGGCCGGATTACATGTACGATGTCGAGGTCACGAAAGCATCGAACTGGACCACCTCCTATCATTGGCCGACTCTCACGGGAGGCATAAGATTCTTCGCCTACGCGCCCTACCACGGGGAAGGGATCGTCCTTTCGGACAAGACAAAGGCAGGAAGCCCGACAATCACCTACACGGTCCCGGCAGACGTCGCCGACCAGAAGGACCTTCTTTTTGCAAATTCGACTTATACTACTCCGACAGGTACTCTGAAAAACGCTAATAATGCCGCGCCGCTTACTTTCAACCATGCCCTGACAGCCGTCAGCTTCGTGTGCGGGAATGACATGCAGGGAGGTACCGTAAGGAGCGTCAGTCTGAAAAATGTCTGTTCCAAGGGGATTTTGAACTATGGAACACATAGCTGGAGCGGTGTAGATACTCCCGCCGATTTCTCGCAGACATTGGATAAATCCACTACGGGAACCCCGGACGAAGCCCTTACTACCGATGCGCAGACTTTCATGATGATCCCGCAGACGCTTCCCGACGGCGCGCAAATCGAAGTCGTATTCACTGACAACTCCGGCACAGACTACACGCTGACCGCCGACATCGAAGGCACAGTTTGGCCTATTGGAAAGACCGTCACTTATAAAATCTCCAGCAGCTCCATAAACTGGACATACGAGCTTAGCGTCGACATGCCAGGGAACTTCACCTATAGCGGCGGTACACAACAATACAGGGTCACAAGCTACAAGCATACCCCCAAAGGGGATAAGCAACCCGTCGAATGGAAGGCAGAGTTTTCAGAGAACGGCGGAGTATCATGGACAGATATCAAACCCACTTGGCTGACCGGTTTCACCGCATCCGGAGCCGGTGGAGAGACTCCACAATCATACAATGCAACTGTCGGCGCACAGATCGGTACGAGTAGTGACCCCCATATGCAAAAGTTAAGGAATACCCCATCACAAGGTGATGTAATTTATCACCATAACCTCGCCAACCAGACTGATGGCAGTTCAACGGTTCAGAACACCGCCAACTGCTATGTTGTCAGTGCTCCGGGATACTACTGTTTCCCTTTAGTATATGGAAATGCCATCAAAAATGGTACGACCAACACTTCCGCATATACCTCTACGAAAACAGGAAGTGATATTCTGACACCTTTCATCAACCATACGGGCAATCCAATCACCAGCCCTTACATAAAAGAGAATTCCGGTTGTGTTCCTGCCAAGGCCGAATTGTTATGGCAGGACGCGCCGGGTTTGATTTCCAATGTACAATACAATAATTCCCAAATGCAACTATTCGTTAATCCCGAGAATTACATATCCTTCCAAGTGAATGCTTTGACTATCCGGCAGGGTAATGCCGTCATCGCCATCAAGGATGCCGGCGACAACGTCCTCTGGTCCTGGCATATCTGGGTGACCGATGAAAATATCGGCCAAACCATCGAGGTAACCAATCACCAAAGCCAAAAATATAAATTTATGCCCGTTAATCTCGGCTGGTGTAATGGTCTTACCGAAACTTATGCAGAGCGTAGTTGCAAGGTGAAATTCACTACCGGAGACGCGAGCAAGGAAGTGATTATCAAACAAGTTTCGGCTTCAATCACAACAGGTGGCAATCATCCTTATTATGAGTGGGGCCGTAAAGATCCGTTGCGTCCTTCGGATGGATCAAGCGGTAATAAAACCTGGTATGACAAGAATGGCACTCCTTCCACAGACAGTTATGCAACAGAGCATTTCCCTACCGGTGTTACTTGTATTAAGAACTATATTCTCAAACCCAATGTGATGCATTGTCAATATTTTAGCGATAATACTTATGTGAATCTCTGGGATGCCAATAACACCGTTTATACCAGCAATGACAATTCTGTTGTAAAAACGGTCTATGATCCCTCTCCTGTGGGCTTCAAACTTCCTCCCGGTAATGTTTTCACTGGATTCACAACAACCGGAAGCAGTGCAAGTACACTTTCTCAAATCAACGGAGAGTGGGACGACTCCTCGAAGGGATGGAATTTCTACACTGATTCCTCAAAGAGTAAAACCATTTTCTTCCCTGCGTCGGGGTATCGCCACTATTCCACTGGCGCGGCGCTCAGCATTGGCAGCAGCGGCTACTGTTGGTCGGCGGTTTCGGAGGGCCATGGCAGCGGTTGCCACCTGTACTTCTACTCGTCGAGCGTGTTCCCGTTGACCTACTTCGATTGGGCGTTCGGGTATGGGGTGCGTTCTATCAAAGAATAGGGAGCGTAGCGACCGTATCCGTTTCATTGGATTATTTTCCCTACGGCTTTAAGGCCGTAGGGATAGTACCGGCGAAGCCGGTCGATTTTTATAGATATTAAAATTAAATAATTATGACCAGCAAGGATTTTATAGAAGCCGCAAGCAGGTAATAACGGAAGTATCATTCTTTATCGTGAGGGGCTTTTCTGGAAAGCTTATGAAAAGTCTGCTTACGCTGTCTGTACGCAGATCAAGCCTTTGAAGGCTATAAAAAGAAGGTTAAAGTCACTCGGTGGCGGTGAGATAGTTTCAGTGGGATTTCCATGTAAGCATGAACAAAAGTATATAGGTTCTTTGGAGCATATGGAGACTATGCCTGACCGTCTTGTGTTGCGAACGTTAAAACCTATAGACGGACAGAGGTTTGAAGAATGGAAACAGGAACTTTCATCGGAGCATTCAGTTGTAGGGAGGAGAGATGCGTGTGTGCAGAATCTGTCACGGAGTAATATTCCGCATGGAGAGTTAATCGTGCGAATCCGGATGTTCAATCTGGCGGAAAGTACTCCGATGGATTGTATGTTATTTGTAAATGAGTTGAAAAAGATGCTCTAATATACAATGAATGAGAAGTGGCAGTTTATGATAATTTGCCTGTGTATAAGGCTGCATATGATTTGTTAAGGAGTGTGTATGAGAAGACGGGAAAGATTCCCCGTGATGTGAAATATACACTGGTGGAGGTGTTGAAAAAGGATCTGACCGAGATTATGGTAATGATATACAGGGCTAATGCTACGACTGGAAAACTTCCGTATATTGAACGGGCAAGAGATCTGGTTGTAGGAGTCAGGGTCCGTTTAAGACTGTTGCAAGATATGCGGCATATCAGTGTGAAGCAGTATGCGGCGTTTGCCCAACAGGTGGAGTTGCTGTCGAAGCAATTGTCGGCTTGGCATGATTATGCACGGAGACAGGACGCAAAGAGTCAAGAAAAAATATAAACAAGAAAAGATATAAATAAAAAGGATTCCTTTGCCTACACAAAACAGGATAAGGCCAGCATTTCGTATAGCCAAGACTTGCGAGAGAGTGCCAGATAAATTCAGTAACCCACTGTCCGTGTAAAAACGGTCATGGCGGATAGATGTATCCGAAGCCATGTTGCGGGCAGTAATGGACAGTTTTATATCGGGGTTCCGAAAGGTCCTCCGATATATACAATAAGTGGTTATATTTCCCTGCGGCGGGGTATCGCTACTTTTCCAATGGCGGGGCGTACAACGTTGGCAGCTTCGGCGACTGTTGGTCGGCGGTTCCGAACAACCAGAACAACGGTCGCAACCTGAACTTCAACTCGTCGTACGTGGTCCCGTTGAACTACCTCAATCGGGCGTACGGGTTTGGGGTGCGTTCTTCCCAAGAATTTATCCTTGTACGAGGCAGGGAATCCTTTGAATGTAAATTACAGAAATGGCTGAATGTTATAAGAGACAGGATTTGCTTACGGATCTTTTTCATGCCTATTACGAGGCGAGGAAGAAGAAAAGAAATACTGCGAGCCAGCTTGCGTTTGAGATTGATCTGGAACATAATCTTATGGAGTTGTATGAACAGATAAGGGATAGGAACTACACTCCTTCACCTGGGGTATGTTTCGTGGTTAACAGGCCAGTGAAGCGAGAAATTTTTGCCTCGGATTTCAGGGACAGGGTAGTGCATCATCTGTTGTATAATTATATTTCTCCTATGTTTGAGGGCAGAATGATTTTTGACAGTTATTCATGTCGCCGAGGAAAGGGGACAAGTCAGGGAATAGCACGCCTGGAACACCACATACGCAGTTGTACGCAAAATTATCGTTATAGTGCCTATATATTAAAACTGGACTTAAGGGGGTATTTCATGAGTATCAGGAAGGATCGTCTGTACGATCTTATCTGCAAGGGACTGGAACGATATAGAAGAAGCCGGAAACAAAAAGAATGCCCGGATATGGAACTGATAGATTTCCTGCTAAGACAGATTATATTCAGAAATCCCCAGCGGGATTGCCGGATACGGGGTAGCGCGGAAGATTGGGAAGGACTTCCACCCACGAAAAGTTTGTTCAATTCTCCGGAAGGTGTGGGACTTCCCATAGGAGATTTGACATCCCAGCTGTTCAGTAACATCTATTTGGGGGAGTTGGATGGATATGTGAAGCGTGTTTTACGCTGTAAACATTACGGGCGTTATGTGGATGATTTTTTTATTGTCTATCCAAGCAAACGCTATCTAAAGGAACTGATTCCATGGATACGGGAATTCTTGAAGGAAGAATTGGAGTTGGAGTTGCATCCGGATAAAATCGAATTGCGGCATTACAGTCGTGGTGTGGCTTTTCTGGGAGCGTATGTGAGACCGTACAGGAAATATCCGTCAAAACGTACCGCAGGAGTTTTTCGGGAAGCGGTACACAGGCTGGAAAAAGAGAGTTCCAAAGGAAAACCCGCTCCGGAAAGACTGCGAAAGATGTTGGCTGTGCTAAACTCCTACCAGGGGCATTTGAAGCATTTCAGATCATACGCTCTACTGGATAGGTTCTTGCGTAATTCACCTTTGAAAGAATATTTCTATTTTACGGGAGGTTATAGAAAAGCCGGTATTAGGAGTCGTTTTCTGATCCCTATAAAAGATACGTACGGGAGAGGAAAAGAACCCGAAACTTTTCCTGAAACCGGGGACGGATTATGGATAATAGCGTAATCGTGAAGATAGCGGGGGCAGGAATAGTAAATAAGCACCAGTATATGTATGAAATGTATGCCTATGAAACTGAAAGTACGAATATTTGAGGGAAAATCTCCCGAACTTTATCTGGCCGTAGGGCGTTTGGTCCTTAGTCCTGCATGTCTGCGGGAGAATAACAACTACCCTTATAAATCCTCCCGTATGTTTACCTGGCATGTCCT
>ERZ808035.1326-NODE-1326-length-12900-cov-7.728067_pt1 | contig 12900 bp, 11 predicted proteins | sample MGYA00380189_ERZ808035 | MGnify/ENA primary metagenome ERZ808035 (study PRJEB31490, sample SAMN06133407) | mouse gut metagenome | isolation source: M5_1 | host: mice | place: China: Chengdu | collected 2015-05 ...
TCAAACTTCAAGGCGGCAAGCTCCGCTGTGGCGGCTCGTACCTCTTGGGAGAGGGCGTTATAAGGTGCGCCGTACTCGTTCAGACAGCGGGCAATCTGATTCAAGTTGCCGCCAATTTTCCCGTACTCGGCGGTTAGCTTCCCAACAGCAGATAACAATTCATCATTGACCGGGGAAACGGTGATAACCGGGCGTATGCTTGACTTAATGAGGGCTTGCCGGATATATTCAGACTGGCTCATTTTGCAGAGGGTGACACGCTCGGAAAACTCTGCATATTCTTCCTCGGTCAAGCGTGTCTTGATTACCCGGCGGCGGTGGGGCGTGTTGTATTTTCTCATGGCTGTGAACCTCCTTTCGTGGGTAGATTTTTTCAAGCGGCGTAAGCCGCAAAAGGCGGGCTTGGGGTGGCAACCCCAACAAGATTCCCGCAGGACAAAATTGAGCGATTAGCGAAATTTGGTACTGTGGTAGAATCTTGCTCTTAGAAAGTGGCGGCTTCCGCTGTGCTGGCTTCTGCCGTTTTCCCCCGGCTTGCGTGGCGTGGCTTTCGCCAACTTTGCGGCGGTATTTTCTCCCGCTGTAAAGCCGGGAATAAGCAAAACGGGCGCAAAAAAACAGGAAACCTTATTCCCCGATTTCCTGTTTCGTATCTTCGCCGATAGCGGCGGTTATCCTGTTGTTATTCCCCGGAAACAAACTTGTAGCCTATCCCTAAAATGGTCTTTATGTAAGTGGGATTCCTGCTGTCCGGCTCTATCTTTTTCCGCAGATTGCATATCACATTTGTAACGCTTGACTGGCAGCTTTCGCTCCCCATGCTCCACACGGCTTCAAAGATTTGCGCCTTTGTGAATACCCTCCCCGGACTGGCGGCAAGGTAGCAGAGTGCGCCATATTCCAGACGGGTGAGGTAAATGTCCGTACCGTCTTTTAATACCCGGCGTTGGTGTAGTCTGATTTCCAATCCCGGAAAAGTAAGTGCCGGGGAGTGGGGCGGCTGTATGGCTTCCAGAGGTATCATATCCGCAAGGGCGGCTATGGCTTTCTCAACCGCTTTTTCTTCGGTGTCGCTGAATGTAAGCATGACTATTTTCCCGACAAAGACCACCTCCCGCTATATCGCCCTTTTCAGTCAAAGCGGAACTGGAACAGGGCGGTGATAAGCCGCTGTTTTATACTGTCCTCGGTGTCTGTGTTGACGTGTCCGTTTTCAAGGGCGGCAAGCCGGATTCGCCTGCTGTAATGCCGCAAGACTTCCTCCACGGCTTCCGGCTCACCGCTGGTCGCCCGGACAATGGTTTCATACGGAATGAGTTTAGGATTCCCCACGCAAAAGCACCTCCATTTCCTCCTGCAACATCTGCAAGGCACTGTGTATGTAATGCCATGCCGTACTTTTACAATGCCCGTATAAATCCCCGATTTCCTGCTGTGTGTAATTCCCGAAAAAGTAAAGGTAAATGATTTCCCTCTTTTTCTCCGGCAGGGATAACAGGGCTGCAGCAAGCTCGCCGTTGGTGAGTATGATTGTCTGACCGCAGATTGTAACGGGGTATTGTTCGTAGGGTGATTTGAGATATTCGTCTGATGTGCTTAGAGGGTAGAACTTTTCTTCTGTGAGGTATTCAAAGGATATTTCTCTTTGCCGCCGCCTGTTCCTGTCGCGCCATGCGTTGATAGCGGCATAGCGTATGACGACTTTGCAAAAGCCATTGAAAGAATACATGATGTGTTCCCTGTATGCTTCTGTGCAATCCATAAAAATTTCCCCCTTTCTCCCACATGGGGCTGTGCTTGGTTTTTGGTTGCATTTACAAATCAAAGGGGCGGCAACACTTTTAGGCTGTCGCCCCTTGACTGCTTATTAACGAAAATAATTTGTGAGATATTCCATAGCCGTATCAGATACTTTAAATGTCATTTTCATACCAGCAATTTTCAGTGTGACATAAGGAATATCTTCATAACAGAGCATTTCACATACAGAATACAATTCTCCGTCCGTTGCACTTTCTCCAAATTTGATGGTTTCCTCCTGTGAAAGCTGAAAAGTTCCAGCTAACTCTGCCTCTTTAGGAAGTGTTTCCATTTCCCAATGCTCCATGTCTAATGCAAGTATAAAATCTGATATTTCCTTACTTTCCGTTAATGTCTGCGTTGCAGTGGAAGTATTTGCGGGAAGAATAGAAATCTCCTGTGCTTTGGAAAGTTCTTCATAATATCCAGATACATCTTCTTTTTCACTGTTGGCATGACAGCCACAAAGAAGTATGGTAGGTATTAACAGCAACATCAATAATTTTTTCATAGTACCCTCACTTTCTGTTTTCATGATATTCTTCATTCATAATCAATACTCGGTATGCCCGGACAATACCAGCCATATAAACACACAAGAAAGCTCCTGCGCCAGCTAATATCATTCCGCAAGCAAAAACGATATTATCTAAGACATACATTTCAGCCGGTACAATCATCGGACAGAGTAAAAATCCAATGGCAATCAAAGCAATTCCGACAAGGTTAAGAATATGGGCTAATTTCTTTTTGTCGGCATAAACAGCAGCCAATTCCGATTTTACTGTTTTGTCAAAGGATAGGCTTTCTTTCCAAATTTTCCGATATGGATTATCTGCCAATTTTACAGAGAACAAAAGAATAATCCCTAAAATGACAACTACCATAAACAATATCATGCTTATTTCTGCGTTCCAAAAAGAAAGAGATAAACCGCCGACAAATAAACCAGCCGCTATACCAATTTTTATCATTTTTCTTTTTTGATATGCAAGGAATCCGTCTGCCATTTCCCGGCTGACATATATTCCTTTTTCATCTGGATTTATCTCTGGCTTCTGTGTATCTTCCTCATTGAGAAGATAGTCCAAAGATACATTAAACAGTTTACTCATTCGGACAATTTTTTCGGTTTCGGGATAACCGTTGTCACGTTCCCATTTGCTGATTGCCTGTCTTGACACCTCTAACTGATAAGAGAGTTCCTCTTGTGATAAACCAGCTTCCTTTCTCAGCTTTTGTATTTTTTCTCCAAATGTCATGTTGGTTTCCTCCTTTCGCTACCAACTTTACTGTTTTTGCTGGTAGCACACCACCAAAATATAGTTTCTATTACGCAACTTTGGGTTGCAACTGTGCGTTGCAAGTGGTTTTTCGCGGTTTTTCGCGCTTTTCTATTATATCGCCACATTTTGTAAGAGTAAACACATAGCCCTATAAAATAATGGATAAAAGATATATGGGTGATGGGATTTCGTAGTAGTCGGCATTCGTGGTAATGTGTATAACTGGCTGTATCATGGAATTGTGGGTAACTCTGTTTGCAGGATGTGGGAAAGCTGCACTTTAGCTTTTCCATGTGCTGTGAACAGAGTTATCCATGATTCCATAGCCTGTTATGCACATTTCCACAATGCGCCCTTGTTTTTCAGCCCTTATGCGGTTCGCTCCGCTTCCTGTTTTTTCCTGTGGTATGCTTCCCTCCTTGCGGCAAGGTAATTCTCATAGCGTTCCACCGCTTCCGGGTTTCCAGTGGCGGCTTCCTCATACATTTTCTGCCGGGATTTCTTGGTGGCTTCGGATTGGTACGCCCGTTTCTTTGCCAGTTCTGCCGCCGCTGCCGGGTCGGTTTCGGCTTGCTGTACCAGCTTTTCCATTGCAACTTTTTTCCGGCTCTTGTGGGCTTCCAGACGTTCCGATTCCTCCGGCGTTAGGGCTTCCCCCTCTTTCTGGGCGGCGGCAAGCTCTTTGAGCGTCCTTGTCTTTGACTGTCCGGCTTTCTGCCTTTCGCGCCACGCCTTATGCTGTGCGGCTTTCTTCCGGCGGTGTTCCGCAAGCCGTTCCGTTTCCTCCGGCGTAAGCTCTGCCCCGGTCTTTTCCAGTTCCATAAGCTCCTTTATGGATTTTTTCTTAGGCGGCTTGGGCGGCTCTGCGGCTTTGCGTTTCTCCCGCCATTCCTTTTGCCACTCCCGGCTGTGTGCAAGCCGTTTTTCCTCTGCTTCCAGTTCCTCCGGGGTGAGAAGCCCCGCCTTTTTCCTTGCGGTAAATTCCCGTTTCTCTGCCTTTCGCTTCTCATACCGCGCCTTTTCAAGCTCCTTTGACCGGGCTTCCTTTGCCGCCTGTTCCTCCTGCTGGCGGCGTTGTTCCTCCACCTCTGCCGGGGTGACGATATGGGCGGGTACTTCAAAAGCCCCGATAAAGTTTAGGTAAATGTCTATCCGCTGGCGGCGGTCATTCCCCCGCCCCTCGCCCTCATGCACAACCACTTTCTCGATAAACTCGTTGAGCATGGGCGTTGTAAGTTCGGAGAAATCCGTGTAGCGTTTCACAAGCTGGATAAACTGGTCTGTTTTCAGCTTGTCGGCGTTCCAGTTTTCAATCTGCCTTTGCCATTCCGCTATGGACGTTTCCAGCCCGGTCTGTTCCTCGTCATATTCGGCAAGAAGCCGGGTAAAATGCTTGTCGGGTATCTTGCCCGTGGCGTTGCCCTCGTACAGTTTTTTCACAAGCCCGTCAAGTTCCTTGTGCCGCTTCTGTGCCTTGCTGATTTTCTGCTTGCACTCTTTGACGGTCTTTTCTTGGTTCTGGTCGGACGCTTCCCGGACACGCTCTGTAAACTCCTTTTCGTTGTGCCGCACATACCAGCTCACGCGCTGGATAACGGCAAGGATAGCGGCTTCAATCTTCGCCGTGGGGATATGGTGCATAGTGCAGTCATGGATTAAGTGGCGGTAGCCGGAGCAGATAAAAGCGTCCTCTATCCATTTCCCTTGCACAAGGTTGTATCGGTGTGTGAGTTTTGAGCCGCAGTCGGCGCAGTAGAGAAGCCCGGTCAAACGGTTCGGGGCGTTCTGCCGCTTGGGGGTGCGGCGCACGGTTTCCCGTATCTTCTGTACGGTCTGCCACGTTTCCACGTCCACAATGGCGGGGATTGCGCCCTCGAAGGTATATTGTTCCTCCGGCGCGGTCTTGCGGCTGCTCTTGGTCTTATAGTTCTCGCATACGGTTTTCCCCAGTACCTTGCGCCCCATGTATTCCGGGCGTTTCAGTATGTAGCCGATAGTGGTCGCTGACCATGCGTAGGGGTCGGCGTACTTTGCCGCCCGGACTGGCTCGCCCGCCCGTTTCCAATGTTCGGACGGGATAGGGATTTTCTCGGCGCGGAGTGTCTTTGCTATGCTGGCTATGGTTTCCCCGGCAAGGACGCTCTGGAAGATACGGCGCACAACAGCGGCGGCTTCTTCGTCAATTATCCATTCGCCTTTTTCCTCTTTGGAAGCGCGGTAGCCATAGCAGACACTCCCGGAACAGCGCAAGCCCTTTTCCATTCTCGACTTGAAAACAGCTTTGATTTTGCGGCTGGTGTCGGCAACGTACCACTCGTTTATCACGTCACGGAAAATAGACATAATATCAAAGCCGTTGGCGGTGTCAAGGTTGTCATTGGCGGCGATAAAACGCACATGGTATTCATCAAAGGTGCGCTTCAAAAGCCCCACTTCAACCACGTCACGCCCGATTCGGCTCTGGTCTTTGATGATAACAGTCGCCACGTTCCCAGCCCGGATTTCGTCTAACATAGCGTCAAGCCCCGGACGCTTGAACGTAGTCCCCCGGATTCCGTCATCAGTAAAATGCCGGATATTGGTAAACCCGTTCTTTCTTGCGTAGTCCTCCAAAATCCGCTTCTGGTTCTCAATGCTTACGGATTCCCCGGATCGCTCGTCGTCATGGGAGAGTCTTTCGTATAGGGCGGTGAGTTTGTCTTTCTCTGTCTGCTTCTTCATGGTGTGTAACCTCCTTTCTTTGAGGGTGCGCGCTTCCCTATAACCCTATTATACTTATCTGTTGGGATCGGTGACGACATAGCTTGCGTTCATCTGCATGAGGTTCGGCTTCACATGGAACCTGGTCTTGCCGGAGCCGCTGCCGCCGATGATCAGCACGTTTTTATTGATGTTATACTTTGGGTTCTTATTCCTGCCGAGCATGATGCGTTCCGTCTGGGTCAAAAGTATATTTTGACTAAACTTTGGATCCATGTAGGGTCTGATATCTTTTGCCGTCCCAAAGCGTGCGGATCCATACTCCCTCCCATGCCGGAATTTCTTTGCCGTTATCGTCCTGTAGCAGACGGTCAGCCGGATAGCTGCCGCGACTGCCAGCCCGTAGAGCAGGTCTTTCGGGTGCAGGCTGGGGAGCGGGTTTTGGGAGATATGTCCCCCAAGGTTTGCGATCATCCCCATTGTTTTCGTCAACGCATCATTACCTGCGGAAAGACGAAAACATTCTGCTGCTTTGTCGCCCATCCAGAACAGGAAGGCGTAGGGAAGGTTTGGCAGGATATGTTCTTTCCATCTGGTCATAGTCAATGTTCGATCCCTCCCCTTCCAAGGTGTTTCTCCTGATCCTGCGCCATCTGCGCCGCAAGCTGTTTGAATTTTGCAAGCTGCTTTCTCAAAGAAGGTTTTTCTTTTTCCCGTTTCAGGACTTTTTTGGTGTATTCTGCAAAAGCGGCGTTTAGGGCATCCGCTTCCTTCGCCTTGAAAAAGACGTAATACTTCCCTTCCCCTCTCGGTTTATACAGGGCGTAAGCAACGCCGTACTTACGGGCGGCACTGTCAAAGGACTTGATATTCTTATCCGTGATCTCGATCTTCTGTACGCCGTCACCCTGTCTGATAAGAGACTTGACGCTCTGCCTGCCCTGGCGGGGTGCTTTTGCATGTTTCATATATTCCAAAATCGCCAACTTGAGCAGTTCACCCGTTATCCTGCCGCCCTTTTTTCCTACGTTCACCACTAGGGCTACGGATTTATCCCTCACTTCATCCTGCATACCGGCCTCCCCACTTTGTCAGTACCAGCGATTCCCCGTTTTTCAGGTCATCCCAGAGGGCGTAGACCTTGTCGGCCACATCATCGGGATCGGAAAACGTGGTATCTCCGACCGTCATAAACTCGCCGGGGTTCGCAAAGATGCGTTCAAACTCCTTTTTCTGGAGAGTGTTTAGGGATTCAAACAGTGTTTCTTCTTCCGATACGGCGCACAGGATGAAGGGACCGCTGATACAAGCCTTGCTGTTTGGCCGGCAGCGGTTGGGGGTAAGCCCTTCCGTATCTTCCCTGCCGATCATCAGGACGCGCTGCGGCAGGAAGCACCCGATCTGAATGGGGCCGCCCAAAGTCTCCTCCATTGCCGCCAGTGTATTCTGTACCGTGACCGGGCGCGGCGGCTCTCCCGGTTCCACAAACAAAACTTCAATCTTTCTACTCATTTTCTCTCCCTTCCGAAGCATTGATTCAACCTTCTCCTCTCTGCTGCATCGCATACAGCGTTACCTTTTCTCACGATTCACCTTCTTTACCAGCGGAAAAAGGAAGATCAGCCGCTGTCCGGATCCGGGGCGTCATAGAAGCCGTTTGCCGCGTCGTATCTGTAGAGGCTCGCGTAATACTGGCTGATGGTGACAGGGGCGTTGAACAGGGCGGAGAGCATGTAGGAACGCATATTTGATATAAATGCGGTATTCTCATCGAGGCACCGGATGACATACTCGATATGCCCGCTTGTAAGCTTCTGAAGGCGGCTCTTTACATGATCCGTCGGTATCTTCTCCCGGTTGATGCGCATGGTGCTGCTTGTGCTGGCAAAAACCTCTGCCATCAGTTCCACGAAGCCGTCCAGCCGCTCTCTGTCATATGGGTGCCGCATTAAAAGGATCTCATACTCGATCTGCTCCCTGATACGCTCCAAAAGGGTCTCCATCGTCTCTCCATTAGACGGTGCGCCCTCCTGCGGGGAAGGGACAGGATGAGGGATGGATTGATCAGTCTCACTTATCTCAGTCTTGTTTAGGTCAGTATCATTTGTTTGTGATTTTCGCAATTCCTGATCTGCGGTTTTCACATTTCCTGAATTGTGATTTTCACAATTCTTGATTTGTGATTCCTTCCCGGTTCTTTTTTCTTTTTCCCCCGTAAAGTTCTTGACATAGATCACGTTGGGCTTCCCAAGTCCGCGCCGCCTTCTCTCGATCAGTCCGATCCCGCCCGCGCTGTCCAGTTCGCGCAGCAGCTTATTCACTTTTTGTTCCGCACAGCCGAGCATCGCCTTGATGTCCGCGATGGTAAAGATGATGTAGACGCGCCCATCCTCATCCAGCCAGCCGTTCTTCATGGATAAGCCCATCCTGTCCAGTAAAAGGCCGTATAAGACTTTCGCTTCCACAGAGATCCCCGCATAGCGGCTGTCAGTAAAGAGCAGTTTCGGGATGCGGAAAAAAGTATACTGCTCCGCCTCGTTCCCGTAGTAATAATCAAGTTTTAGCATAAAGTCATCTCCTTTTCTGATCCTTCCGGCGGTATTGCCTCCCCATAACGTAAAAAGGCCGCCCGGCAACAAAAGTCAGTCACCGGACGGCCCAGCCATCCTTATTGCTTATAACTTAAACTTCAAACGGATATCGATCCCGTATCTGTCATGGAACAGGCGGACACCGACTGTTTCGCAGTCCCCGATCCGGGAGAGGATCCGAAACATCCGCTTCTCATCCGCTTTCGCTTTTACCTTCCTCTCCCGTCCATCTGCGCCTCTGTAGGAAATCTCCATCCTTGCTGCCGCCGGAAGATAGGTCTTTGCGCCGCTTCCTTTAAGTTCCTCCAGACATTCTTCCAAGTTCTCCGTCCTGTCGATCACTTCCTGTACGGTCTCATCCGCTCTCTCCGGCGCATCCACCTCTATCGAAGGGTTTTCTTCGGTGGTAAGGATGCCGCTAAACACCCTGCGCCTGCCTTTTATCAGCAGGATCATAAGCGCGAGTATTCCCATGCCCGCCAAAGCTGCCGCTGCGATCCAAAGAGGGAACCCGGCCCGCACGCCTGCAGTCGGTTCATCCTCCTGTTTTTCGGGTTCCCCGCTCTGCGCCTGCGGGTCCCCGTCCTCTGCGGCCGGCTCCTGCAGTGCCTCCTTTTCCGCTTCAGTTTCTTCCTTTTTGACAGGTTTTCTTTGCTTTGCAGGCTCCTGCAGGCTTTCGGCTTTCTCCTGCTTATCCGCTTGTCTCAAAATGAGCGTAAACGGATCCCCGGCTCCTACCGACTCCCGCTTTTTGCCTGCATCCTCTAAAGACAGGGATATGCCGCGCCCCGTATCTTCTTTCTGTGGGATATCAAGAGCGATCTTCCAGATATCCTTTTTGGAAGGGGTCGGCTGCTCCTTTTCCTCTGCATCTTTATCCGGTTTATCCTCCTCTTTCGATGGCTTCTTTCCCGGTTCTGCCCCTATCCCTGTTACGTGGATGGTGCAGGAATGGTTCTCCCCCGTCTCTTTCTCCGTGATCCGGATCGCGTTATCGCCCTGCCGTATGGTAACGTAAGCTGCACCGTCGGCAAAGGTATAGCGCCGCACCTTTACCGTCCTGTCAGCGATGCCGCGCCTGATCTGCCCGTCCTCTCCCATCCGGTTCTTCGTAAAGAAAACATCAAGTTCCTGCAGGCGGCTTCCCGTCTTTAATTCCCTGTCTGCCGGTTCAGCGGTGATGCCGTCTATGTAGCATCCAAAGATACGAAATTCTGTCTGAAAGCCTGTACTGATCTGCTCTGCACTTATCCGGTTGCTGCCCTTCTCGATCCTGTCCTTCGACAGCCTGATATCAGCCGCATCGACGGGATGCTCCCTGTCCGTCAGCCGCTCCTGAAAGTGGTCCGAGGTATCATATATCTCATAGACAGGATATAAACGGATATCCTCGGCGCTGATCCCGTCTCCTGCGGGATGGTTAAGCCCGCTTTCAGCCAAAACCCCGGTCTGCGTCTTTCTGGTATAGAGCGCCCTGTAGGTGATATCCCCAATGACCGGCGCATCCTTGTCAAGCGCAGGCTGCCAGCCCGCGAAAGTGTAGGTCGAATGACCCTCTCCTGCCCTTGCTGCGGCGGGCGCCCTGTCCCCTACCGTCTCCCCTGTCTCAACGGTAAATTCCTCCAGCACGCTTCCGTCATGGTTTAGGAACACTACCCTGCAGCGCACAGCGTTTGATGTAAAGACGGCCTGATACTCCATATCTTTCGTGAGGATATCCGTTTCCGCGAGCGCGGGCTGCCAGCCGGCAAACGTGTATGTATACGCCCCGTCCGGTTCCCGCGTGGGGTTTTGGGGCGCATGATCCGCGATCTTAGTCCCGTAAGGCTCCATGACCGTCTTGATGGTGCTCCCGGTATGGTCAACAAAAGAGAGCAGATACAACCGTTCTGCGGATGTATAGGAAGCCTTGTACTCCACATCCCCCGTTACCGCCGTCCCCTCGGTGAGCGCAGGCTCCCATGCTCTAAACTCATAGGTGCGGCGTTCATCCGGCGCCCTCTTGGGATCGGCTGGCTTGGCGGCATAGATATCCGCTCCATAAGGTAAGGACAGTTCCGATAAGAGGGAACCGTCATGGTCCAAAAACCGTATGCTGTATTCCCGTTCTGCAGATGTATACGAGGCGGTATATTCTGCATCTCCTGTCACCGCAGTCCCTTCCGGCAGCGCCGGCTCCCACCCGCTGAAGGTGTATGTATTCGATTCATCCGCTTCTCTTTCGTGATCAGCAGGCTTGGCGGCGTAGATATCCGTTCCATAGGGCAGTTGCAGATCGGAGATCACGCTGCCGTCATGGTCCAAAAACCGTATGCTGTATTTCCTATCTGCATCTGCATATGTGGCTGTATACTCTGCATCCCCCGTCACCATCGTTCCTTCCGTCAGTGCCGGTGTCCAGCCGGCAAACTGATAGGTGTGATCCGCATCCGGTTCTCTTTCGGGATCGGCAGGCTTCGCAGTATAGATATCCGTTCCATAGGGCAGTTGCAGATCGGAGATCACACTGCCGTCATAATCTTTGAACACCACATGGTATTTTCTCGGCTCAGACGTAAAAACAGCCACATACTCCGCATCACAGGTCACCACCGATTCTTCCGTAAGTTCCGGTTCCCAACCCGCAAAGGTCAGGATTTCCTCATCCGTATAATCATCCCACACATTGGGGGCCCAATCCAGCAACTTATCGCCCATCGGTATTAAATGGAAAAAGCTCCATTCATCGTCAAAGTGTCTGAACGTAACATAATAGGAAATCACCCTCTTATCACCCGTCCAGTCATATGCCCAGACTGTGTCATTCTCGCTATAGAGTTGAGTTCCCTTTTCTTTGCTGAGTGCGAACGCGTTCTCCCCAATCGAGGTGACTCCCGTTCCGATGGTGATCACCCGCAGAATGTTACACCATGTGAAGGCATATGGTCCGATCGTGGTCACGCTGTCCGGGATAGTAAGCTTCCATAGGTTTTTGGAGTGTCCAAATGCCCGCTCCCCAATGGTCTTTACACTCCCCGGAAGTGTGAGTTCCTTGCACCCACAGCTTTGAAAAGCCGTTTCTCCGATGATCTCCACACCCTCATCGATCTGTATATCCGCCGCCTTTTCACAATACGCAAAAGCAAACTTCGGAATCTCCCTTACGCTGCCCGGCACATGGATGGATGAGGCTGCCCGGCACTCATAAAATGCCGTTTCTCCGATCTGTGTCACGCTCTCCGGTATATCAATAGATGTCAGGGCATGACAGCCTAAAAATGCCCTTTCCCCTATCTTCTCCAACCCGTCCGGCAGATCGATCGTCTCTAATTCTGCACACTGGTGAAAAGCATAATTCTCGATCGTCCGCAGAGAATCCGGCAGCTTCACACTTCTGGGACTGTGGTTTACCCAATAAAAAGTATTTACCCCCACTGATGTGATCCCCTCACCGACCACACAGACTGCAGGACTGATCTCTTTCCACGGTCTGTTCACCGGGATGTGCCAGTCCGTCATTGGTCCCGTACCGTCAAAATATAAGAGACTGTCTGCCGCGAAATAGTATGCCGTAACATCATCCCCTGCGGAATACGTCTCATCCGCATCCATGCTGTTGTAGGTTTTACCATCCACCGTAAAAGACCGCCCTAACGCGTATACCTGCGGAGAAAAGAACATTCCGGCAGGAACTATCTCCTCCTCTGGTTCAGCTTCCATCGTATTTTCCGAAACCGTCCCGACTGCCTCTTTTTCCGGCTCCTCCCCTGCGCTGCCTTCCGGCTCCGACCCGGCTTCTTCTGGATCCTCCTCTCCATCTTTCGGCAATGTTTCCCCGCCATCTTCTATATCCCCGTTTTCCTGCTCCTCATCTTCCTTTCCTTCTTCTTCCGGCTCCGCTGGCTCCTCCGAACCCTCCTGCTCCGTGCCGCCGTCTGCCGGCTCCTGCCCGCTTTCTTCGGTATCTTCCTGCGGTTCCCCGGTATCATCATCATTCCCGGAGACACTTTCCTGTAGCTGCGTCTCCTGTCCGGCTCCGTCCTCCATAGCATAAACACACATGCCTGACATACCTGCCGTGTTTGAAAATATCAATGCCGCACACAAAAGTCCTGTGAATACCCTGATTACTTTCTTTTTCATCTGGCTTTCCCTCCCATCCACAAAAAAAAGCGGCCATTTCTGACCGCCTGCCTAAAGTATCATTTCATCATTTCCTTTGTCCCTTGCTTTCTTATTGCCCCACCCCCTTTACTTTGTTGATTTCCATACTTTACTACAAATCTTACCGCAACCAAATCTATCAGAGAATACAGTTCCGGTCCGTTTTTAGGTTATCAATCACATGGTTGCTATTTCTGCCACGTAAAGTTATTGCTTGTTTTACGTCTATATATTGCTTTATTTTCGTTTCTTCTCGGAGTGTAAAAAGCCCGCAAACATTGACGTTTACGGGCTTTTCTTTACCTCCCCGAGTAGGGCTCGAACCTACAACCCCGCGGTTAACAGCCGCGTGCTCTACCATTGAGCTATCGAGGATCATT
>ERZ808035.1336-NODE-1336-length-12846-cov-4.871329_pt1 | contig 12846 bp, 18 predicted proteins | sample MGYA00380189_ERZ808035 | MGnify/ENA primary metagenome ERZ808035 (study PRJEB31490, sample SAMN06133407) | mouse gut metagenome | isolation source: M5_1 | host: mice | place: China: Chengdu | collected 2015-05 ...
GCTTTTTCTGTCATAACGTCCTTAAAAAAGAATTGGAACTGTACTGTTTCCACACCAAACTTGTAAAACCCTCTGCCATAATCCCTCTTGTATCTTTTATGCATTTCTATTACATCAGTGATAATAACGTCTGGTTTTCTCTTTTCCACCGACGCATCTATAATATATAGATATCCTGTGTTCAAATCCAATGCTGCACCGATAATGGAAGATGTATCAGACTTCTTATTTTTTCCAAGTGATGGGTCGTTTGCACCAATAAAGACAAAATTTGATGCCTTAAAATCTGGCGGATTGTCATCATAGTAATCCAGCCATTCCTCGTTAAAGTCTGCATTTTCTGGATCGATTGGATTGTTCTGCAATTCAGAGTTAAAAGCTGCAATTCCTATCTCAACTTTCTTTATCATTAGATAAAGATATGGACATTTCGCCTCCCACAAAACCTGTGTGCCTTCTAACATCTCATCTTCATGTGCGTCATAAAATGCCTGGGCGTTTTCCTTGTGCTGGTCGTCAAAGAGGTTTGTATAAATCCGCTCCCATTCTTCCCACAGCTTTTGATTTGCTGCATCTGATAAAACTGCTCTGTACACCTTTGTATCATAGGAAGGTATTTTTAATACTTTTGATAAAAGAGAATCGTAATGTAAGATAGTACCAATATACATAAAATCTGTATAAGTATCTCCACACTCTGATACTGCTTTTGTATACCAGTTATATAACTTTTTCCTTTGTTCTGGAGTCATTACATTTTCGTCATTTTCCAGGTCGTCCAGCACGATAAGATCTGGTCTCCATTCCTTATGTCTGCGTCCTCTTACCTTTTTTCCAGAACCCAGCGCTTCAACCTTTATATTTGTCTTTGTCACAAATACATTGCTGCGCCATGCCTTACTGCCTTTAAGCTCTCCAAAATCCTGAATAATGTTATAGTTATCTTCCAGTTCCGTTTTGATATCATCAAGAAACTCCTCAGCCTGATCTCCTGTGTCGGATATAATCATGATGTAGTGTTTATATCCATAAAGGACCGCATGAAGTGTATCTTTAAATGTAAAGTTTGTTGACTTTGCATGTCCTCGTGGCGCAGCGATTGCATTCCTGCTTCCTTGTTTTCTGTCTATTTCTTTTGGCATTCTATAGCAGTCAACATTTTTAATTACACCATTTGTCCAGATTTCATCCAGCTCCTCATGGAAAGCTGGCGATTCCCTTTTAAAGAAGTGACCTATATATGCTCTTCCAAAATATTCTAAATCAAATGCTGCAAGCTGTTTTCTAAGCCCCTTGGCACCAAACAGTTTTGTCTTATCCTTATTGTATTCTTCCCGCAGCATTTTTCTTTTCCATAAATTTTTGCTATTATTTTTGAGGACATATTTCTGAAATAGTTCATGCTGGTAATTCTCATTGTCCTTTATTTCTGAATGGTCTTCTTCGTCAAGCTGTTCAATCCATTCCTCTAAATCTATCATTCTGCATTCATCCTTGCCCTTGCCTTCTCCAAAATTTCTTTCATTTGTCGTGCGGACTGTTCATCCTGTTTAATCATGTTCATAATGTCTGCTTCCATTTCTTTAAATGCCAGTTCTGCTTTCTTCTGCATATCCTGCCGCACCCTGTCTTTATAGGTCTTTGTCCGTGCAAGTGACGCCACCAGTCTTCCAGCCTTGTCTAATGGCATGGTGCCAAATTCTTCCTCTGCGGTTGCCAGCCTGTCAATTAAACCAGATGTTAATATTTTCATTGCTGGTTCTGTAAAGTCTGCATCTGGATTGCTTTGTATATAAGCAACCAGCTTTTCTGTCTGCTCCTGTGCCTGTCTTAGTCGATTAAAAGCCGCTTCACTTCTCTGTGAATATCTGCAAAGTGCAGAGCGTGATATATTATACCCTTTACTTTGTATATATTCACATATACTGTCATAGGAATTGCTGTAATCCCTAAGCATACAATCTACTTCCAGTTTTAAATCTGATGGAAGCTTGTCTACCGTTGAGTAAGTTCTTTTTCTGTTTCTTTTCTCCCCCATGCTACATCTCCACACCTGGATCTTCGATTGTGCCCTCTGCAAGATTGATTCCCTTGTTGGTCAGTTTCGCCACTGCATCATCTGCATATATGGTATACGCCTTTACTTTTTTGTCCGTAAACTCTATATATCCTCCATTTACAAGGTAATCAATATACTTTTTAATGTCTGGACTCATTATGTATCCCTGCATGAAAAGGGAATTTGATAAATGCTTTGTAAGCGCCGTGTTGTTGCAGCTCCTAATAAGGCACCGGATAATATATCCTCTTATCGCTCTGCTCTTGTCCCGCTCTCGAATTTCTTCATCAGTCAGCGCCATTTTTCCCGTTCCTCCTGTCTGTTATCAACATTAGAATCTTGTCAACCTTGTTGTTTGTGTCTTTAATGTTTGTTTCCATGCCATTCATGTAGCGGAAGAAATCATCACGCTGCACAAATGTTGCCGCAAAATCGCCCTTGAGGTCACTCATACCCTGGCGCAGTTCTGCAATGTCCTGGTTTGTCCTTTCCTCAATATGGTCAATCCGCTCATTTACTTTCTCGTTGTTTCGCTGCAGCTCCTCCTGCAGTTCTTCCTTTATCTGTTCCAGCCTCTTGCTGTTCCCAGATATCCCCCCGTTAACCTGTCCAAACCAGTGTTTTAATAGAAATACAAGAACTGTTCCTGCTACGCTTAATACAACTGCCATTGTAATAAACTGTTCTGTGCCTAAATATACTGCACCTTCCATAAGCTATCCCCTCTTATTGTCTGGTACAAAACGTTTCCAAATCTCATATAAGGTATCCCAACTGTTTATACTTAAATACCCCACAATAAATGCAGCAAAGAACGCCACTACCAAATACCACCACTCAAATGCCATCTCTGCCATATTCAGATAGACTATCATTGCCCCTGTCACCACCACAAGCGATACTGCCAGCGCTGTTAGTTTTGTTGGAACTTTGCGGATTACCCACAGTTCCTTTATTGTTTCCGTCATAATCATAGTTAGTGCTGCTAATATTCCGATAATAAACAGCAGCGTGAATGAACTTCCTAATGGTTCAAATACCATATCAATCCCTCCTTACACCTTTTTAAACATTTCCCTTGTTAATGGACCACATATTTTATCTTGTTTTAATCCCAGTCTTGTTTGAGCAATCTCAAGTGCCCTGTCCGATTTTGCGCCCCATACACCATCAATTTGTTTTGCATCTGGTATGCCCTTCTTATCTAAGAACAAGCCAAACCGCCATAAATGCCACTGTACCCACTTCACATCATCTCCATACATAGAAGCTTTTTCCCGCCAGAAAATATTTCGTGTTGGTTCAGGGTATGGATTCTCACGTGCTACAACAATATCTGGATTGGTAGAAGCAATCTCTGCAGGCGGCATTACTTCCTCTGGAACCAAATCAATATACATTCTGTTCATGTCTAAGTTTCTTGAACTTACACCATATGCCTTCCCGTCAGCAGACGCGCTGTACTGCCACAGATACGGTCTTCCACCTTTTCCACGAAATGCATATTCACTGACACTGTTAGAATACTTGGCAAACCATAATGGATACTTTGCCACAAGCCACGGTCGGAACTTGCCAGACTGAATATAATCCTGGTTGGAATAGATACCCGCTTCATATCCAGCCGTTTCCATTTTCCGATTAAACGCATCAACGATTGAAGATCGCGTTGATGATGGCAGCGTACCTGCGTATCTGTCTGAATCGTATTCCCAATCAGCCCAAACGCCAAGTGAAATATACTCTTTGTAAGGGTCAATAACCTCTCTGCATTTTTGAGCATTATTTATGGCGCCTACTGTATCCGCAGCATAAAGAAACCAATACACACCGATTGCAAGTCCTGCCTTAATCGCTGCATTAATGTAGCTTACAAAACGCTTGTCTACTGTAGTTCCATACCCTGCCCGAATAATTACAGCCTTGATTCCAGTTCTTTTCATGATTTCAAAATCAACATCACCCTGGTAGTAGGAAATATCACACCCAGCAACAGCAGTCCTTCCAACATCTAAAAGTGTCATCATCTTTTTAATCGCCATCTTCTGCCCCTCCTGCAATTGCTTTCCGTCTTCTGCCAACCTCATCCGCGTGCTGCTCCCGAATCCGTTCTATTTCTTCCGGTTCTGTTTCTGCCATATTTGCAATGGTCTCAATATCTTCGTCGTATGCAAGCGCCTTGATTACTTCTAGTTTTGTTTCCTCGCTCATTTTGTTTCTCCCTTCTAAATTCTATAAAAATAAAGGACATGGCATATGCCATGTCCTAATGCTATCATGTATCCTTTTAAATCTTTAGGGGAAGTATCCCATTAATTTATTTCCCGAAAACTATATATCAATATTCGCCTCTATCCCATAAGAAAATAGATTCATCTGCTCTGGTGCTGGGATATTCTTTATAATTGCACGAATCTGTTGTGTTGTCAAATCATATTTTTCTGCAAGTAATTTGCTGTTCCAGCCATCATATTCTTTTTGAATTTTGCGGTTTCTGGCTGGTATGAGTATACTCTCCCGTTTGGGGAAATATATTTCGTCTCCCTTTGCATAGTTACAGAGTTCAAGATAATTTTCTAACCCTATCACTTCTGCAATATTTCTGTACTTTTTAGGAATATCAAGTATGTCAATATCCTTTATTAGTTCCTTTATCACATCAGGACTCATACACAGCCTTCCTCCTTATTCTATCCCAGCCGTGTTACAACGCTGGAATCAAGCATAATCCACCCTTTTCCTTCTGCAAGCCTGCCAAATCCGTTCACTACATCTATAATACCATGCACTTCCTTATTGTCAATTGTACCAATAAGATTAGAATCCTTCATTGGAAATTCCGGTGTGGAACGGACAGCGGTTTTGGCATTCACTGTCCTTATGTAAAACAATACTTTTGGTGGCTCCTGTTCTTCTGGCGGTGTCTCCTCTACAGAAGACTGTGCAAACAGTTCTTCCAGCTCTGGTATCTCATTAGCAGAATCTACATCATTGTTCAATATTTCATCCAGCTTTTTATCTGTGTTTTCAGACTCTACTGTTTTCACTTCTGTTGTTGGCAGTTCCTGTGCTGTGTCAGTTACTTTCTGTGTATTTTCTACAGGTGCTGCGGTCTGCTCTTTTGCTTTGTTCTCTGCTTTCTTTGCCATATCCTTATTCCTCCATATCCCCTGCATCAATCGTGATTTTTACTTCATTTTCAACAGTCAGACAACGCCTTATCTTTTCAATTGTTTCTCCCAGTCCCTCATCAGGAAGAAACAGTTTTATCAATTCTCCGTTTCGTATCCTGTGTATGTACAACAGTTCTTCTTCATAGCTGCCCTTTCCAAATATGGAAGTCAAAAGCTTATTATCTTTCTTGTAATCACCTGTAAGTTTCTTTAATAAAAGTTTGGTCTGCTTTGCATCTGGTTGTAACGGAAACAGTGCATTGTTGTTCAAGTATTCCAGCATTGTCATACCAAAACAATATTCACCTGTAAATATAGATTTAAGCACTGTTTCAAGTTTGCTGTCATACTTATACTTCACACTGGCTGTTGCTGTAACAAACTTGTCATACACTCCCTCTGGAAACATTTCTTTAAGACGGGCATCGTCTGCGATAAACAGCTTTTCCGCGCACGTTACTGCACAGCTTCCATTCTCTCCATAATACTTAATAAACTTTGTATTCGTATCATCAAGTGCTGCGCCGCCTCTTGCAGATATCTCCGCTTTATAACGGTCTATCTCTTGAACAAGATTTACTCTTTCCCTGTCCATGCTGATTAGCATTGTTACAAGCTTTCCTGTACTAAGTTCACTCAACTTAATCTCTTTATTCTGTTTTGTTTCTTCCATCTCTGTCTTCCTTTCTGATATTAATTTTCTGATAGCACGCAAGACATATGCTTACGCCTTTTCTTACTGCCACATTCTCTGTGCTTCCACAGAAAACGCATTCCACTGCACACGGCTTTAAAAGTATGCTGCCATCATTTTGTGCAATGATTTCCATTGTGTCTCTTGGCGTTATGCCAAGGCTGCGCCGCAGTATTACTGGAATCGTAATGCTGCCGTTTCCCTGTATCCGTTTGTGCATCTTTCTTTCTCCCTTCTTTTTAAGTTAAAAAAATGTGTCAGAATCTGACACATTTTCTTGCCTTGTTAAACAGTAATTTCAGATTGCTCTAATGCAATTCTGCTTTTAAAAATGACTGTATTATATTGTTTCCATATATGACTTGTCTTTCTTGCTCTTTTTAAATTCTCATAACACCTGCTGCATACCTTCATATTTGCCATATCAAGGCTGTTGCTGCAGATGCTGCATAAGCCATGCAGATATCTTTCTGCTCTTGGTATCCCTGTAGGTATGTACCGCATTTTTTGATATTCTGATCTTTTTGCTGTGCATATCTTACATGTCTTTTTTCCCTGTGCCGCCTTACGTTTTCCACACGCAGTACATATCCCCTGTGCTGACCGTTCCCAATAATGCTTACGCCGTCTGGCATTATGCCTGTCCCGTTCCTCGTCGGTTCTTTCTCTCTGTGCCATCCAGTTCGCTGCTTTTGCCCTGCACTCAGGACACAAGCGTTCCTTCTTAAATACTCTGTTTCTGCCACAGTATGTACAAAGACCATGCTCTTTATAAAAAATTCTATCCTGCCGTGCTTCTTCATTTCGGCGCATTCTACATTCAAGACAGTATACCTTCCCATCCATAACAGTGTTTCCACACTTTACACAAAGTCCCTTGTTTTTCCGTTCATAATAACGTCTCGTATTATAGGATGCTGTTGTGATTGCATTGGTGTTTTCTTTATTCATGCTGCGCCCCCTGACTCTGGTCCTGTCTGGCGCTGATATCTTTCAGCGCCTCAATCAAATCAGAACACTGCTCGTGGCTTAACCATTCAATCGCATCAGAATCAAAAAGTTTTCTCGCAAGCCCTGACACTCGTTTTATATCCCAGTCCATTGTTTTCATTAACATGTAAATCTTTTTGCGCTGCTTTACTGTAACTGGATTTCCGCCAAGCGTAAAGTTTCTATTCTTTTGTCCGTGTTCTTTACTGTTCTTCAATACCCGCAGGCGTTCTGTGACGGCTGCAAGTTCGCAGTCGTCCAGTTCCGTTAGGCTCTTTTTCTGTGTCATGCTGAAGGCTAATTTATGCAGGTCCTCCTTATTTATGTCTGCCTTTTTCGCCATAGCATAAACAGCTGCATACCTGTTCGCCATATGTACTACTCCTTCTACTTCAAAAGTCACTGTCGCATCATCATACTTGATGCCTGGCTTACTACTTTCAATGTGATCTTTGTCTGCCCGCTCTCCTTGAGCACACGAAGTACATTATTAAGTGTTCGGTCAAGAAGACGGAAACAACCCGTCTGCGTGTTTTGTGCCCTTACAATAAGCTCCGCCATTGCTGCTTCTTCTATATCGTACCCTTCCAGATAGTCTCTAACCTCTTCTTCTGACAGTCCTTTCAACTTATAATAAAAATCAACGCGGTTAGCAAACCGCTTTAGGTTTCCCTTAATCTCTGCTTCAAGCATTGGTTCGCCTGCAACAACAACCCCTACATCTGACTGGTCAAAAATCCCACGAATAATTTCCATCTTTTTCTTTGTGTATTTATTCATTAACTTATCTGCTTCATCTATTATAAGAAGATACCCTTCATTCGCATTGAAGAACTCTCTGATTTGATTAACCCTACTCCATATTGTTCCGCTTATTCCTTTAGGCATACCTATTTGATTCTCTATCGCTTCTACAAGGTCTCTTAATGCCATTGTATCATCACACTCTATATATGCCACCCGTGGCATTCTTGCGTATTTTTTCAGAGCGTGCGTCTTTCCATACCCCGACTTTGCAACAATTATCCCCAGCCCTTTATCTTCCTGGCAGGACCTGCATATGCCGATTGTCTGTATGTAGTCTCTGCTTTCAAAGTATTGAATTTTAGGTCTTAATATGGGAAATGTCTGGCTCGCTGCTTTCAGTGTAGATGCCTCCTGTGTCTTCCCTGCCTCGTACTCCCCAACAAACTTAGTCAATGCTGCCTCAAGTTCCTTTGGGTCAGAACTATATTTCCCGCTCATGTACTGGCTTACAGCGCTGCGCGAATACTGTATTCTAAGCGCCAATTCCGCTTTTGTCATCTTCATCTCAGAAAGAATATCTGCAACCTTTTCCCTGAGTGTCATTTCTGTTACATACGTGTTTAATGCTTCCATACTTTACCCGTCCTTTCTTACACTTCAACTTATAACAATTGAATAACTTTATTTACTACGTCTTTTTCCACTACATCATACGGGATTCCTGCTTCTTCGGATATTTGTTCTGCAATAAATATTATTGCTTCAGATACAAAGCGTACCATTTCTGCATGTGTCCCATTGACTTCAAATGCTACTTTCCCATTGCTCTTTTCCAAAATTTTCAAGTACCCTTCTTTGGGCTGCATATCTCCTTTACCCGTTTGAAGCCAGTTCTCACTGACACCCAGCTTTTCACTGATAAACATTATAAGGGTTTTGCTTGGAGTGTATTTTCCTTTTTCTATAGAAGATATATGTGCATGTGTCACACCAAACATATTCGCAAATTCAGTCTGTGTAAAGTTAAAACCCTTTCGCAATCTGTATATTCTTTCCCCTATTCCCTCCATCTTTTCGCCTTTCTGTTGGTTAGAAGTGTATTCCTCACTGCACCAGTCAAGATACCTTTTCATGCAGTCGTCTCCATCAAAAACCACGTTACACTTACCATAAACTTTCTCACAGGTGCTGCAAGAGAAAACCGCAGTGCTGCCTGTCTCACTTATGCCTGTACTGTTAACCAGTTCCTTCAGCTCCTCCTTGTCCAATGAGGAAACTATGTTCAACACGGTTTCCTTCATGTATTCAAAGTTTGTCATTGTTCCTTTCCTTTCTCAATCCCTGCCTTTTCCTCTGTACCTGCAAAAAGTTCTTGTATCTCTCTTGCAAGTCTAAATACCTTTGCGATATTTTCAGGCTTTGACAGCGTAGTCACAATATTTACTGAATTAATCTTTCCTACCGCTTTGAGTATGGCTCCATTTTTGCGCATGGCTTCATCATACATGCTCTTGATTTCCATAACACATTCTACAGAAAGTCCTGTTTTCTCGTAGGCATGAAGTCTGCTCAATGCTTCCCGCAATTCTTCTGGTGCCTCACTGATGTTGTATCCATTGTTTAATCCCCATGTACCATTAGGATTATCATATGTCATCATTCCATCTGCCATTTTCATTTCTCCTATCATCTAATTTGTCAAAGTACCCGCAATGCCCGCAGCGCCTCTTCTGCCTTCCTATTTATATAATCGCTTTCTTCCTGCGGCTCCTCCGTGCTTTTACCACGGAACCCATTCCGATACGTATTGTCTTCTGGCATTGCCACCACCTTTGTGGACTTTCCCGCAGGCTTCTTTCCAATCATGAGGTCTATGCCTCCGGTTACTTCATCAAAACCTACATACTGGTCATTCAATTCTGCAAACGAAACATTTGCTTCCGCTAACCTTTCCTTGTCTTTTCTAATCTGCATTTTCTGTCTTCGCAGATGCTCTTTTAATGCCTTCTGCTCAACACCATTCTCTGATGCAAATGTTAGAAGCTCCTGCGCATATGCCTCACAGACCTGTTTCTTATTTTGGAAAATATACACGGTCCGCATATCATGCGGATCATATTTTACATCAACATATTCATGGATATAATCACAAAGGTCATCTGACATATAGGTCAGCCCCTGCATCTTAATTCCCACATTGCGCACATAACACCGCTCCGATTTCAGCATCAGTGTAGTTGCATAGCTTTTGGGTGGAAGTGGTTTCTCGTACCTGTCCGCATTTTCAAAGCATCCTTTCGGTGTGATATATTCCTCGCCTTGCTGCTTTAATCCGCTGTGTGGTTTTTCCATATAAACGTTGTGAAGCCAGTATGTCCATTTCTCAAAAAATTCTTCCCTTGTCATCAGTTCGCCACGTTCCAGCATTCCATCTACATCTTTTTGAACTTTCGCAAATGTCCTTGATCCAGTCAACGTTCCAGTATATGATGTTATCCATTTGGAAAACTGACTGCACACTGTTCCAAATAAGCGTTCCACATTTCCTTTGGTCCATGCGTAATACGGCAGTGCCCTGCGATAATCCTCAATTCCAATGGACTTATAGAACCCCTTTGCAGCATCATCAAATTCCATTCCTTTCCGAATCTTTCGGTTGCATCCTGTCATTTCCTCAGAAGTGAAATCTTTTCCATTATCTATATAAATAGACTGTGGTGCGCTGCCTGCATCATGATACAGCATCTTCAATAAGGATTTTTTTAAGACATAACTGTTAGCATGGTTACATATAACGTCACCTAAAACCATCCTGCTACGAATGTCTATCCACGCTACAAGCGTTGGTCTAATTGCAGTTACTTTGCCGTTTGGGTGTGTGTATGACACCCAGCAGTCAAATGTATGCTCGTCACCCATGACAAGTTCCATCACTTTCAAGTCGCTCGTACAGCGTTCGCCTTTTACCATGACCTTGTTACGATACTCACGCTCGCCGCGGCTGGCTAAATACCACGCATTTTTCATATGCTCGTCTTCCATTAGGTAATTGATGTAACGACCAACTGACTGATATGAAGGTATCTTCGCCCATTTGTTCGCTGCTTTTACTTCCTCCAGCTTGCTGTAAAGCATCTGCTTTGTTCCCTGGTTTTGTGCAAACTCGTTGTTAAACCAAATGTTTTTGATTGCCTGCCGGACTTCTGGTTTAAAGCTTGGAAACGTTCCAGCATCTTTCGGTTTCCGGCACAGACAGAGCACCTTGAAAAACTCATAGTTTCCACCATCTTCTTTATGGAGCTTGTCCGCCCATGCCTGCGCTTTCATGTAATCATCAACATATCTGTAGAGCGTCCGCATATCTTTTCCAAGTCGTTCCTTCGCGAAGGTCTTTGCAAACTCTGTCTTGTCTTTCTTGTCATAATCCATAAACTCTCTAATGATGTTGCCAGTTTCTATTGCTTTGTACCACTTATCACGGTGGTTCTCAATAAACCAGTCAATGTCTTCATTGATATACCACGGCGCTTCTGACTTCTCCCCCGAATCCTGATCGGGAACCTCCGCGACTGCTTTCATTTTCTCTCGTTCTTTCCATGCTGTCCTTGCTTTTTTTGATAGGGAAGAGACTGCAACCGTTGTTAATTCTCTTCCGCCACCGTTTCTTTGTTCCTTGGTAATAATATACTTTTCAGGATTACGTATAATTTTCTGGACCATTGTATTATATCTTATACCTTCCAGCTCAGCAGCCTCGTTGAGAGTGACATATATCCCATCCATTTCCACATCTCCCTTCATGCTACCATTCCTAATATCTTTTTTATTGCTTCAATATACTTCTCACCGCTGCGTTCCCCATGTAAAATCTTGTTCAGGTACTGTGGCGTGGTGCCAAGTATCTCCGCCAACTGTCGCGCTGTCATGTTCCTGTCGATTAATTCCTTCTTGACCTGCCTCCCAAATGCAGAATATGTTCTAATATTTGATCGGCTCATTCCACCACTCCTTTCCTTTGTAGCCATTATACTATTCCTTCTTATTTTCAAGCCCCTAGTATTAGGGGCTTGAAATAGCAGATACAATCATCTACTATTTATGTTATAATCTCCTTAAATCAGTTTGACCGCTGATAAAAATTTAAGGAGGTACAACCTATATGTACAATTTGTAATCTTTCATACTTGCTATTCCTGATATTTTAAAAACATTGGAACCGCTAGTTAAAACGCCTGCTGTCTTTTAATGCTTTTATATGATTTTCAAGAATCCCTCCTTCCTATACTTATTGCCAATTTTCCAGTTACTGTGTTAAAATATACTTGTCTTTCCAGACATGCCGCCAAAGATATTGCAGTATCAATCGGCGGGGATTCCGCAGGTTTTCAGCTGAACAACTGTTTCGGATTGTGGAAGCCTGCGGGATATGCTATTTTTTAGTTGGTTTATTTTTAACCCTATTAAAATAATACTCTAAAATAAGAGTTTTGTCAATGTTAATATTTTATTTTGGAGTTTTTTCTTTAAAATAGGAGAATGGAGGTATCATGATTAATATGATTGGACAACGTATAAAAGATAGAAGAAAAGAGCTTCACATCACAGGAGCTGATATTAAAGAAAAGACAGGAATTTCTACAGGTAACTTAAGTTCAATTGAAAATGGAAAAAATCTTCCATCTTCAATTGCTCTTATTGAACTATCAAAGATATTAGATTGCTCGGTAGATTGGATATTGTTTGGAGATACACCAAAATCAGAGATTTCTAATTCTTCTGATATTAGTGTTTTTGAAAAGCAGTTTTTAGATCAATTTAGAGAACTTTCTGAAGCCGATCAAGAAGAAATAATTATGATAGTTCAGTTAAAATATAATCGTGTTCAAAAAGCAAAGGAAAGAAACATAAAATCATCCCTTACAAAAAACGATAACTCATCATCAGAAATAGCCTAGTTTTGGGTTATTTTTACACCATTCAAGGAGGTTGTATTATGTATCTCAATATAGAATTATATCATTCAAATTTTATTTCTAAATCTTGTCCTAATTGTTGTAAACCACTTGCAAAAGTTTCTAAACGCAAGTTTCTTTGTTCTAATTGTCAAAGGGATATTTATTACCGTTCAACACCACAGAATCAGACAGAATTATTATTATCATATGATGAAAAAGAACTTTATG
>ERZ808035.1339-NODE-1339-length-12836-cov-11.428717_pt1 | contig 12836 bp, 14 predicted proteins | sample MGYA00380189_ERZ808035 | MGnify/ENA primary metagenome ERZ808035 (study PRJEB31490, sample SAMN06133407) | mouse gut metagenome | isolation source: M5_1 | host: mice | place: China: Chengdu | collected 2015-05 ...
CTCAGCAGCAGGAGCTATATCGGCTGGTCTCTGAGTGGGTAACTCGCGATTTGGGTAACGCATGACGAAAACAGGAAACAGGCAAAAACCGAAAGAAGCGGCGCATTTCTGCGTCGCTTCTTTCGGTTGGAATAAATGTTGTTATTTCAGCGTGCCTGCTTCTGCCTGCTGCACCATTTCGGGTGATGCCGTGATGTAGATTTCCACACGGCGGTTCTGTGCCCGTCCGGCCGGAGTGTCGTTGCTGGCTACATAGTCAGCCATGGGGATGCCCTTTGCGCTCAGGCGCGTGGGGGTGACGCCGCTGTTCACGAGATAGGTCATGACGGCGTCGGCGCGCTGGTTGCTGAGGCGCTCGTTGACGGCATAGCTGCCCGTGTTGTCGGTGAAGCCGTAGATCTGCACGTTAGTGCCGGGATTGTTCTTGAGATTGACGGCAAACTGTGAGAGGTCGGTCTGAGCCTGCGGATTGAGAGTGTATTTGCCGGTGGGGAAGAGAATGCCGCCGTCGAATGTCACCTTGATGGCCTGCAGACCGTTCTGATCGGTAGTCTGCTCCACTTTGGCCTGATTGGCGAGCTGCCGTTCGAGTTCCTGCTGCTGCTTGTCCATGCGGCGTCCTATGAGTGCGCCCGCACCCGTGCCTACGGCCGCGCCTATGGCTGTGCCTATGCCGGCGCCTTTGCCGCCGCCGATGATTCCGCCGAGGGCTGCGCCGAGAGCTGCGCCGCCTCCACCGCCTATCAGGGCGCCTTTTCCGGTGTTGTTCATAGAGTTACATGCAGTTTCTCCTGCCAGGAGTGAGGTGCCTAACACTGCGATAAGTGCGATTTTCAGAAATTTCATGATGATGAGTATTTTGGTTATGGATTAATTTGTGACTCTCATATGCTTTTACAAAAGTACAAATTTTGTGGCTTAATTGTTTTGTGAGCGTCGTTTTTTATGCTAATTTTGCATTACGAAGTCGAACGAAGAAACATTTTATGTTACCTGAAAGCCCTAACACAAGATCGTCAACAGGATTGAAGACAAAACGAGCAATGCTACTCGCACACCTGGGGGCTCTTGTGGCGGTGACGATGTGGGGCGTTTCTTTCGTATCCACCAAAGTGTTGCTGGACAATGGCATGCATCCCGTGGAGGTGTATGTCTACCGTTTCATAATAGCCTATCTGCTTGTGCTGTGCTTCTGCCACAAGCGGCTTATGAGCCGTAATCTCTGGGATGAAGGCCTGTTTGCCGTGTGCGGCCTGTGTGCGGGCAGTATTTATTTTATTGCTGAGAACACGGCGCTGGAATACACGCTCGTCAGCAACGTTTCGCTGCTCACGAGCACGTCGCCGCTGATTGTGGTGATGCTCGTCGGGCTGCTTTACCGTGACGAGCGCCCCAACCGTGGTGTCATCATAGGGTCGCTCGTGGCCTTCTTCGGCGTCGCGTGCGTGATCTTCAACAGCAGTTTCAATCTGCAACTCAATCCCGTGGGCGATTTCCTGTCGCTTGCCGCAGCTTTCGGCTGGGCGATATACTCGCTGGTCCTGCGCAAACTCAACGTCAGTTACGACGCCTGGTTTGTCACACGCAAGACATTCTTCTGGGGTCTCGTGACGGCACTCCCGTTCCTGTATTTCGAGCCGCAGATCATGAACCCCGCCCATATAGTAGCCGTGCCGGCCATCTGGGGCAACCTGCTGTTTCTCGCCGTTGGTGCCTCAGTCATCGGCTATCTCATGTGGGCCCGCAGCGTCAAGAGCCTTGGCGCCATCACCAGCAACAACTACATATATATGCAGAGCATAGTCACGCTCGTCGTTTCGGCCATCGTGCTCGGCGAGCGTGTCAGCGCCGTAGGCTATACCGGCTGCGCCCTCATCCTCTTCGGCCTTTGGCTCAGCGACTATCTCGGACGCAAGTACACTGCTTGAGGTTCGTCAGAATAATATTTGTTACGCTTTTCGGCGGTATATGGCGGTATATAAAGAATCGCCCCGGCTTCTCGGCCGGGGCGATTCGTATGTACATTTGGCTCAGTCCTCGAATTCTATGAGCAGCGCGTCGGTGCCGACCACGTCGCCGGGCTTTACGAAGACGCGTTTCACGGTGGCTTCGCGTTCGGCCGTTACGTCGTTCTCCATCTTCATTGCCTCGTAGACGAGCAGGACAGTCTTCTTGTCGACTTTCTGACCCGGCTTCACGTTGACTTCGATTATGCGTCCGCCCATGGGTGCCGACAGCGTGGGGCCGGTAACGGGCTCCTGCGGAGTTTCCTCCACAGCGGCAGCCTCTTCGGCCTTATGGGCGGCTTCTTCAGCCTGATAAGCTTCGGCGCGGCGCTTGGTGAGGTAGGGCTTCGCAACGTTCGGCAGCAGGGCCAGCAGCAGCTCTTCCTCGCGGTTCTGCGCAAGTTTCACGCCTCCCATTTCGGGAAGTACCGGATTCTCAGGCTGCTTGTAGGTGCTGACGTCGTAGGGCTTCTCCACGGGCGAACCGGTGATTTTTTCTCGGAATTCGGGAGCCACCGCAACGGGCGTATGGCCGTATTCGCCCTTTACGAGCGATATAAACTCGTTGCTCTTGGTCGTATAGTCGGGTTTGCCGCCGCGGCGGTCGATAGCCACCATCACGGCCTGCGAACCGACGATCTGACTCGTGGGAGTTACCAGCGGCACCAGTCCGGCGTCGCGGCGCACCATGGGTATCAGGCGCATGGCGTCGTCCAGCAGGTCGTCGGCCTTCAGTGCCTTGAGCTGGGCCACCATGTTGGAGTACATGCCGCCCGGCACCTCGGCCTCTTTGACGAGCTCGTTGGGCTTCGGGAATCCGAAGTATTGCTCCACGGCGTGGCAAGCGTCAAGCAGCGCGGCTTCGTCGCCGGCCTTGGCGGCTGCGACGGCGCGGTCCACCTGTGCCTCCACCTCGGCGGGCAGCGTGTCCTTGAGGGGGTCGAACGGACGCGGCATCTTGTCCTTGTTCAGGTCGAAGGCGGCCAGCGAGTGGCGTGCTTCGAGCAGGTGGTCGCGTATCTGTCCCACGGCCTCCATGTTCACATCTATCTCTACGCCGAGCTTCTTGGCAAACAGGTATACAAGCTCGATGGCAGGAGCAGCCGAGCCGCCGCCGAACCACCATATGTTCGTGTCCAGAATGTCCACTCCGTTGATGATAGCCATGATGCTCGATGCAAGACCGTAGCCCGGCGTGCAGTGCGTGTGGAAGTCCACGTCCACCTTCAGCGCGGCTTTCAGCTTGCCGATTATCGACGCGGCGCGCAGCGGGTTCACCAGGCCGGCCATATCTTTGAGCGTGATTATCTTCGCGCCCAGTGCTTCCATCTGCTTGGCCTTCTCCACAAAGTATTCGTCGGTGAAGATCTTCTCGGGCTCCTCCGGCTTCTTGCCGAGCAGGCGTGCGAAGAATCCGGGCTTCGGCAGCGATGCCGGGTCCACCTTCGGGTCTACGGTGTAGCATACGGCGCCGTCGGCTATTCCGCCGAGCTCGTTGATGAGACGTATGCTTTCCTTCACGTTGTCAATATCGTTGAGCGCGTCGAAAATGCGCATCACATTCAGTCCGTTGGCTATGGCTTCCTTGTAGAATCCCTCCAGCACATAGTCGGGGTAGGGCTTGTAGCCGAAAAGGTTGCGGCCGCGCGAAAGCGCCGACAGCAGCGAACGTCCCTTCATGGCCTTCGAGCATGCACGCAGGCGGTCCCAGGGCGATTCGTCGAGATAGCGCATTACAGAGTCGGGCACGGCGCCGCCCCATACTTCCATGATGTAGAAGCCGGCGTTCTCGTAGTACGGCAGAAGTTTGTCGATTTCTGCCTGGCTCAGACGCGTAGCAAAGAGCGATTGCTGACCGTCGCGGAGCGTAAGGTCTCGAATTTTGAGTTTTCGCATATCCATCGTCTATTTGTAAGTTAGATAACTGATGCTGTATATGGGTGCAAATATAACGCTTTTATTTTAATTATGGAAAAATTTCTTTAATTAATATGCCGGACAATAAAAAATCAACATTTAAATAAAAATATTCCCAAAAACAGCGCTTACTTAAAAAATAATGCGTACCTTTGCAGCGCAAATAAAGCAAGGAGCGATGCTCGAGTGGCTGAAGAGGCACGCCTGGAAAGCGTGTATACCCCAAAAGGGTATCCCGAGTTCGAATCTCGGTCGCTCCGCTTAACTTATAATTAATCCCGCAAGCAGTATTGCCTGCGGGATTTTTTGCCATTAATAAACATCTTAAGCACATATGATCAATAAAAAAATATCGGATCTTCTCCCAGAATTCAGAAAATACTTTAAAACCGCACCCATTTTGAGAGCTTGGTTGTTCGGTTCCTATTCTCGTGGAGAAGAGACTGCCAGTAGTGATATTGATATATTGGTAGACTATGATAGAACTCATAGTCGCGTTTCTCTTTTTCAGATGGGAGGTATGTTGATGGATTTATCAGAAATTGCCGGATGTAAAGTCGATCTGGTGGATAACCGTGGCCTTATGGAGTTTGCGAGAAAGAGCGTTGATAAAGATAAAATTCTGATTTATGAGAGAGGCAATTAAAGATAGGGGCCGAATTGAGCATATGCTCGAGATGGCGCGAAACCTTCAGGAAGCTAAGTCATATCATACGTTTGAGGATATCCTTAACGATAAAATTCTATTTTATGGATTGACAAAAATGACCGAGATAATCGGAGAGGCTGCCTACAAACTCACTCATGAATTCATTGATGCTCATCCCGCAGTCCCTTGGAAACAAATTATCGGTATGAGGCATATATTGGTACATGGCTATTTTAAAATCACTCCTGAAGACCTTTGGGATGCGATTCAAAATGACATCCCTCCTATGATTCCTATTTTAGAAGGCTATCTCAAGGAATTTAAATAATATAGGTTATTAGTAATTTCAACATCTCAGAGCCCTGTCCTGCCTTTATGAAGCATCTGTTATCATCCATTCTTCTCATATTCGTCACTGTCGTTACGGCTTTCGCTACCGGACAAATCACGGAGCGAATTAATGAAAATGGAATCGACAAAGGTCTTGCGGGGCGCTTGCTTGAGCTTGACGATTCCTCTTTTTCCAAACTTAAGGAACGTATCCCGGCCGGGATGGTCAGTACTGCTTTATGGCGTAATTATATAGGTCATTGGAAGATTAAGAACGACTCTCTCTTTCTTGACAGTGTTCTTGTCAGTGATAATTCAAGTGATACCCTTCGGTTTATCCCGGCTGTGATTGATGACATATACGCTTCCCGCCGTACGCCGTCAGGCTATTTTGCCGATTGGGTCACCGATACGCTTCGGATCGTGTCCGGCGACATAGTTCATTATGTGCATATGGGTTGGGCGTCAGATTGGAAAAACGAAGAATTTGTAACGGTTGAGGGCGGACTGGTAAAAGATAGGACTGTCTATAAGAATCGGGCCATCAACCGTGTCAGCGACGGCGATGTTAGAAAGGTCATCGACTCCCTCAATCTCGGCTTCATTCCCAAAAGGATTGTCTTGCAGCTTGGCTACAGCGGCTTTGACGAAAACGGAACCCCGACGGGCTATGAAGTCAAAGTCGTGCGCAGCTGCGGAGATACAGTTATAGATAATAAAGTCGTCCGTTCGTTCAGCGACTCAACGGTATTGCGTAGGCTTATACCTACGTATTATATACGCGGTCGGTACAAGTCTCAGGAATTGACTGTACCCGTCCCTGCGAGTCATAATTCCGGCAGTACTTCAAACTGAAACTACGCTACTGAACTTTTATCTGAGTTTGGAACGGATTTTTGCGACCATGTCCGGCGCGTCTTTGCAGCCGAGCATGTATTTTCGGCCATCCTTAAGAGTGACAAGAAAGCAGTCCGAGGCTTTCCCGTAATAAGCGAAATATTTCCCGAGGTCACGCTCTCGGAACCAGCCGTACCAACCGAACCATCCGCCGCTGCCGCAGATTCTGATCGCACCCATTGTCGGCTGGCACAACCTTACGTCGGCTATATCCGCCAAGGGGATACTCTTTATCCGCAGAGAACGGTTTATATTCAAATCTTTGTCATCAACTGCGATTGACACCGGCATGTAGAATAATGCAGATAGCAATAGGATGATGATGACTATCCCGATAGTTATTATGGCCCACTTGTGCTCAGGTTGTTTCAGCGCGTATAGGAGGACTCCGCACATCAGTGCGGTTGACAGCGAAGAAATAATCCAGCAGTAGCTGCTCAGCTCAACATTTCTTTTCATTCGTAAGGCATTTTATTATTTATTCCTCCCCTCTCAACTTCCTCCTGGCCTTAAGATACTTATTAAACCTCGCCGCCATTGCTTCGTCGAAACTGTCGAGGCGCAGCGCATTCAGATTGTCCTCAAGGTCGTGCAGCTTTACCATGCGCCCCAGCGGATTGCGTCCGGCGCGCGCCACGAAGTCCTCGTAGTTTTCTCCTTCGCGTTTCGTCACGGACAGCACTCCGTCCACGATGTCCTGCGGGAAACCCTCGGCGAGTAGCTCGTCGGGTGTCACTCCGCAGTCCTCGATGGTGTCGTGCAGCAGAGCCACCATCTTCTCCTCCGGCGTGGTGCATCGCATCGCCACACGCATGGGGTGCTGAAAATATGCCTCACCCGCCTTGTCGCGCTGGCCGGCATGACGCGTCACGCATATATATGCAGCCTTGTCGAGCAGTTTAGCCGCCTCTTCTTTTGTCATGTCAGTGCCTGAGTTTTTGTCCCATGTAATATGTGTTCCAGTTGTCCGTCGCATAGCCGTTGCCACGGTTTTGGAATGAACCGGCCGACGCGTCCGTTATTTTTACGCCGTCGAAGTAAGCGTTCCAGTCGTCTTTGGCATACCCGTCGCCAAGCACCTGAAAGCCCGACGGCGACGCGCCGCTTATCTTGTCCGGCCCGAAGTAGACGGCGAAATCATCCGCGGCGTACCAGTCGCCAAGCACCTTGAAGGAACTGACGGATGCGCCGGGTATCTTTCTCCCTTTGAAATAAACGTTGAAACTGTCTCTTGCGTAGTCCCACGACAGCACGGCGAACGACGATGCCGACGCGTCCCTGATTTTCTGTCCGAAGTAGTACACGTTCCAGTCGTCGGCGGCATATCCGTCTGGCAGAATCTTGAACGACTGCGGCGACGCGTCTTCTATCACGCGTCCCTCAAAATACACGGCGTCGGGTCCGACGAAGTATGGGTTGAACCTGTGCCACTGTGCGTTAGCCACAATCGTGCAGCACGCTATGGCTGTCAGTAGGGCGAATATCTTTTTCATGTACAAATATACGTATTTTTGCGACACATTGGCTCATGTTGACAGCACAATCGCGCGTACCGACGAAAAATCGCGGGCCCGCAGTGCTTCCGGCGCTATCAGGAAGTCCAGTACGCCGCAGTCCATGAAGTTGAGGTTGAAATCCATCCCCGCGAAGGAGTCCACTTGCAGCAGTATCTCCCAGTCCTCGTATGGCGCGTCCCACGTCTCCCATTCCCGGTGGTCGGGACGGGCGAAGAGGGCGTGGTCGTCGCCGAGGGGTTCGTGCTCGCGCGTGAACGATATTTCCATCTCCTCGGGCGAGAGCTGCCGGTCGTCGTCATCCACCAGCACCACTTCCCTAAGCTCGGAGCAGTCTTCAATATATACCGCTTTCACAGCCTCCGGCTCGCTGATGTAGCCGCCCACGCAGTCGGTTGCTGCGAAAAGTCCGAGATAATGGTCTATTTTTGCGAAGAACAGCAGCAATCCTTTAGCGGGCAGCGGATTGCCGTCCTTGCCGCAGAATTCGGCAAGGGCGCCCAGATTGATCTGGCATACGAATACGTAGGGATACTCGTCCCCCTCGTCGTCTATATACGTGGGGTAGGGCATGCCCTCGGGTAGCGCCGGATTGCCCCAGAAGCGCGATGCCTCCGCGGGCAGTTCCTCGAACGGTTTGGAAAGTTTCAGATATACGGGTTTCATATGTCAGTCTTCTTCAATGCAGTTTTCAGGTTCCCATATCATGTCCATTATTATGTGTGCGTCATCGTTGCCTTCCTCCACTGCCGACATCAGCAGGTTGAAGTACCGGTCCATATCGGTCATGAATTCCGTCGGGTCGTTATAGTCGGCAGCAGCTTTCAGAAAGCGCCACCCGTTCTCATTGTCCGGGGCAAGGGCGCCTTTCTCAATGCCTTCAAGCAGAATCTCGCGGAAAAGTTCCGGTCGCGTTATTATGCCGGCGTTCCAGTTGTCCGACGAGGCTAAATGTGCTTTCAGAGGATAAAATTCCGTTTCTCCCGCGGCTATGAATCCGTCGAGCATCGCGAGCGCTTCTTTTTTCTTTTCGTCAAGCTTCGCCGAAAATATCCCTGCCTCATGCGCTGTGCCGATTACTGTCACAAGCCGGTAGAACGGTGCGTGTGCCTCTCTTCGTGCATGCGCGCGCATCTGTTCGCGCACTGTCCGCGCCTCCTCGTTGTCCTTGTCGGCCTCCGCCGCTTCAAGCAGACGGAGAAACCGACTGCTGTCGGCCATGAACTCCATCGGGTTGTTGTTCATGGCCGCATAGCTCGTCCACGACCATCCCTCGTGGCAGTCGGGTGCCAGGGCGCCTTTCTCCACGCCCTCAAGAAATATTTTCCGGAAGACGTCCGGACGCACTATGGTGTCTGCGCACCAGTTGTCCGCTGCCGAAAGCAGCGCCTTCAGCGGGTATAGGCCTGTGTTGCCGAGGGCGATAAGCGTGTCGATGTTTTCTAATACCGCCTGCTCCCGGGCTGCGGTCGCGGGGCATTTTTCCCCGTCGCAGCCGTCGTGCTCGGCGCTTATCTCCATCAGCGCGCCTATTGTGATGTCGAAGAGTGTCCGCGATGTGTATTTCACGGAAATCTGTAGCTCGTCACGCAGATATGGATTGGGCAGCAGCACGCGCCGGCCCTTCACTTCGCCGTTGGCCTCTACGGTGATGAATTCTCCGTCGCACTCAAGGGTGACGCTGTCTGGGCTGATTTTCAGCACTCTGATACTGTTTACGTCGGGGTCGTCCGGCTCTATGCGGTCGCCGGGTTTAAGCTCCGTGGCGTCAACTGTGGCCGAGTGCTCGTAGCGGTTGTTTATGCCCATGTCGCACGTGTAGTGCGTGGCCGTTACCGTCACCACCCGTTTCGGAATGTCGTTTTCCATAGCCGTCATTCAGTCAAACATTACGCGTGGATTCATTGCCGCCGGCGAGTGCCATTCTATACCGCGTTCGGCCAGTGCCGTCTTCTTGGCCGCCCAGTAGCCGAAACAGAAGCCCATGCCGCGCGGTGCGCCTTTCAGCTCTTTGCTCACCTCTGCCTCTACTTCGGGAAGCACGGCCTCGTATTCGGCCGTGCGCTCCACGGGGTCGAATTTCAGCAGGCGCCGGTAGCGCTTGCAGTATTCCTCCATCGGCATCGACGGGTCTGTGTAGTCGCGCAGCTTTTGCAGCTCTGCAAAGTTGTGTTCGTCCTGAGGGGAAAGCAAGGCGATATACTCGCGCACCTCGATGCAGAATCTCGCCGACTCCGTTTCCTCCATCTGGTCGAGCATCTGCGAGAGCAGTTCGGCTTTTTTCTCGGGCGAGTCGTATTCGCCGGGCAGCGTGTCGGGCAGTTGCTTCATGATTCTGAATGCTTCCTTGCCCAGTGCGATGTTCTTCCACTGGCAGCCCATTGTCTGCCGGTTTTTCACCATTTCTTTAAAGATAGAGGCGAGCTTGTTTACTGAGTGATTCATGGTTATTTCTGTTATGTGGATTCGCAAAGATAGGAAAAGAATTATGGCTGCAAAATTTTTTGCCTGAAAATTTGCCGATTTAAAATCCGTTCGCTATCTTTGCGGCACAATGGGACTCTTATGCCCCGCGATTTTACTACTTAAAGGATTTCTATCCGAAGCTATGAAGCAACTACATCCCACAGACTGCAAGTTCGGCGGTGCTGCCCCTCCGGGTAGCGCGGAGATGAGGTGCGCATAGTAATTTTCACCAACATTTTTCAACCGCAGAAATGCCCCGGACAGCCCGTGGTGCGTCTTGTCGTACGCATCCCTGGCCGCATCCGGTGCGGGAGCACATTGACATGTTGGTAATGTCTCCGGAGGAAGGCCTCCGGTTATAATTTTCATTGGTTAAGAGGCTTTTGCAAACCCTTGAATTGTAGGGACGCACGGTTCGTGCGTCCGTCACCTAAATCATTGATTATCAACAAAATCACCCGCCGCATGGCGGGTTGCACCCCCTCTTACCTATCCCCTATAAACTATAAACTGCGGGAGTATTCCCGCCCTAATCCTAAGTAGTAAAATATGAAAAATAAAACCCCACTCAATATCAACGAGGTGCTTTTCAGCGCCTACACCGTCGCCGAGAAGGAAGTGCTCGGCGATTCCCTTTTTCTGCTTGACTTCGACAAGCGCCGTGACTTCCTCCTCGACTCCGATTTCGCCGGCGTGGCCGTGCGACTGGTTTTCTGTAACGAACGGCTCGCCGACGCTGTTCCCCGCGGTCTGCGCCGCAGTGTCGAGGCGGTGCTCGTGGACGCTACCGCGCGCTGCGAGGTGGCCGTGCGCACCCTGCGGGTCGCTATCGCCCGCGACGAGTATGTCCGCATCCTCCACGCCGACTTCCCGCAGCCGGAGCTTGGCTTCCGCAGCGGCCACACCTATCGCCTCGTCGTTCGCGACTGCGGCGCGGGCCTTACTCTCGGCGAGTTCGTGTTCCATACTTTCGGCCGCGACGAACTCGGCCATCCCTCGGGGTGGTATAATGTCGACTCGGCCGGAATCCGCCCCGACTGGGAGGACAACCTCTACAAGACTGTCGATGCCCGGAACGACGGCTTATATCATGCGCGTTTCTGCCTCTCGCACAATTTCGGCAGACTCGTGCCGCCCATACTGCCGGAGGTGGAGATACGCATCCACTACGCCGACGGACGCACGCCTCACGTGCGCTTCGTTGAACCGCGTTGCGCCGACTTCGACAGCAATATCTATTATGCCGAGATTCCGTTCCTTCCCGGCTCGGCCCCTGATGGCGCGCACTATGCCGAATTGCTGTGCATGCAGTATCCTCTCGGCGGATTCGTTTTCGCCACGAACGCTGCGTCTGCGCCGGGCGACTGGTTCGGCGACGGCGTCGCGCCTCTCGACGAATATTCCCCGGAAGCCGCAGCGGAGCGACTTGCCGACGCCCTGCCCGATGCACCCCTGGCCGACGTCGAAGATTTCGATGCCCTCCTCGACAGCTTCATCGCTTCGGAAACTGCCGAGCTCGGTTCCGGCGGCGAGGAAACTGACGAAGAAGATGCTGCCACCCCGGCCGAAGAACCAGCCGACCGTCCGCTTCTGCCCTCGCTCGAGCACCTCACGGGGCTGCGCGCCGTGAAGGAGAAACTCACGGTCTACGAACGCGTGGTGCGCTTCAACCGTATGCGCTCGGCCATGAATCTGCCTGTGGCTTCGGCGCCGCTTCATGCCATGTTCCTCGGCTCGCCGGGCACGGGCAAAACCACGGTGGCTAAGCTCATGGGCGCGATGCTCCATCGTGCCGGACTCCTATCGAAAGGCCACGTCGTCGTGCGCGAACGTGCCACGCTCCTCGGCCGCAACTACAACTCCGAGTCGGAGAATACCCTTGAGGCCATCGAAGCCGCGCAGGGAGGCATTCTGCTCATCGACGAGGCATACCAGCTATATCAGCCGGACGACCCACGCGACCCTGGCAAGTTCGTGATAGAGACCCTGCTGACTGCCCTTGCCGACGAGTCCCGCCGCGACTGGATGCTCGTCCTCGCCGGCTATCCCGACGAGACAAGGCGCCTCTACGAGATGAATCCCGGATTCCGTTCGCGCATCCCCGACTCCAATGTCTACGTGTTCGACGATTTCACCGAGCCGGAACTGCTGGAGATTGCAGAGAAGTATTTCTCCAGCAATATGTACACGCTCGCTCCCGACGCTCGCCGTGCGCTGGCCGTTCGCCTGAACGCCGACTATTGCGCCCGCGAACGCAACTTCGGCAACGCCCGGCACGTCATCAACCTCATTCAGACCGAGATCATTCCCGCAATGGCCGTAAGAGTCACCTCGTCCTGCGACGGCGCCGACCTCACGGAAATACAGCCCTCCGACATCCCTATGCCTCAGGCTCGTCCTGCCGAGACACGCCGCCGCGTCGGCTTCTCCGTGTAATTGTAAAACATTTGATTTAAAGATAGATATGGAAAATATGGATTCACACGTATGCCACATCATGTGCAGCGACGAGGACCGCACCGCCGTGGAGGACCTGATCGTCTACATCAACACCCGCAAGGAACTGGTCGTGCGCCTCGACCATACCGACTACGAGAACGCGCGCCGCAACCGGTCCACATTGGCCGTCGTGCCCGACGGTGACACCTCGCGCCTCGCCGAACGCCTGGATGTCACGCTCTCCGAACTGCCCGACTGTATCGGCGAGTGCATGGACCGGTGGACGCACATCGTCAATCCGGGCTTCCGCCACGTCCGCAACTGCTTTAAGGAAATCACCGAGTGCCTCCTCGACGAAGGCTGCCGCTTCCGCATCCACACCCACTCGCGCCGTCTGTCTTAGCTCGTAAAGCTTGCGCCGGTGACGGTATATAAGACTTATAAGATTTATAAGACTTAAAGGACAATTTTCTCTCCAAAACATTATTTTTTCTCGCCAAATGCAATTTTTTTCGCTCTATCTCTCAGTGAGTTATCCTCTATTTTAACATTTATTAGCTATGAAATGAACCGGGGGGTGGTTCATTTCATAGTTCCAAGGGGTATTTCGTGTTGTAA
>ERZ808035.1343-NODE-1343-length-12784-cov-3.927520_pt1 | contig 12784 bp, 18 predicted proteins | sample MGYA00380189_ERZ808035 | MGnify/ENA primary metagenome ERZ808035 (study PRJEB31490, sample SAMN06133407) | mouse gut metagenome | isolation source: M5_1 | host: mice | place: China: Chengdu | collected 2015-05 ...
GAGCCCATGGGAAAGGGCCAGGCGAAGGCCGTGGCCGACTTCGTCTGGGACGGCGCCTTGGCCATGGACCTCGCCCACCTCATCGTCGTGGCCTGCGACGGCGGCGTCAGCCGCAGCGCCGGCGTGGCCGCCGGCATCCTCACGGCCACCGGCAACGACGACTCCGAGATCTTCGCGCGAAAGTGCCCGAACGCCACCTGCCGCCGCCTCGTCATGGAGGCCATGGTGGAGCGTCTTGAGGGCGACTGGAACCTGCGCACCATGGTCTCGGAGGCCGAGGGCACGGTCTGTCTCCCCGAGGGACAGTTCGAGGAGCTCTCTCGGCTCCTCGACTAGGGGGCATGTCCTTTGGAGTGATACTGTATATAGTACTATCCGAGGGGAAGGTATAGCGTGTCACAGTGGGACAAACTCATGGCTCGTCTCAAGAACCTGTCTACCGACATGCGCATCGAGGAGCTCGCCAAGATTCTCGAAAGGTGCGGCTATGTCCGAAGCGGGGGAAAGGGAAGCCACGCGGTTTTCAGAAAGCAAGGTTTTCGACCCGTCGTCATACCCGATCACCGACCCCTCAAGGTCCAGTACATCCGTATGGTCAGGGATATTGTCGAGAAGGAAGGGATGTAACAGTGAACATCGATGATTACATGGCCCTCGACTACCCGATGGAGATTTGGCCCGACGAGGAGGAGGGCGGCTTCACGGTCTCCTTCCCCGACCTGCCTGGATGCCTCACCTGTGTCGAGTCGTGGGACGAGATCGCCCCTATGGCGGCCGACGCCAGGAGGATTTGGACCGAGACCTGTCTCGAGGACGGGCAGTCGATTCCTCTCCCTGGCTCGTCCAAGGACTACTCCGGGAGGTTCCAGATCAGGCTCCCCCGTTCCCTTCACAGGGGGCTTGTGGAGGACGCCCGTCGCGAAGGGGTGTCCCTCAACCAGCTTTGCGTCACCGCACTGGCTGAGTCCCATGGGCGCAAGGCGGTCCTGGCTCTTTGATCAGCGATCTCTGGATGGGGGGAAGGACCTATGGCTCCCACTCTGATGATCAGGCTGTTGGCCTCGAGGCCTGACCGCTAGAAATCTAGCGAACAAGTAAGAAAACCGCAGATAACCGCGACGGAACCGCTGGAAATCCAGCGGTTTCCTCCAAGTACGGCCCCGAAGGGCCCGGGATCATCTCCCGGGCCCTTTCTTTCGTCGTGCGCCGCCGACCCGTGCCTCAAGGCACGGGCGGGAGCCCCCGCGGGGCCCGCGCCGGTACGGTGCCCGACCTCTCACCCCGAAAGAAGGGAGCCCGCCCCATGAAACTCCTCGACAGCGACTTCCCCTGGCCCGCCGGGAACCTACCGTGGATCTCGGTGAGGTCCCCCCAGGAAGGCCTCGTCACCGCCAAGGCGGAGGCCTCCCTGGCAGAGCTCACGGCGTCTGGCCGCTTGTCCGAGGTGGCATCCTCGGCGAAGGCCTGCGGCTACACCGCCGACGCCTGCCTGCCACCCCTCATCGAGGTGCCCTCGGAGGGGTGCCCCTGCACCTTCGCCACCGTAGGCACCAGGGGCGTCTCCGACGAGGTGGCCCTGGGGTGCTTCGTGGTGGTCACCCCTGTGGACGACCCCTGCCTCGGTGCCTGCGTGCCCTTGAGGCTCTCCTCCGACCGTACTCGCATCCTCTCGGCCCCGGGCCCCTGGCTCGGGTGGGAGACGGCGTCGCCGGAGAGCTGGGGAGACGACCTCGCCGTCTTCGAGTACGGCCAGGACGACGGCGACGGCCTGCCCACGGCCGCGACCTACGTCGCCTCGGAGACCGACCCCGGCTCCCTCGGCTGCACCGTCCTGGAGGCGGCCGACCTCATGTTCGCGGCCGACATGGCGCGCCATGTCGGCGTGGTCCCCGTGGCAGACGACGAGGCCGTACCGGGGCTCTGGCGAGAGGCCCTCTACAGCCGTACGGCGACCCTGGGGCGCCTCTGGTCCGTCCTTCAGACGGTCCTGGAGGGCCTCTCCGTGCCCGAGCCCCCGAAGGAGATGCCCTGGGGGGCCTGGGACTACCTCTCCTGTCTCCCGGCGCCGGTCCGCAACACCCTGGTGGAGGTCGCCATGGCACGTCACGGGGCCGAGTCGGGCGTCCCCATGGACGCCGGCACCCTCGCAGATATCCTCGACGGCCGCGTCGCGGACCTCTCCGAGGGCCCTGCGGGAAGCGCCATCGCCTGGTGGGACCTCATGGCCCTCGCCCGGTGGGTCTCGGCCAGGGAGGCCTGAGGGGGGGCGCGGAAGGTGTGTCGATAGGCCTTCCGATTTCGCCGCCGTTCAGACGCCAGATTTAAGGCGCCTCGGGCATTTGTCCCAAATACTGGTGCCAAATCGCGCCGAAAACCCATATGAATATGGTTCTAGCTGCGTAGACAGAAACCATATGCGAATAGTGTTTTTAGCTGAAAGAAAGCTCTATACTGGAGTCCGATTCCAAAAGAATCTAAAACAAGGGAGGTGTCCTGTGGCCCGAGGATTCATGGTCCGTCTCAGGGGCCCCATGGCCCTGTTCACACGGCCCGAGTTCAAGGTCGAAAGATATAGCTACGACGTGCCCACGCCGAGTGCCCTGGCGGGGGCCCTTTCGTCAATCTACCTCCACCCTGGCATCGAGTGGCGGGTGGACCGCTACTGGGTCCTAAACAAGATCCGTCGCAAGTCCGTCTCCGTGAACGAGGTCACCTCCAAGGCGAGCTCGACGAAGGTGCTCCAGGCGGCCAGGGGCAAGGGCTCCATGCCCAGGGTCAGGGCGGCGGAGCCCCGTCAGATCAAGTGCACGTCGCGCCTCGTGAACGTCGACTACGTGGTCCAGTGCCACTTCCAGATCGCGGATGACGTTCACACCCCGGAGAAGGCGGCCAAGGTCGCCTCGATCGTGGAGCGACGCCTCCGGCGCGGCCAGTGCTACCAGCAGCCCTACCTGGGTGTCCGCGAGCACCCCTGCTTCTTCTCGCTCTGGGACAAGGGGGTCCCCGAGGGCTATTACGCCTCGACGGGCCCTGTGGACCTCGGCCTCGTGTTCTGCGGCATGGACCGCACGGACCCCAAGGTGGACCGACCGAGGTTCTTCCACGCGGTCATGGACCACGGTTGCGTCGAGGTCGCGGCCAGGGAGGTGATCTAGGTGCTCCTCGAAGACCTCGTGGCGCTCCACGGGGACCTCCTCGCGAAAGGCGCCGCCGTGGCTCCCGCAGGCATGGCCTGGCGCAAGGTCCGTGGGCGCCTCGTCATCGACCGCGCCGGCGCCCTCGTGGCCGTCGTCCCCGGCGACTTCGCAGGGGACGAGCCCGAGGAGACCCTGGCGCCTGTTGCCCCGGTGCGCTCGGTGAACATAGCGGCTGCCCTTCTCTGCGACACCGCGGCCTATCTCCTCGGTTACTCGCCGAAGGGCGACGCCAAGGCCCCTCGGAAGTTCGAGGCGGCCCGGGACCTCCACGGGACGGCCCTGAGATCGGTCCTTGAGGCGGCCCCGGTGACGGCGTTCTTCGCGTCCTGGGACCCGGCCACGGCCGCCTCCCACCCGGCCGTGGCGGAAAGCCCCGTAGACCTCGACGCGGGGTTCCTGGAGTTCTCCCTGATGGACGACGACGGGACCCTCACGGACATCCTCGACATGGATGGCGTCCGGGACGCCCTCTCGACAGGGTCCGCGGGTGACGGCGGTGCCTTCACGGACCTCGTCACCGGAGAGCCCTGCGAGCCCCTGAGGATTCACCCCAAGGCGTCGGCCCTGGCCGGCCCCGGGGAGAAGCCGGCGCCGGTGGTGGGCTGCAACATGGAGAGCGGCCAGTCCTGGGGGGCTGCCCAGGGCTACCTGTCCCCCATGGCCCCTGCCACGGCGGGGCGCTACTCGGCGGCCCTGGACTGGCTCCTGAAGGACGGGGGCCACAACCTGCGCCTCGGGGAGGCCTCCTTCGTCTGGTGGGCCGAGGGCGAGGCCGACGGGGCGGTGTCTGCCGCCGTGGAAGACGCCCTGGCCGGCCGCGGCATCGCCGACGTCGCCGAGGCCGCCTCGGCGGCCCCGCTCCACGTCGCCTGCCTCTCCTCCAAGTACTCCCGGGTGCAGCTCCGCTGGTACCAGACGACCACCTGGGGAGATGCCGCGGCGTCCCTTACGGCCTGGGAAGGCTGCTTCGACGGGTGGCTCCCGTCGGCCTTTGCGATACTGCGGGCCTCCGAGAGGCCGGGGGAGAAGCATCCAGCCACCCGCTGCCAGGACGCCTCCTCCCTGGTCCTCGCCCTTCTCATGGGAGGGCCATGGCCGAGGACCCTGGCCCAGAGGGCGGCGTCTTCCGTGGCCCTCCAAGGAGACGTGGGCCACATCCCGGCCGGGACGCTCGCAGCCGCCAGCCTCTCGACACGAAAGGAGTCGGACGTGGAAACCGACGACCTGCTCAGCCCCGAGGACCCGGCCTATCGCGCCGGGTGCATCTTCGCCATCCTGGAGGGTCTCCAGAAGGCGGCCCTCGGGCACCTCGCCGCCCCGGTGAGGGCCCGCTTCATGGCCGGGGCCGCCAAGAGCCCCGCCAAGGTGATGCCGGCCCTGCTCGGCACCGCCCAGGCCCATCTGAGGAAGCTCTCCCGGCTGAAGCCGGGGCTCGCCGCCTACTACGAGTCGACCCTCTCCGAGGCCGTGGCCATGGGGCCTGTGCCCCTCACCATGGACGCCCCGGCGTCCTGGCGCTTCTACGTGGGCTACTACCGCCAGCGCGATGAGCTCTACCGGTCCCGGGGCGGCTTCGGGGAGGCCCCGGAGAATGCACCTGATGAGACGCCGGAGGACCCTGCCGGGTAGCGCGCCCAGGCACCGCACCGGATGAACCAAAACGACGTTAAGGAGACCAACCCATGGCCAACATCCTCGACCGACGCATCGAGTTCGTCGCCTACCTCGACGTGGAGCTCGGCAACCCCAACGGCGACCCCGACGCTGGCAACCGCCCCCGCCAGCTCGACGACGGCCGCGGCATCATCACCGACGTGTGCCTGAAGCGCAAGGTCCGCGACCGCGTGGCCCTGGAGCACAAAGGCGAGGCGGGCTTCGGCCTTTACGTCGAGCCCACCGAGACCCTGAACTCCAAGGACGAGCGCGCCTTCGAGGCCGTGGTCGGCGCCGGGTGCGACCTCAAGAAGCTCAAGAAGAGCGACCCCGACGCCGCCCTTCTCGTCCGCGACCTCATGTGCCAGACCTACTTCGACGTCCGCGCCTTCGGCGCGGTCATGACCACCTTCGCCAAGAACAACCTGGCCGGCGGCCAGGTGCGCGGCCCCGTCCAGCTCTCCTTCGCCGCCTCGGCCGACCCGATCTTCCCCGAAGCCCAGACCATCACCCGCCAGGCAATCACCACCGAGGCCGACCGCGAGAAGAAGGTCAACGAGAAGGCCGTCAAGTGGGTCGTGCCCTACGGCCTCTACCGCGTCTCCGGCTTCGTCTCGCCGGCCCGCGCCAAGGACACCGGCTTCACCTGGGAGGACTGGGACGCCTTCATCTGCGCCTTCCGCCGCATGTTCTGGGACGACCGCGCCGCGAGCCGCCCCTCCATGGTCCTTCGCACCCTGACCTGCTTCACGCATCCCAATGCCCTCGGCGTGTGCTCCGCCGAGGCAAACCTGGACCGCGTCACCGCTCGCCTCAAGGACGGCGTGGCAAACCCCACGTCCTTCGGCGACTACCTCGTGGAAGCCGACGGGGAGGGGCTGCCGGAGGGCGTGGAGATGGTCCACGAGGCGTTCTAGGCGAAGGGAGGAAGCACCGGCCGACGACAGACCCCGTGGCGGGGCGCCACAGCGGCGCCCCGCCCATTTTGGGAGAGGACCCCCATGGCTAGAAGAAGCAAGACCCGGGCCCGCGCCGTCCTGGCGACTCTCCTGGCGACTGCGGCCGCGGTCGCCCTGGGAGGGCTTCCCGAGGCCGCGCCCCAAGGCGCCCCCGTGGCGGAGCCGGCGACCGTTCCCGTCGAGGCGACCCCTAAGGCGGCTGCCGATGACGCCGAGAACCCGTCGTTTTCCTTCGACGACGGGTCCCGGGAGCCCCACGCCCGTTTCTCCGAGCTCGACGGGCACCTCAGGTGCGGCCCCGTGTTCGCCGTCCTGGACGCTGCCCACATGGGGTCCGGGGAGCGCCCCGACATCTCGTCGGTGAAGCCCTCGGGATGGCGTCAGAAGCGCTACGACTCCATCGGCGACGGCGGCTGGCTCTACAACCGCTGCCACCTCTTGGGGGACCAGCTCTGGAACGACGACACGGCCAACTGGAGAAACCTCATCACGGGGACCCGCCAGATGAACGTGGAGGGGATGCTTCCCGTGGAAAACGAGGTGGCGGACCACCTGAGGTCCACAGGGCACCTCGTCATGTACCAGGTGACGCCCGTCTTCGAGGGCGACGAGGCCCTCTGCAGGGCCGTCCGCATGGAGGCCGAGTGCACCTCCGGCGACCTCGCCATCGACGAAACCGTGCAGAACACCCAGGAGGGCATCGCCATCGACTACGCAGACGGGTCCAGCCGGAAGGCCTGAGAGGAGAGAACCATGGGCAGGAGCCACGACGACGTCAAGGGAGTCAGGGGCCCCAGGTGCGCCCGGTGGAGTGCGGAGGAGCTCTCCGCTCTGGCAGAGCACTACCCGGTCCACGGGGGTTCGTGGGAGGGCTGGGAGACCGTCCTTCCAGGCAGGAGCCTTAAGGCCATCCAGTACAAGGCCCATCTTTTGAGCCTCAAGGCCCCCGGGGCGCCCCGCCCCTGGACCGAGGGGGAGGACGAGGCCCTCATGCGTGAGTTCCCCGCCCACGGCGCTGCCTGGGAGGGTTGGGCCGAGCTCCTTCCCGACCGAAGCCGCGCCGCCATCGCGGCCCGCGGCCGCCTCATGGCGCCGGACCCCTCCGGTCGCACCTCCAGGCACTGGGCGCCAGAGGAAGACGAGGCCTTGAGGCGCCTCTACCCGACCCATGCCTCGGGTTGGGCCGGCTGGCCCGACATTCTTCCCGGACGCACGCCCACGGCCATCTCCAACCGGGCGGGCACCTTGGGGCTTTGCACCAGGCGCCGCGTCCCGTGGACCGAGGGGGAGGACGACGCTGTGAGGGCCCACTACCCGGAGCACGGCCGGTTCTGGGAGGGCTGGGAGGACCTGCTTCCCGGTCGGACGCCGCCGGCCATAGCCCGAAGGGCGCAGCTCCTCAAGATCCGTAAAGGGTCCGTCGGCAACCGCTGGTCGGAGGCGGAGGAGGAGGCCGTGGCACGGGAGTTCCCCTCCCATGGGCAGGACTGGGAGGGATGGGCCGAGATCCTGCCCGGGCGCACCCCGGGGGCCATCAAGGCCCGGGCCTCGGCCCTCGGGGTCGGTCTCGAGCGGGGCCCGGTCCCCTGGACCGAGGCCGAGGACGAGACCCTGATCAGACACTACCCAGCCCATGGGTCCCGGTGGGCCGGCTGGGCCACGTGCCTGCCGGGGAGGTCCGCCTCCGCCATAGCCGTCAGGGCCTCGAAGTTCTCCCTCGTCTCCTGGAGTAGTGCGGACGTGCGTACCCTCAAGAACCTCTATCCGTTCCACGGTGCCCGCTGGAAGGGCTGGGCCAGGGTGCTCCCGGGTGTTTCCACCGACGCCATCGAGAGGAAGGCCGGGGCCCTCGGCCTGGAGACCCGGTCGGAGGAGCGGAACAGCCGTCCCTGGACAGACCACGAGGACGACCTCGTTCGCGAGCTCTTCCCCACGAAGGGCCAGGACTGGGAGGGGTGGGCCTCGGTACTCCCCGGCCGTACCCAGGCCTCAGTCGCCTGCAGGGCGAGGGTCCTCAAGGCGGTCTCATCCGGAGGCCGTCCCTGGAGCGAACAGGAAGACGACGTCGTGAGGCTCCTCTTCCCGGTCCACGGCGCCTCCTGGAAAGGATGGTCCTCGGTCCTGACGGGGCGCTCCGCAGAAGCCGTGACCCGAAGGGCCCGCACCCTCGGTCTTCCGGCAGATCCCGGGCGGCCTTCCCGCTGGACCGCCGAGGAGGAGGCCCTGGTCGTGGAGCACTACCCGGGCCATGGGGCGGCCTGGGAGGGTTGGAAGCGACTCCTCCCCCGAAGGTCCCCTGGGGCCATCGGGGAACGCGCCCTGAGGCTCGGTGTCAGGAAGTACCCCCGGATCGGCCGCTGAGGCACCCCGAAAGAGCCGTCCCCGGCGCCCCCAGGCGCCGGCGGGAGGCCCCGCGAGACACAAGTCGAGAGGAGACACCCATGGACGCACCCCAGATCTTCCTGTCGGGGCCCATCACCTCGGGCCCCATGGCGGGCCGCCCCTGGGAGGAGGCCGCGGGCACCTTCCGCCGGGCCGCCGCCGCCATCACCCGGGCCCTTTCTCAGGCAGGCGTCGCCGCCACCCTGTGGGTTCCCACCGAGGAGGTGCCACCGGACACATCCTGGGAGGCCGCTATGGAGACCACCCTCGGTGCCCTCGCGGAATCCTCCGCCGTGGTCTGCCTGGCGGGCTGGGAGGACTCCGCCGGGGCCTCCGCCGAGGTCTCCGCGGCCCTCTCCCGGAACATCCCCGTGGCCTCCCTGGGGGATTTCCTGGCAGACCCGCAGGCGGTGCTCTCCGGGGTCGTTCCGGGGGCCTGCGGGGTGGCCACCATGGGGTCCTGCGAGTTTTTCCCGCCGGCGGACGGCGAGGGGTGCTCCGGGTGCCCCTGGGTGCTCCCCTGCGACGACGGCGACACATGCAGCCTCACCGAGGCCTTCGCCCAGGACGTGGACCGCGTGGTCTACCTGGGCAGGCCCTGCGGGCAGTGCCGGCAGGTGGTCTGAGGGAGGGTGCGACGGAGTTTCCCGCGAGAGAGACGAGAGGAGAGACCCATGGAGGACAAGAAGACGACACGGTGCGACGACGCCTGCAAGAAGGCCGACGCCCACAGCCTGCCCGAGGGTGTCGGGTACCCTTGTGTCGACGGGGAGCCCGTCAAGCCCGGCGATATGCTCTGGGACTCGGACAACGACAGGAAGTGGACCGTCTGCGAGGTCGAGTTCTCATGCGCCCGAGACGGCACCGACTTCTACCTGCATCTGGAAGGCCCCAAGGGCGAGACCCTCAGGGCCTACGACACATACGGCCTCACCCGTACCATGCCTGTGCTGGACCGCAACGGCGTTGCCATCGAGGTCGGGGACACGGTGTATGTAACCGGCAACGATAGGAAGGCACATAAGGTGACCGCTATCACCAACTATGGGCAGCCCATCGTTCATTGCGAGGTTGTGAAAGGATTCCCCTACGAATACGAGCCCCAGAGCCTCACCCACGAGCCTCCCGACAGCTGGGGGCGCATCGAGGCCGATGTTGAGAAGAACTGCTGCCTGTACTTCGGGCGTGGGGGTCGGGCGTGCGAATGCGAGGATTGCCCGGTCCCGGACGTCGAATGGGACTGTGATACCTACAAGGTCCGTGACATAGTCCGCCGCGCCAAGGCCCTCGCAGGGGTGGATTCCTGATGGCGCGCGACATGGGGGTGGCCTCGAAGAGCGCCACGGCCGACCTCCACGGAATCGTCGGGGCATGGCTCAAATACCACGGCTACGACGGGCTCTGCTGCCCGGACCACGAGTGCGGCTGCGGGCGCGACGACCTGTTCCCCTGCGAATGTCCGAACACCTACGAGTGCGTCCCGGCGTTTTGCCAGGAGGGGCTCTTCTTCCCCGCGACGCCGGAGGGAGGGGAGGACGACGATGAGTGACTGGGTTGAAGGCGAGCTTGAGAGGCTCGCGGCGTTTGCCGACTCCATCGAGGACGACCTCGCAAGCTCTGCCCGCCTGTGCCGCCGCATCCCCCTCGTCATCACCCTCGGCAACGTGGAGAGCGCCAAGAAGGACGCGGAGGCCCTGGCGGAGGTCCTCGGGATGCTCGCCGACGAGATCAAGGGTGAGATGAGGGGAGTGACCGATGAGTGAGACCAAGCCTTGCCCCTTCTGCGGGTCAACAGACACTGTGGTCGCCTGCGAGTACCGCGACGACGACCCCTTCGCCTTCTTCTTCGGCTACCACGTGGTCCGCGTCGTCTGCCGGGGATGCGGGGCAGAGGGCCCGCGGGTGCTCATGGGGGCGACCGACGTCCCCCGCGAGGGGGACATGTACTACGACCCTGTTGCATGGAGAAAGGCCGCACGGGCATGGGACGAGAGGGGCTGCGATGGGTGACAGGGTTCTCGACCGCGTCGAGGAGACGGTTCCCGTCTCCTGTGTGCAGCGCGGCTACCGCGGAAGCAGCCTGGTCCTCCTCGACGGGTCCGACCTCATCGACGCCGTCCCCGACCCGTGCACCTACGACCCATGGGACGACGTCGACGACCTCGTGGCCTACGTCGCGGCCGTCGAGTTCCCAGGGACAGACCCGGACCGCTCCTTTGAGGGGTGCGAGATCCGCATCACCGTGGAGCTGATAGAGGGGGAGACCTCATGATCTGCGAGACCTACAGGACCGAGGGGGAGTGCGCCCGTAAGTTCGCCGACGAGAACTTCGACAGCTTCCCGGCATACAGGCTGTTCGACAAAATCGACTCCTGGGACGATGCCTGGGAGTTCGTCGGCAACGTGATCGAAGAGGACGTCGAGGACGACGACGGGGCGGTCTCTTTCGGCCTCACCCACGAGCCCGATTGCGGGGTGTGGTTCATCCCGAACGGCTTCATGGCGCAGTGGATCAAGGACCACATGCAGGAGGTCGCCGACTGCGGGTTCACCCTCATCAACGACGGGGATGACGGGGAGCTCTTCGCCCTCGGCATCGACGGGGGCGGCTACAGCTTCCTCCATGAGCACTGGATTCCTCTCTACCGCGCATTCGGTTGCCACTGGCACGACGAGGAGTAACGGGAGTGGCAGGGAGAAGAGCCCTATAGAGACAAGGAGGCGACCATGGATCTGAATGAGATCGTGTCAGCCGGCCTCTGGACCTGCGACCCGCTCCCGAAGGGGGTCCTGTGGCCCTGCTTCGAGGACGGGACCCCGGTGGCCGTAGGATCCGTGGCCTGCGACGGGGCCGGCCAACCCTTCAAGGTGGAGTGCGTCGAGTTCTTCGACCGCGGCATCACCCTCGTGGGCGACCGCGGCCACCTCCACCTCGAATACGGCGAGGCCGTCGAGCGGCCGAGCAGAAAGGAAAAGTCATGAGCGATTCCTTAGACCTGCGGGAGCTCACCGCCACGATGGTCCTCGACAGCATCAAGGGGGCGGCCACGGAGCTCGGCCGCGCCATGGCGCTCCTGCCGGAACTCGGCCTCGATCCGGACACGGAGGAGGCCGTCGCCGACACCCTGGCCAAGGCCGCCGTCCACGCCCTGAGTGCCAAAGCCAAGATCGAGCTGGACCCGTCCCTCAAAGGCCTTCTGTAAGAGGACCCACCGACCCCGACCCCGCGACGCCCGGCGGACAAGGCCCCCCAAGGCCCCGTCGGGCGTCCCCTTTTTCCTGCCGGTCCCGGCGGCAGAAGCCGCCGGCGGGAGCCCTTGCGAGGGTCCGCGCCGGGCCCCTCCGGGCGATACCGCCCGCCTCAAGAAGACCGGAAGGGGAATGCACGATGGCTGACGAGAAGCTCGACGCCATGAGGGAGGCCCTCGTGGCAAGGCTCCTGGAGGACATGGACGCCCTGGGGGCCAACTGGGTCAGGCCCTGGGTCTCCCAGGCTCCCCAGAACCCCTCCACGGGCACGGTCTACCAGGGCCGCAACGCCCTCATCCTCGGCTTCGTGATCCGCTCCGAGGGCTACGATGATCCGCGCTTCATGACCTTCCGCCAGGCCCAGAAGATGGGTCTCAAGGTCGCCAAGGGCTGCCACGGGTGGCCCGTGGAGCGCTGGGGCGAGGTGTTCTTCCATAAGGGAAGGACCGGCCGGATCCCCCAACCCAAGAGCGCCGCCGAGCGCGAGCGCTACCGCAGGGACCCCGAGGTCGTGAGCAAGGTGCTTCCCATCGGCCACTACACCGTCTTCAATGGAAGCGACATCGTGGGGCTCGACCCCTTCTGCGCCCCGGACACCATGGCGGACACCGAGGCCCGAAGGACCCTCGTGGAGAGCTGCCCCTGCGAGCTCAAGATCCTTACCACGGACAGCGCCTGCTACTCGCCCATGTTCGACCGCATCGAGATGCCGCTGGCCGCCTCCTTCGCCGATGAGGGGACGTTCCTGCGCTGCCTCCTCCACGAGGAGGTCCATGCCACAGGGGCCGAAGGCCGCCTGGGCCGCCCCGGCATCGTCTCCGGGGAGGGTATGGGGTCTGAATCCTATGCCTTCGAGGAGCTCGTGGCGGAGCTCGGCAGCGTGTTTGCCGCGAGCCGCCTCGGCATCGGCCTCGGGGATCTTGCCGCGGCAGACCTCCAGCGGGACGGCGCCTGGGAGAACCACGGCGCATACCTCAAAGGCTGGCTCCAGGCGCTGCCGCCCGAGGAGCGCCCCCGCTCCCTCATGGCCGCCGCCACCCAGGCGGGCCGCGCCGCCGACTGGCTCTGGGAGCACTGCTTCTCCAAGGGAGAGGCTGACGAAGCCGCTTGAGGAAGTGTGAGAGACGATATGGAAAGGAGGCGCCTGTCATGTACGTCTACGTCCTCTCCAAGGACGGCGACCCCCTGATGCCCACTAAACGCTGCGGGTGGGTCCGGAGGGACCTCCGGGACGGTCGGGCCACCGTGGTCCGGCGGACCCCCTTCACCATCCGGCTCAACTACGACGCCGGAAGCCATCTCCAGGAGGTCACCCTGGGCATCGACGCCGGGTCCAAGCACATA
>ERZ808035.1344-NODE-1344-length-12763-cov-4.628173_pt1 | contig 12763 bp, 13 predicted proteins | sample MGYA00380189_ERZ808035 | MGnify/ENA primary metagenome ERZ808035 (study PRJEB31490, sample SAMN06133407) | mouse gut metagenome | isolation source: M5_1 | host: mice | place: China: Chengdu | collected 2015-05 ...
ACCGCAGGTCGAGCCCCGCGCCGTACGCAGCCGCCTCGGACGACGGGCACGGCATCCCCGCCGCAGGCACCGCCGCACCGAACCGGTGGAGACACCCATAGCACACGTCCATGTCCTCGAAGGCGGCGGCGCCGCACTGCGGGCACACCTTGACGCCCGGCGCGTGGCACCCGCAGGCGCCCCCACCGTGGCAGTGCCCCTGCCCCTGGGCGCAACCGCCCTCGACCACCGTCATGTTCATATCCCTCTCCTATCTCTCAGGGCCTCCCGGCCCGTTTGAACGCACAACCGCACACCGTCGCCCTCCTCGGGCCACGGGCCGTCCGCCGCGACCCGCTCCAGGGCCCAGGCCGCCCTGGGGCAGAGGACCGCCCGCCACGGGGGCACGGCCCTCCTCGACAGCGCCACCGATCCGTCCGGCCCCACGAACGCCATGTCCACGGGGCTCCCCATGCCCGCCGTGTGGAGCGACCGACACGCGGGGAACGCAAGTACCGGGCACGCACCCGGCGGGAGGGCCCCCATGAGCCCGACGAGCCGCTCCCGGAAACCGGCCACGACGAGAGCCTCGAGCGACCGCTCCCCTCCCGGGCCCCGCACACGCACCTCCGCCGGCACCACGTCAGACACCCCCCGCGATCGTCCCGACGTCCACCACCAGGGACCGTTCGTGGACGAGCAGCGCCGGCGCGGTCCAGGAGGCGCCGGCCACGGAGAACGTCGACGGCCGGGGACGGAACCCCATGGAGCACACGAAGCGCACGCGCCCCGGCGAGAGCGCGGGCAGAAGGCCGTCCTCCTCGGGGTCGAGACGCTCCACGCGCACGTCGACCTCGAGGTCGGGGTCGCCCATGGCCTCCTCCACGGCCTCCCTGACCTGCCGGACGGCGGACGAGGCATCCTGCTCGTCGGCCGGCGCCACGCCGTGGGCGAGCACCATGTCGGGGGCCACGCGGTCGAACCGGGCGCACCGCTCGATGTAGACGCCCAGGTTCACGGCGACGAAGGCACAGGCCAGCACCACCGGCACCACGCAGGCGAGCTCCACCACGGCCTGGCCGCGCTCCTCGCGGAGGACCCGTGCCGCCCGGCCGGTCACGACGCGCCTCCCAGGAGGGTGGACAGGCGCACCTTGACGGGGATCCCGAGCGGGAGCCCCGGGACCGAGACCTCGCCGAGGTCCACCTCGGTCTCGCCCACGACGTCCGCCACCTGGCGACCGAAGGCCGCGAGCATCTCGGCCGGCGTGCCGTCTGCCGGCAGCGCCTGGATGCCCTGGCGGATCCGAGCCGCGTCGGTGGAGCCGTCCTTGTCGAGCACCTCCTGGGTGTGACAGAGCACGGGCTTGCGAAGCCGGAGGTCCGCCGGCTCGAGCCCGGCCGCGGCCACGATCGACGAGAGACGGTCGCCCAGCCACCGGGCCACGCCGCCGGCCCCCACGGCATCGAGGCCGTCGAAGAGCCGCTTGGCGGCGTCGGCCACCGCGCCGTAGGCGTCGCCGTACCCCTCGAGCAGCTGTCCCCAGAGCGCCGTGACCCCGCCGAGCACGCCGGCCACGCCCCCTCCCGAGCCTCCCGACGCCCCGTCGAAGAACCGCTTGAGCATCCCGGACCGCTCGGTGTCGTCGGGGGCGAGCGTGGCCGCGGCCATGGCGACCCGACCCGGCAGCGAGGCATCCCCGACGAACGGCCCGGAGAGCCCCGAGGGCACGGCCGAGCCCGCCGCGGCGACCACCCCGATGCAGCCGTAGGCACCCGGCGGGCAGAACCTGGGCCGCGGCACGGCGAGTTGGGCGAGCGCGCGCTCGAAGAGGTCCGCCCCGCCCTCCGCCACCTCGCGTAGGCGGCCGTCGAGCTCCGCGCAGGCGTTTCTCGCCGGCTCCCAGGCCTCGGCGGCGTCGCAGACCAGCCGCCAGTAGTGCTCGAACCCGCTCTCGGTGTTGGTGGAGGCGGACGCCACCCGCGACAGCGAGGCCAGGCCCATGTCGCAGTCGGGGCACACCTGCCACCCGCCCGCCTCGGCCTGGGCCACGGTGGCGTCGTCCATGCGCCGCCCCCGGGCGCCGGGGCATCCCTCGAAGGCATGGAGCCTCGACGAGCCGCCCTCGGACGTGCAGGGCCAGCGGACGGTGTCGAACAGGCCGCTCGCCCGGGTGGTCGCCGCGTCGTGGGCGAGACGGGGCAGCCGCACCGTGACCGTGCCGTCGGCGTTCTCGCGGTACTCGCCGGACCGGACCTCCGCGAGCGCGTAGGCGTAGTAGGCGCGGCGCCGGGCCGAGTCAGCCCGGGAGGCCGCACCGTCGCCGTCGGGCGCCTCCGCGGCGAGGCGGGCCGCGTAGTAGGCCCGCGCCCGGAGCAGGGGGACCCCGAAGTTCCACCCCTCCACATGGAGGTGTCGCGGGTTCTCGCCGGCCGGCAGCCCCGCGAGCGAGGAGGCCCTCCCCCAGAGGCACGACGGGTCGTCCACGCAGTCCGCCCGCCAGCCGGCCTCCAGCGCGGCGTCGGCCTCCCGCCGCCGCTCGGCTGCCTCGTCCGACAGCTCCGCGGCGTCGTCCGCGACCCCGGCCAGCGCAGCATCGTCCACGTCCCCCGCCTGCGCCCACACCGAGCGGGACTCCGCGGGGAACGCCAGCGCCACGCCCGTGTAGCGCACCGACCCGGCACCGTTGGCCCCCACCGTGGCCCAGCCGTTGGAGGCCACGGCGCCCGGCAGGGCGGCCTCGAGGGCCTTGAGCCCCTCTGACGCCGACGCCGCGAGCTCCCTACGCCCCTGGAGGATGGAGCGCCCGGCGTCCGCGATGGAGACGCCGGCCGCCCCCATGCCCGGGACGAGGCCGGTGACGATACCGGCGCCCAGCACGGTGAGCCCGCAGACGCCCAGGGAGAGCACCGTCGCGTCCACCACCTGGGTCACCGTGGAGAAGGCCCGCACGGCCCTCGCCCCGGACAGCGCGCAGGCGTCGGCCACGGCCTGGACGTCGGCGGACCGGGCCGCCATCCACTGCACCTGCGCCAAGGAGAAGACGAGGGCCAGGCTCACGAGCAGGGCGCATGCGACGGCGACCGAGGTGTGGCCGCCCTCGTCGTCCACGAAGGCGGAGACGCCCCACCGCAGGCCGCGCTCACGACCAGATCGAGACCCAATCCGCATAGGAACCCCCCAACCACGAAGGACGGACCCGCTCCCTCGCCTCCACCGAGACCGTGAGGAGGCGCTCGCCCGTGAGCGCATGCACCACGGGGCCGAACAGCGGCAGCGGCGCCAGCGCCCCCTCGATGCGCACCCTCGCCTCGGCCGTGCGCGCACCGGAGAGCCCCACCTCCCATTCCCCCTCGTGGAAGATCCCGACAGCCGGTACCGCCGCCAGGCGCCGCAGCACGAAGGCCCGGACGTCGTCCTCCGACGAGGACGGGGCCGTGGCGAGGAGGCGCGCCCCCTCGCATGAGGCCGAGACCATGACCGAGCGGGTGTACAGGATGCAGAGGGGCTGGGCGAGCAGCGCCACGCAGAACAGAACGCAGGGCAGCGTCACGGCGGCCTCCACCGTCGCCTGGCCGCGCTCCTCGGCGAGGGCGCACCGCCCCTCTGTGTCCCGCTCAGTAGAGGAGGACGTCCTGCAGCGCGGCCACCGTGCCCGCACCCAGGCCGTGGGACGCCGCCCTGGCGGCGATGTCCGTCCCCGTCCCCTGCCCGAGGAAGCGCCAAAGCGCGGCGAGGGCCACCGCCATGGCCAGGAACGCCCCGAGAACGAGGGCGTACTCCACCGTCGACTGCCCGCGCTCCTCCGCGAGGACCCGGCACCCTTCTCGCTCAGCCACAGAGCTCCCCCCATCTGTCCACCTCCAACGTCAGGCGACTCACCACCGACGTGCCGTCGGCGGTCTCGGACACCACGCAGACGACCGCCTCGTCCGCACCCTGGGCCACGCAACCCCACACGCTCCCGAGGAGGTCGAGGTAGCCGCCGTGCACAAGGGAGAACCCTCGGTCGCGGAGCCCCTCGAGCTCGTCCTCGGCGGCCTCCGTGAGACCGGAGGGGACCTCCTCGCTCTCCCACGGGACGTCGTCGGCCGCCTCGAGGGCGGCGGCAACGGAGGGCGCCGACCCTTCGGCGGCCCCCTCGCAGGGCCCCCCTCCCGCGAGCGCCTCGTCCTCGGGACAGACACCGTCGGCCGGCTCCGCGGCATCGCCCGACCCGCCCGTGGACGGCGCGTCCCCCGGTGCCGCACCGTCCGTCCGGGGCGCCGCGGCAACCCAGAGGCAGCCGGCGAGCAGGGCCGCGAGGACGGCCGTCAGAGCGAGTTGATACCTTGGGCGATGGAGTTCCACAGCTCCTCGACCTTCCCCCTGAACGCGATGACCGCGACGATGGCGATGAGGACGAGGACGCCTACGAGGATGGCGTACTCCGTCGTCCCCTGGCCGCGCTCCTCGGCGGCCGCGCCCGCGGCCCCGCGCGCCCACGCCCTGGCCCTGCACGACACCTTCACCAGCAGATCTGTCACCATGTCGACCCCTTTCCACACGCATCTGTCGCCTTCCCTGCCACACCCGCTCACCCCAGCGACCCGAGGGCCTGGGCCATGAGCGGGCCCAGCACGGCGAGCAGCATGGCCGGAACCACCAGGACCCCCAACGGGAGCAGCAGCTTCACGGGCACGCGCTCGATCTCCTCCTCCACCTGAAGGCGGCGGTCGCGCCGCACGGCCTCCGACTGCCGCTCCAGCGTCGCGGCCAGAGGGACGCCGAACTCCAGCGCCTCGGCCACGGCGTCGGCGAAACGGAGCAGCGCCGGGCTTTCCAGCTCGTCGGCCACGCGCCGGAGCGCGTCCGCACGGGTCTCGAGGCCGAGCGACCACGAGAGCCTCGCCTGGCCGAGCCGCTCGGCCAGCACCGTGTCGTGCCGCTCGAGGTAGAGGGCCAGGGCCCCGTCGAACGACAGCCCGGCGTGGAGCCCCAGGGCGAGGATGTCGAAGAGCTCCGGCATCTCCCGGGTGGCCGCCGACCGCTCTGCCGCGGCGCGGGACGCCTCCTCCACGCGCCGGACCGGGGCGAGGCCCGCGAGGCGACCGAGGGCGCGGGCGACGGGGTCGGCCCCGACCCCGCGCGAAGGCACCGCAAGCCCTCCCGCCGTGAGCGCCCACGCCGCCCCGAACGCCGCCGCTGCCGTCAGCGGCGGCCACGCGCTCACGGCTCCACCCGCGCCATGATCTTCCTCATGGCCGCCAGGGCGCAGAGGTCCAGGCCCACGGCCACGGCCAGGCACCCGGCGCCGACGGGCGTCGCGCAGCCCGCCCTGAAGTCGGGCGAGATCAGGGCGAGGGCCGCCACGAGCAGCACGGGCAGCACCATCACCACGGCCGCAGAGAGGCGCACCTGGGCCGTCTTGGTGCGGAGGAGGCCCGCGAGGCCCTCACGCTCCTCCACGAGCACCGCGGAGCGCTCGAGGAGCCCCGCCATGGGGGCGCCGGTGCGCTGCGAGATGACCAGCGCGCACGACAGGAGCCCCATGGAAGGGTCGGCCACGCCGGCGGCGGCCACGTCCAACGCCCGGGCCACGGACGACCCGCAATCGAGCTCGAACGACCCCCGGAGGAACGCCTCGCCCACGGTCCCCCGCCCGTGCCTGCCCACGTAGGTCATGGCCTGGGCCATGGTCTGGCCCGACGCCAGGCCGCTGGCGAGCGAGCGGTACGCGTCGGGGACCGCCCGGGCCTCCTCCTGCGCCGCCCGCCGCCCGCCTGCCGCACCCCACGCCGCCACGGCACCCCAGCCGAGGGCGAGCCCCAGGAGCGCGCCACCGGCGTCCAGGGTCGCCGCAGCGCCGGCCACCGCGACCGCCGGGCCCGCGAGGGCGACCGCTCCCCGGGCGCCGGCGGCGCCGCGCACCCGTCCGGAGGCCAGGACGCGCCCTGCGGCGAGCCCGAACCCCGCCGGGAGCCACGGGGCCGCGAGGGCCGCCCGCACGGGGCGCGACCCTCCCACCGCCGCGAGCAGGCGCCCCACGCGGGCCCGAGGGCCCACGCCCCGCCTGCCGGGGATCGCGCAGGCCGCCGCCGCGAACGCCGCGGCGGCGGTCAGCCCAAGCTCGAGCGCCATGCCGCCACCTCCCCCTCGCCCAGAAGACCGCCCGCGAGCCCCTCGGCCACGAAGGCCGGCTCGCGCACCAGCTCCCACCGGTCGGACACCTCGTCGTAGGCCACCAGGGGCTCCAGCTCCACGGTGCCGCCCGGAGCACGCCCCACGGCGCTCGCAGACGTGACCCGCCTCGCGCCGCCCGCCAGGCGCTTTCCCATGACGACGAGGTCGAGCGCGCTCGCCACCTGCTCCTCGATGAGGGAGGCCGGCACGTCCATGCCGAGGCGGGCCATGAGGACGAGCCTCACCACCGCCTCGTGCTCGCTGCCGGCGTGCAGGGTGGTGAGCGACCCGTCGTGGCCGGTGTTCATGGCCTGCAGCATGTCGACCGCCTCGCCCCCGCGGACCTCGCCCACGACGATGCGGTCGGGCCTCATGCGCAGGGCGTTGGTCACGAGGTCACGGATGGTCACCGCCCCCGTCCCCTCGATGGACGCGCCGCGCGCCTCCAGCCGCACCACATGCAGGCTGGGGTCGAAGGCGAGCTCCGCGGAGTCCTCGATGGTGACGATCCGCTCACCGGCCGGGATCTCCAGCGACAGGGCGTTCAGGAGCGTGGTCTTGCCCGACCCCGTTCCGCCCACCACGGCCACGTCCTGCCTGAGGCGCACGGCCCAGGAGAGCATCGTGGCGTACCAGGAGGGGATGGACCCCAGCTCCACGAGCCGGGCCAGGGACCCGATGCGCCCCGTGAACCGCCGGATGGTCACGGCCGGGCCGTCCACCGCCACGGGCGCGATCACGGCGTTCACGCGGTCGCCGTTGGCGAGGCGGGCGTTCACGATGGGGCACGACTCGTCGAGGCGGCGCCCCAGCGGGGCGAGGATGCGGTCGACCACGAGCATGATCTGGTCGGGCGACTCGAACACGCGGGGTGCCTCGGCGATGCGGCCGTCGCGCTCGAAGTAGAGCGACTGCGTGCCGTTGACCATGATCTCGGTGACCGACGGGTCGTCCATGAGCGGCTGGAGGAGCCCGAGCCCCAGGATCTGGTCGAGCACCTCGCGCCGCACCCGCTCACGGGCCTCGGGCGGGAGGCTTCCGTAGCCCTCGCCGTTGAGCAGCGCGTCGCATGCCACGGAGAGCTCCTCCCGGGCGCGTGCCGGCTCCTCCTCGCGCACGAGCCGGGCCACGTCGGCAAGCCCAAGGCGGTCGACGAGGTCGCGGCGCAGGGACTCGCGGACCGGGCCCTCGGGGTCTCCCGCGGGCGCGCCCCCTCCCTGGGAGCGCACCCGTCCCAGGAGGCCCATCAGCCGGCCGCCTTGGCGAAGCTGAACACCGAGCGGCGGCGCACCACCTTGGCGTCGCGGGCCTTGCGGGCCCCGTCGCAGTCGGGCAGGCACCCGAGGTCGGCGAGGATCTTGGCCGCCACCGACGCGCACGACGTGGAGAAGTCGTTGTCCAGCTCCGCGAGGTCGGGCGCGTGGCCGGCGCTCAGGAGCTCGGCGACGTCGAGCGACCCCTCCAGCACCCTGAACGAGCGCGCACCCTCGAGGCCCATGGACGCCCGGGTCATGAACTCCTCGTCGCGACGCCGTGGGTCGCAGCGGTTCATGAGCCGCACCAGGCGCGTCCTGGCCACCCCGAGGCGCACGGCCAGCGCCGCGGCCCGGGCGAGCGACCCGATGGCGCCCGCGCGCTCGTCCCCCACGATCACGAGGCGGTCCGCCCCTTGGGCCGCGGCGGCCACCTCGTCGCCCCAGGCCGACGAGGTATCGACGACCACGAGGTCGAACCGGTCGCGCAGGGCCCCGAGGAGCTCCGCCGTGCGGGGCGCCACGGCCTCGGCGTACTCCGGCCGCTCGCACGGGCCGAACAGCACGAGGTTCTCGGCCACACGCACGCCGCAGCGGTCGAGCGCCGCCGCGGCCGCACCCTCGGAGACCGGCGTGAGGTCGGCAGGTCCCGGCAGGCCGAAGTACCCGAACAGGTTGCCGAAGGTGAGGTCGAGGTCCACGAGGGCCACCTTGAGGCCCCACCGGGCGCAGGCGAGGGCCATGAGGGCCGCGACGGAGCTCTTGCCCACGCCTCCCCTCCCGCTCGCCACGCAGACGAGGCGCCCGTGGCCGGCCGGGAGCGACCGGACGCGCCCGCGGGGGCCGTCGCCCTCCCGCGGCGGTTCGGCCTCCACGCAGTCGGGCTCGTCGAGCCCGTCGGCCGCAGGGGGCGCTGCCGGCGCCTCCGGCCGCGAGTCTGGGAGACCCCCTCCCGGCCCTACCTCCGGAGGCGCCGGCTCCACCCCCTCCCGCGGGTCGAGCACCTCGGTCACCCCGGCCTTGGCCGCGCGGCTCACGAGCGACCCGGACGCACCGCGGACGGCCAGCACCACCCGGGGCGCCCGGCCGTCGGCCACCACGGCCGCCGCCACGTTCACCGGCTCCACCGGCAGCCCCGCACCGACGGCCACGCAGGGGGCCGGGTCGAGGCCCGACGCCAGCGAGCGCGCGAGCGCGGGGTCGCCCGACTGTATCGTCTGGCACCCCGGGGCGAGCCGCCCCACCAGGGCGCACACCTCGCCGCGCTCCCCCTCGCCGGCACACACCAGCCACGTCGCACCCATGGCGACCCCCTTCCTCAAGCGCCCTCGGGCGCGTCCACGTCGTCACCGCCGGCACCGCCGGCGTCCTCGGGCCCCACGGCCTGGGGCGCCGCGCTCGCCGAGAGGTCCCCCACGTCGTCGGCGGGCCGCACCAGGCGGAGGGTCCCGTCCGCGCTCGCCGTGACCACCGGGGCCACGTCGTCGGCCGGCACCGCCAGCGTGAGCGACCCGCCCTGCCCGCCACGCTGACCCGACGCCGCCAGGACCGACACGTCGCGGGCGAGGAGGCGGGTCGCCCCGTCGGAGCACCGGAAGGCCGCCAGGGCCGTGCCGGCCCCCACCTCCGCCGGCACCCCCGTGCGCTCGCCCACGGGCACGGTGACCGCCACCTTGCCCGACGGCACGGCCACGGACTCGCCGCCCTGCGAGAGGTGCACGTCGCACACCGGCATGCCGCGGGAGAGCGGCGAGGCGACCGGGACCCCGGAGACGTCGTCGAGCGACGTGAGCGCGCCCTCGGGGACGAGGTCGACGAGCCATTCCTCGAGGGCGCAGTTAGCGGTACCGAGCTCGTCCCCCGCAGACACCGCTTCCGTGGCGACGACCACCTGCGCGACCTCCCCGCCGTAGCGCTCCAGCGCCTCGTTGCGCCGTGCCTCCGCCTGGTCGCGCACCTGCTCGCCGTAGGCCAGGGCGGAGAGAAGCGCGAGCACGGCGAACGCGCTCGCTGCGACAATTCGAAATCGCTTGGACATACCCGCCTCCTCCACTGGTCCCGGTCGACCCCAATCATGGGCCCCTGGCGCGAGAAAATGGCGTTTACCTGCGAATTCGTTTGTCCGATGGCTGACATCCACTTGACCGGTACCTGACGCCGGGCGTCAGAACCGCCGCGCGAAAGCGCTGACATGCCACAGCGTCAATGCAACCGGTTGCCTAAGATCCACAACCCGTCCCCATACATGAACAGGCCCAGGGGCACCCCTGGGCCTGTCCATGGACCGATTCGCGGGGCAAACCCCCGCCGGGTGACACCGCGCCCGGGTCAGAGGCGCACGTCGGGGTCGAGGGTCCCGGCGCTCTCGCGCATCTCGGCGGCCAGGGACCGCCATGCGTCCAGCGCCTCCGCCGTGAAGGCCCCCCGGGAGGCCGCCCCCACCACGGCGCACCCGGGCTCCGAGCCATGGGTGCAGTCCCGGAACCTGCAGTTGCCGGCCTCGGCCGCCACCTCGGGGAACACCTTTGCGAGGCCCCGCTCGTGGCCCACGAGGGGCAGGCTCCTGAGACCGGGGCAGTCGATGATGACGCCGGCGCCGGGCAGCTTGACCATGCGGCGCGTGACCGTGGTGTGCCTGCCGGCCCCGTCCCGCTCGCGGACGGCGCCGGTCTCCAGCGCCTCGTGGCCGAGCAGCGCGTTGAGCAAGGTGGACTTCCCCACGCCGGACTCCCCGAGCACCATGCCCGTACGGCCCTCGGGCACGAGGGCCCGTACCGCGCCCACGCCCCACGACCCGCCGGCCCCCTCCACCGCGGCGCGGAGCGCCTCGAGGGCCGCGTCCTCCTCGGGCTCCCCGCCGTCCTCGAGGAGGCTCGCGCACGCCACCACGGGGGTGTCGGGGCCGAGCATGGCCCTCAGGGCCCCCACGTCCGCAGCGAGCGCCTCGGGCGACGGCGCGCAATCGGCCTTGGTGAGCACGACGGCCCAGGCGGCGCCGCAGTCGGCCGTCACCGTGGCGGCGCGGGCGGCGCGGTCGAGGGAGATGCCGCGACGCCCCTCGGCCTGCGCGCAGAGCACCACGTCCACGTTGGCGGCCAGGACCTGGCGCTCGCCCCGGGAGCCGCCGCGCCACCGCGCGACCTCGCTCTTCCGGGGCAGGACCTCCTCGATGACGGCCATGTCGTGTCCCTCTGGTCGGCGCAGCGCCACCCAGTCGCCCACGGCGGGCCTGAGGGCGTCGGCCTCCTTGGCGATGCGCACGGCATGCTCAGCACGCACGGGCCCGGACGCCGTGAGGACGGCGGGGAAGCCGCGGTCGAGCCGGCAGACGCAACCCTCCTCCAGGCCGTCGGGGTCCTCCGAGGCGTCCCGCCACGCGGCGAAGGCCTCGCCCTGCAGGGGCGTGGGCGCGACGTCGCCCCACTCCGGGACGTCCGCCAGCGTGGAGACGTCCGGCAGGACGGTCTCCTGCCCGTTGCCGCGACGGCCGCCCTGGGCCTGCCGCCTCTTGCTCCGCTTCGCCATGGTCCTCCCCACGGTCGCCGACACGCATCAAGGATATATGCCCGCACCCGGCATGCGACACCCCGGGCACCCGACCAAAGCGACAAAGGTACAACCCCTGAAGAAAACCCCAAGCGGTAAAGCCGAGGGGTCACAGCCGGTCCGGGGTTTTGCATCGTAAGGTCGTGTCTGAGAACGGGCCCGCGCATCGCCAGATGCACGGGCCCGTTCGAGTCACGACCGATGATGCAAACCCCGGACACGAGGGGCGAAGGCCCCTAGGCGGCGTTGTCGTGGATGCGCCAGCAGAGCTTGTAGAGCTCCATGATCGGGATGATCAGGAACGCAAGGCCCATGGCCATGAGGTAGTTGGGGGCGTCGAGCTCGGCGAAGCCGAAGACCTGCGCCACCGGGGGCACCTCGATGACCACGAAGGTCAACACGAGGGAGAGGGCGAAGGAGCCCCAGAGCCACCAGTTGTGGTTGCCCAGCTTGAAGATGGACTGGCGGCGCGAACGCATGTTGAACGAGTGGAACATCTCCACCATGGACAGGGTGAGGAACGCCATGGTCATGCCCTCGACGCCGGCCTCGGGGTGGACGGCGATGTAGGCGAGGTCGACGGTGCCGAACTCGTGGGACACGCCGATGAAGTAGCTGATGAGCGTGAAGACCGAGATCACGAGGCCCTGGAAGACCACGTCGACGCCCATGCCGCCGGCGAAGATGCCGTCGGAGGCCTCACGGGGCTTGCGGCCCATGATGCCCGGCTCGGTCTTCTCCATGCCCAGGGCGAGGGCCGGGAAGCAGTCGGTGATGAGGTTGATCCAGAGCAGGTGCACCGGCTCCAGGATGACGAAGCCGATCATGGTGGCCACGAACACGGCGATGACCTCGGCGATGTTGCTGGAGAGGAGGAACTGGATCGCCTTGCGGATGTTGTCGTAGATGTGGCGGCCCTCCTCCACGGCCGTCACGATGGTGGCGAAGTTGTCGTCGGCGAGGACCATGTCGGCGACGTTCTTGGTGACGTCGGTGCCGGTGATGCCCATGCCCACCCCGATGTCGGCGCGCTTGATGGACGGGGCGTCGTTGACGCCGTCGCCGGTCATGGCCACGATCTTGCCCTGCTTCTTCCATGCCTCGACGATGCGGACCTTGTGCTCGGGCTGCACGCGGGCGTACACGCCGTAGTCGCCGATGCGCTCGGCGAGCTCGTCGTCGGAGAGGCGGTCCAGCTCGGCGCCGGTGATGGCCTGGGAGCGGTCGGTCACGATGCCGAGCTCCTTGGCGATGGCCACGGCGGTGTCGATGTGGTCGCCGGTGATCATGACCACGCGGATGCCGGCGCCGTGGGCCTCGGCGATGGAGGGGCCCACCTCGGGACGCACCGGGTCGATCATGCCGCAGAGGCCGATGAACGTGAGGTCCTGCTCCAGGTAGTCGGCGTCCTCGGACCCCGGCGCCTCGGGCCAGTCGCGCCTGGCGGCGGCGAGCACGCGCAGGGCGTCGTCGGCCATGGCCTTGTTCTCCTGCAGGATGGCGTCGCGCACGTCGTCGGTGAGGTCGGCCACGCCGTCGGAGGTGACGACCTTGGTGCAGCGCTTGAGCACCTCGTCGGGGGCGCCCTTGGTGTACTGGGTGACGTCGCCCTCGGCGGTGCGCACCACCACGGACATCATCTTGCGGCCGGAGTCGAACGGGGCCTCGCCCACACGCACGTACTCGGCGTCGAGGTCGGTCTTGGGGTGGCCGTGCCTTGCCGCGTCGGCCACGAGGGCGGCCTCGGTGGGCTCGCCCTTGGCGGACTCCTCGGCGAGCACCCACTGGGCGTCGTTGCAGAGCGCCATGGCACGCACGAGCTC
>ERZ808035.1345-NODE-1345-length-12759-cov-5.288992_pt1 | contig 12759 bp, 8 predicted proteins | sample MGYA00380189_ERZ808035 | MGnify/ENA primary metagenome ERZ808035 (study PRJEB31490, sample SAMN06133407) | mouse gut metagenome | isolation source: M5_1 | host: mice | place: China: Chengdu | collected 2015-05 ...
GTTTGTGCCTTTTTTATGGACTAAAGTATTGATTTTTCAAGGTTCAGCACACCAATCGGTGTGGGAAGTTTGAGTAATATAGAAAAAAAGTTATGCGTTGGCATAAGGTACGATATGATAAGAAAGGTGTGGGAGTATGGAAGAGAGAAGAAAGAACAGGCGAATGGCGCTTACGTCCAAACTGTTGATCAAGAGAATGGATCAGCCGGAAGAGGCCGAGGAAGTGAACATCGAGGTGACAGACGCATCCAAGACAGGAATCGGGTTCTTATGTTCTGCGCAGCTTACGATTGGTGCTGTGTATGAATCTTTTCTGACGATCTGGACCAAGGAAGTGCTGCATGCATTTCTGGAAATCACCCGTGTTGACGATAAGGGAGACGGTACATACGATTACGGCGCTATTTTTATCGGTATGACGGAAGTGGATGCAGGCAGAATCGAGAATTACGGCACGATGAGAAATATGGGCGTAAAGATTTAGGAAAGTATAATAGTAATGAAGCAAGGGAAACAAACAAAACTGTGGCTGGAACTCATCGTAATCGCGGCATCTGTTTTCGGGCTTATGCTGCTCATCTATTTTGTGATGATCGTTTCATTTCAGAGCGGGGTACAGTCGAACGATATAACGATGCGGCTCGCGGTGCGGGTCGCAGAAGTGGTATTTGATGAACCGACAGATGAACAGATAAAGACTACCTGTCTGATGATCCGCTACGGCGCACATCTTGGACTGTTTTTTGTGGTGGGGGCAGTTACTGCCTTTGTCAGTATGGTGTTGTGCAGAAGATATTTCCGCATTCTGGGGGTGCTCGGATCCGGTTTGATCTGTTATGTGCTGGCGTATTACACGGAATATTATAAACAGTATATAGACGGAAGACATTTTCAGATGTCAGATGTGTCACTTAACTGGTATGGAAGTCTGGCCGGGATTGTGTGTATGGTGGCATCCTATTTCCTGAACAGACTTCTGGTAAAGTTATCTTCATGAGCGCATTCTTTTTAAGGAAGGCGCTCATTTTTTGTATGGATTCTATAACCGTGTGCGGTCATGATCTCATGGGCCTGATGTGCCGTTTCTTTTCCGTAGAATTCAATGCGCAGCGCACCCTCGGCCAGTTCTCTGTTATGGTTGATGCCGATGTTTTTGATGCTCACGTCGTGCATGGCGAGCAGAGAAGCAATGGCTGCTATGGCACCGGGTTTGTCGGCAATGTCCACAGTGAGCACGTACTCTGCCTGGATCGGTCCACTGGCCGAACCTGTAAAGGATTCTCTGTAGGTTCTGGCTGTATCGAAGAAATCATACAGTGCATCCGGCGTCCGGGATTCAATGCATCCGGAAATCCGGGTCAGGCAGTCTATGTAAGCCTGAAGCAGCTTTAAAATATTATCTGCGTTTGTTATGCAGATCTGCTGCCACATGGCGGGGGAGGAGGAAGCGATCCTTGTGATATCTTTAAAGCCGCCTGCAGCTACCATTTTCATGATTCCTTCTTCGGAATCGCTTTTTTTGACCAGGTTTACAAGAGATGCCGCGATCACATGGGGCAGGTGGGAGATGGCGGCGGTCACGTAATCATGTTCTTCATAACCCAGAATGAGGGGAATGGCGCCGATCTTTTCCACCAGACCGCGGTATGCGGTGAGCCTGTCTTCCGATACGGTTTCCGAGGGTGTCAGAATATAGTACGCGTTCTCGAGGAGAGAGGCTTTGGAGTTCTGGTATCCGAAGCGCTCTGATCCGGTCATGGGATGTCCGCCGATAAACTGATTCTGCAGGCCGAGAGCCTCTATCCGGCGGTGGATTCCCGTCTTGACGCTGCCCACGTCGGTGAGGATCGTCCGGGGGGACAGATGTTCTTTTAAAAGTAAAAGATTGTCATCATTATGAGAGACGGGAGCGCATAGAAATATATAGTCACAGTGCTGGAAAGATTCATCTACGGAGGTGCAGATCCGGTCGATCACCTTTTCTTCCTCTGCCAGCTGAAGCGATGCAGTGTTGACATCGTATGCGATCAATTGTGCGTCGGGAACGGTGGAGCGGACTGCCTTGGCGATGGAGCCGCCGATCAGTCCGAGTCCGATAAAACCGCAGGTAATTGTGTTCATAAGGCTGCCTTTCAAAGATACGGATTCATTTATTTTCCGTGTTATATAATTTATTTTACATCATCCATAAATCAAAAATGGATTTCGTGCTTACATAAAATCGTGTATAGTATAACATTTTGAAATAGTGATTTCCATAGGAAACGGTAAATAAATTTGCTGTTCATGACAGTCCATTCTGACATATGTCTGGAAGTGCGCATTCTTTTTATACATTTCGCATAATTGATATTGTAATTTGAGACAAAATTTAGTAAAATATACTTACAATTTGTGCTTGGGGATATTATACGCAGAACAATCTGCCCAATCATAAGTGAATAACAGAACTGGAGGACCTAGTGAAATGAATGTTTACACAACTGATAAGATTCGTAATGTGGTTTTGCTTGGCCATGGCGGCTGCGGTAAGACCAGCTTGGTGGAGGCGATGGCTTACCTGTCCGGCATTACTTCCAGAATGGGTAAAGTAGATGACGGCAACACGGTGAGCGATTTTGGCAAGGAAGAACAGAAGCGCCATATTTCCATTGCCACATCTGTTATTCCGATCGAGTGGGAAGATGTGAAGATCAATGTGCTTGATACCCCGGGCTTTTTTGATTTCGTCGGTGAGGTGGAGGAAGCTGTCGGAGCGGCCGATGCGGCGATCATTGTGGTATCCGGAAAGGCAGGCGTGGAAGTGGGTACGGAGAAGGCATGGGAATTGTGCGATAAGTATAAACTGCCCAGATTCGTATTCGTGACAGATATGGATATTGACAATGCTTCATTCCGTCAGGTTGTTGAAGATATGACTGACAAGTATGGCAAAAAGATGGCTCCTTTCCATCTGCCGATCCGTGAGAATGAGAAGTTTGTAGGATATATCAATGTGATTACCGAGCAGGCATACCGCTGGGAGGGCAAGGAAGTCGTTGAGTGCGACATGCCGGAGTACAGCAAGGCGAATCTGCAGCTGTGCCGTGACACGCTGATGGAGGCTGTGGCCGAGACAAGCGAAGAATTCATGGAGAGATATTTTAACGGTGACAGTTTCTCGGAAGCGGAGATCAGAGCAGCGCTGCGCAGCAACGTTATGGACGGCAGCATCGTACCGATGTCCATGGGATCCAATATACTCTGTCAGGGTATTTATACACTGCTTGACGATATCGTGAAGTATATGCCCAGCCCGGAGAACCGTGAACTGGCAGGAATCGACCTGAAGAGCAATGAGATCTTCCAGGCGAACTTTGATTTCTCGAAGCCCAAGTCTGCATATATTTTCAAGACAATTGTGGATCCTTTTATCGGGAAATATTCACTGATCAAAGTATGTTCAGGCGTGCTTAAGAATGATGACACGATCTATAATGATGAAAAAGAAGTGGAGGAGAAGATCAGCAAGCTTTATGTGATGCAGGGCAGCAAGCCTGTTGAGATCAAGGAGCTTCATGCAGGAGATATCGGAGCCATTGCGAAGCTTACGGCGGCGAGAACCGGCAATACTCTTTCTACCAAGGCAAGAATCATCCGTTATGGTAAGACGGAGATCTCCACACCTTATACATATAAGCGCTACAGGGCGAAGAACAAGGGCGATGTGGATAAGGTTGCGCAGGCACTGCAGAAGATGCGGCATGAAGATCAGACTCTGTGGGTTGTCAATGATGCAGAGAACAAGCAGACACTGTTGTACGGTATGGGTGATCTCCACCTGGATGTGGTTGCCAGCAGGCTGCTCAATGAGTATAAGGCTGAGATCGAGTTATCCGATCCGAAGATCGCGTACAGGGAGACGATCCGTAAGAAATCCGATGTGGAATACAAATATAAGAAGCAGTCCGGCGGCCACGGTCAGTACGGCCATGTAAAAATGCGTTTTGAGTCTTCCGGTGACCTTGAGTCTGCATATGTATTTGAGCAGGAAGTAGTGGGCGGCGCGGTGCCGAAGAATTATTTCCCGGCTGTAGAGAAAGGTCTGCAGGATTCCGTTGGCAGCGGACCGCTGGCGGCATATCCGGTAGTGGGCGTGAAGGCGGTGCTTTATGACGGATCTTATCATCCGGTAGACTCTTCCGAGATGGCTTTTAAGATGGCTACCATTCAGGCGTTCAAGAAGGGATTTATGGAGGCAGGACCGGTTCTTCTGGAGCCGATCTCGAATCTGAAGGTAACGGTGCCGGATTCCTATACGGGCGATGTTATGGGCGATCTGAATAAGAGAAGAGGCCGTGTGCTTGGTATGAATCCGGCGGGAGAGGGCAAGACTGTGATCGAGGCGGATATTCCGACAGCCTGCCTGAACGGCTACTGTACCGATCTGCGTTCCATGACAGGCGGACGCGGCACATATATGTATGAATTTGCAAGATATGAGCAGGCGCCCAGTGATGTACAGGAGAAGGAAGTTACGGCAAGAGCCAACAAAGTTGCTGAGTCCGGCAGCGAGGCATAAAGGGGAAGTGCTTCACTGTAATGCTATAACCGGCTTAGTTATAGAGAAGGGTTTTTATAGGGACAGGGCGCGGGTGACCGCGCTCTGTTTCTCTGTCACGTCTGCTGTGTACAAACCACAGGAAGGTGCTTGACAAATCCGCTCAGTATAATACAATATTAAGCATGGATGGAAGGAGAAAGCTGGGACAGTGATTTCTTTTTATGCAGAAACAGTAAGAACTTCGGTGCGGGCACATCCGTCTGGTTTGCTGCCCACGGAAACAAAACGTTATAGAGAAAGGCATGGTCAGCAAAATGGCAGAAGTTTACAATCACAGAGAAGTAGAGACGAAATGGCAGAAGGTGTGGGACGACGAGAAAGCTTTTAAGACTTCGGACGATTACTCCAAGCCGAAATATTATGCACTTGTGGAGTTCCCGTATCCTTCCGGACAGGGGCTTCATGTAGGGCATCCGAGACCTTATACGGCGCTTGATATCGTGGCGAGAAAGAGAAGAATGCAGGGGTACAATGTACTCTATCCCATGGGCTGGGATGCTTTTGGTCTTCCTACGGAAAATTATGCGATCCAGAACCATATTCATCCAAAGATCGTGACACAGAATAATGTGGCTCGTTTTAAGAGCCAGCTTCATTCGCTGGGTTATTCTTTTGACTGGGATCGGGAAGTGAATACAACAGACCCCGATTATTATAAATGGACACAGTGGATCTTTCTGAAACTGTTTAAAGCCGGACTGGCTTATAAATCTGAGATGCCTATTAACTGGTGTACTTCCTGTAAGGTGGGCCTTGCCAATGAGGAAGTGGTGAACGGTGTCTGTGAACGCTGCGGTTCCGAGGTTGTCCGCAAGGTGAAGAGCCAGTGGATGCTCAAGATCACGGAGTATGCGGATAAGCTGATCGAAGGACTTGACAGCGTGGATTATGTGGAGAGGGTCAAAGTCTCCCAGAAGAACTGGATCGGCAAATCCACCGGTGCAGAAGTTGATTTTATCATAAAAGGCAAAGAAGACAGGATGCGTGTCTACACAACCAGATGTGATACGTTGTTCGGTGTTACCTATATGGTTATGTCTCCGGAGCATCCGTTGATTGACAAGTATAAAGATGATATCAGAAACTGGGAAGAAATCGTGGCTTACCGTGAGCAGGCAGCCAGAAAGTCCGACTTTGAGCGTGCGGAACTGGCCAAGGAGAAGACCGGTGTGAAGATTGACGGTCTGACGGCTGTGAATCCGGTGAGTGATGTGGAAATCCCCATTTTTATCTCGGATTATGTTTTGATGAGCTACGGTACGGGTGCCATCATGGCAGTGCCGGCCCATGACGAGAGAGACTGGGAATTTGCAAAGAAATTCGACCTGCCGATTATTGAGGTGGTTGCAGGCGGCAAGGACGTGCAGGAAGAAGTTTATACAGATGTGGCAACAGGTGTCATCGTTAACTCCGGGTTTATCACAGGACTTTCTGTAGAAGATGCCAAGGCGAAAATGATTGCGTTCCTTGAAGAGAAGGGCATTGGCTGTGCGAAGACTAATTTCAAGCTGAGAGACTGGGTATTTTCCAGACAGCGTTACTGGGGTGAGCCGATTCCTGTTGTGCATTGTGAAAAATGCGGTTATGTGCCTATTGACGAGAGCGAACTGCCTCTGGAACTGCCGGAGGTGGACAGCTATATGCCTACCGATAACGGTGAGTCCCCGCTGGCACTCATGACTGATTGGGTCAATACCACGTGCCCGTGCTGTGGCGGCCCGGCTAAGAGAGAGACGGATACCATGCCTCAGTGGGCGGGATCTTCATGGTATTTCTTAAGATATACGGATCCGGATAACAAGGAAGCACTGGCAGGCAAAGAAGCGCTGGATTACTGGATGCCGGTAGACTGGTATAACGGCGGTATGGAGCATACAACACTGCATCTGCTGTATTCCAGATTCTGGCATAAGTTCCTGTATGACCAGAATACGGTGCCTTGTCCGGAGCCTTATGCAAAGAGGACATCCCACGGTATGATCCTTGGATTGAATCCCCATAATTTTGCCAACCTGCCTGCAAAAGAACAGGAGCAGATGCTTGCCGAGTACGGAAGCGAGAAGGCCGCAAGAGCCGCTCTTAAGGAAAAATACGGCGAGATGGCGGAGCATCCGGTAGTGAAGATGTCCAAATCTCTGGGCAATGTGGTAAATCCTGATGATATCGTGACCGAGTACGGTGCGGATACTCTCAGAACCTATGAAATGTTTATCGGTGCGTTTGAACTCAGTGCAGGATGGTCCGAGGATGGTGTGAAAGGCTGCCGCCGGTTTTTGGAGAGAGTCTGGAAGCTGCAGGATCTGCTGACGGAGGAGGACGGTTACTCTAAAGACATGGAAACGAAGATGCACCAGACGATCAAGAAAGTCAGCAATGACTTTGAAAATTTGAAATATAATACGGCCATTGCCGCGATGATGGCGCTGATCAATGAATTTTACAAGAAAAATTCCGTGACAAAGGGTGAGTTCAGGACACTTCTTGCCCTGCTCAATCCGGTGGCGCCTCATATCACGGAGGAATTGTGGCAGAAGACAGGCTTTTCAGGCAGGCTGTATCAGTCTTCGTGGCCGGAGTATGACGAGGCGAAGACGGTAGAATCTACGGTGGAGATCGCTGTGCAGATCAACGGCAAGACGAAAGCAACGCTTGCGATCGGCAAGGACGACCCGAAGGACGATGTAATCGCCAAAGCGAAGGAAGTAATTGCAGACAAACTGACCGGCACCGTTGTGAAAGAGATTTATGTGCCGGGAAGAATCGTAAACATTGTACAGAAGTAAAACAGATGAAAAGATGGAGCAGAGCGGATGCCAGGCTCCATACACAGAAAAACAGTGAAAACTGCCGCATTTACGGAAGAATCCGGGGATGCGGCAGTTTTTGCAGGAGCCTACTTTTTTCTCAGTTTCATCAGTTTGTCAATTTTGTCTAATTCTTCCGGAGTAGAATATTTGCGTATCGTTGCGGTGATTGTCTCCACTTCGTCGGTGGAGAAAGAAATATGGTTGTCCATACCCCTCTTGGCGATCGCCATGAAGAACGGCATCATCTGTTCTTTGCTGAGAGACTGGCTCTCGAAGACGAGTGACTGTAAAAAATCCAGCTTGGATTTGGCAATATGTGCTACGGCGGGATCATCCATCCAATTTCCGGTCATTATGCTTTCCTTTCTGGGTTGTTTGATTTAAGGCTTCTTTTTGTCTATTCATCCGGCTTTTCCGGATGCTGCTGTCCGAACATTTCATACATTGCTTTCTGTTCTGGTGTGAGCATGTTCATCAGCATATCCATCATGGGGAACTGTCCGGTTTGTGTCCGGCCTGCTGCTGTATCACCGGAATCAGAAGCTGCGCTGCTGCCATCACCGGCGGCGGAAGAATCCGTAAAAGGTGAAGCGGCGGACAGATCCGGGAAAATTTCCTGCAAAGCGGATATGGTCTGAGACATTTCCTGCATTGTTTCCATCGTCTGGAGCATGTTTCGGAATTGATCCAGCTGCCGGATCTCATCTGGTGTGGAATAAAGGCTGAGTTGTCTGCACAGGGCGCACAGATCAGGTTTCTCTTCGGTTGTAATGCTGCAGCCGCAGATCTGGAAGGGATGTCTCTGGACATAGCTTAGTGTGTACTGCAGTTCCATATATTTGATATATACTGCCAGATGCTTTTGTGCGGAAGGTTCCATGAAGGGCAGAAGAACCTTGAACTTCTGGATCTGGTTGGTTGTATATAAGGCATCGAATGCCATAACATTTGTTGCTTCCTCATTTTTTTCAGCCATAGAAGTATGCCTTTCTGTTGCCCGTCAATGCCAAAAACATGTATTCCGGCGTTTAGCATCATGCCATCACGCGGGATGCAGTCCAAACAGCGGTACTGTTTCTCTACAGTATATGTTCCATGTGAGAAAAATAGGCTCTAAAGGAGCTAGAGCCTATTTTTCAGATATGAAGTAAAGATGTGCAAAGGGGATTAACCCATGAAATTAGCAGTTGCCGCAGCAGCTGGAAAGGATCAACAACCAGATCAGAGTGTTACAGCAGTTGTTGTCGCCGTTACCGAAGAAACCGAAACCGCCGCCGTCGCATCCGCATCCGTCATTGTTTCCGCAGCAGGATAAAAGAATCAGGATCCAGATCCAGGAACCACATCCGCCACCGAAAAATCCACAGTTATTATTGTTGTTGCACCCACAGTGAGTTGCTGTTAAATCGCTCATTGCTTTACGCCTCCAAATGTTGTTTATGGTTTATCTTATGAGCGAGAGGGGAATTGGTGACGAAAATAATTTTTATTATGTTTTCATGCATGTTTATTTTGTGTGCTTACGGGTAGAACGGGGAAAGAGACATCATAAATCTTGAAAAGAAGAATTTACATTGGTTTCTGTTTCGATTATAATAAAATATATGTATTACCACTTGTGAGCGGTTTTGAATGAGATACAGGGTATGTTTTGTGTATGCCTGTTCTTAAAGAAACATCGCAGGACCGGAGGGAGAGTTGTAAATGAACAAAGTATTGCGTAGGAAAAGCAGGAGAGTCATGGCAGTTCTGATTGCGGCGGCAGTCATAGCGGGCAGCATGGATATCAGCATGTTGACGGTGCGGGCACAGGAGGAGAATATATCTGTTGAGACAGTTCCTGAAATGACAGAGGAGATGGAGGCGGAACCGGAAGCAGCAGACGGGACCGGGATTGATGATCCGGATATGCTCAGAGACACGGAGGCGGACCAGACTCCTGTGCCGGAAGGAGAGGATGTCCTTGAGAATGCCGGGGCGGCTGCGGAAATGTATGAGGATACCGCAGAAGCGGAGACAGGAGAAGCAGTGGACCGTGCGGATGCATCGGGTGATGGAGACACGACTCCGACAGGCCCTCAGAAAGCAGTGTTGTCCGGAATTACAGTAACCGGCAAGATTTATGACGGCTCGCCGGCTGTGGCAAGCGGGTTACTGAAAGCGGTGGTGCCGAGGGAGGCATCGTCTACCGGAAGAGAAGAAGATGTTACAGCCCAGGTAGGGTTTAAGTATAGTGTTTCCGGAACAAAGGATGACGGTTCGGCCTTCAGTACTCCGGAGAGCGTTGTTCCCAGTGGGAATATTGTGACCGGGATGCCCAAGGATGCGGGAATCTATGTCCTTACAATTAGTCTGGATGATCCCCTGGGCAATTATACGGCGACACCCTTAAGTGTGCAGTTTAAAATAACGAAAAAAACGATCACCATAAAGGTAAAAGACGCAAGAAAGAAGATTGGCGATCCCATGCCGGCGTTTGATTATACAGTCACCGGGCTGGTGGGTGAGGACGCTCTCGAAGAAGAACCCAAACTGGACTGTGATGCCACGGGGGATAAGACCGGAACATATTTGATCACGGCGTCAGGTGCGAAAGCAACTTTTAACTATATTATCAATTATATAGATGGAATTCTGACGATTTCGGATAAAGAGGAAGTTACGATTTCGGGTATTACCATGGCAGACAAAGTGTATGACAGTGAGCCGGTGGAATGTGATATCAGCGGAGTCAAAGTCACCTCTGAGGGTGCAGAAGTGACAGGACTGACATTAAAATACAGTATTTCCGGCGGCCAGAAGGATAGTGAACTGTTTTTTTCGGATAATATAGCGGACAACAGGCCGACAGAAGCGGGGAACTATACGCTTAAAGTAACAGTGGAGTCTGATAGATATCATGGAGAATTGAGGAAGGATTTTGTCATCTCACAAAAGCCTGTAATGCTCAGGGCGGATGATATGGATATCAAACAGGGGGATGAGATTCCGGAAGAATTTACTTTTACGGTAGAGGGACTGCTGAATAATGACGAGATTAGAAAGAAGCCCACTTATACCTGCGATATCAACAATACAGAAAAGACAGGGAAATATCCCATTATTCCGCGGAATGCATCGGCGGGAGCGAATTATGTGATCACTTATGTGCCGGGAACGCTGACTGTACTGGAGAAAGACAAGATCACGATTACAGGTATTACGACGACACCGGCTCCGAAGGTGTATGACGGCAGCCCGGTTGTCTGCAATACAGGCGGCCTGAAAGCGGTGCTGAACCAAAGCGGTGCGGAGAGTGTGGATATTACGGATCAGGTGACGTTCGAATACAGCATCGAGGGAACCCTGGCCAATGGCAAGGCATATTCATCCGTGGACATTACAAATGGAATGCCAAGGGAAGCCGGAGATTATACGATTACGGTGACGGCAGTTTCCAGGCCGGATACCGATCATAAATACCGGGGGACAATGGAACATTCTTTCAGTATCGCACAGCGACCTGTTGTTATTAAAGTGAATGATTTGGAAATCAGGACAGAAGATAAGCTGCCTGAACGGAGTGATTATTCTTATGAGATTGCCGGAATGGGACTGCTGGACGGTGAATCTCTTGTGAAGGAGCCGACTTTTACCTGCGATATTCAGAATACAGATCTGGCAGGACAGTATGATATCGTGGCCTCGGATGCAGATGCCGGTTTTAACTACAGAATCACATATGAACCCGGAAAACTGACAGTAATAGAGAAAGAAATCGCTAAGACGAGGAATCTACTCCGGTCTATTACGCCGGCTCCTGTGATCAATGTGGAGAACGGTACGCCCATAGATAAAATTGCGCTTCCTAAAGAGGTTGCAATTGTAACACGGGAAATCGGGGCGGAAGAGACGGAACTGACAGAGAAGAATGAGACGGCGGCTGTGGAATGGGAACGTGCTGCGGCAGACGGTACGTCATACAGTGCGCTGAACGAAGCAGAACAGACTTTTATCATGGCAGGTACTTTGGTTCTGCCGGCGGAGATTGATGAGAACGGCGTAGATCTGCGTGTTACAGTACAGGTCAATGTGCGTGAAAAGTATACGGTCAAAGACCGTGTGGCGGCTCCTACAGCCAATATTGCCAGCGGAAGCGCGGTGCGCCGCGGAACAATGATCGCGTTGTCCTGTGAAACGGAAGGCGCTGAGATATACTATACGCTGGACAGCACGCCGCCTGGCAGGGGGAGCACCCTTTATGCGAATCCGATTGAAGTGCGGGTGAACGGCTTTACAGTGATCTGGGCAGTTGCCTATAAGAAAGGGCAGCCGGACAGCGCTGCGGTGAAATTCTATTATTATATTAATACGAACGCGGGCGGGGAAGGCGAAGAACCGGAAGTGCCTGATGAGGATATACCTGACGACGGGATTATTCCGGAAGGACTCTGGGTAACAAAGATTCCGCAGTATACTTATACCGGTAAGGCGATCAAACCGGAGATCAGGGTCTATGATTATAAGACGCGGCTGGTGGAGAAGAAAGATTACACGATCAGCTATGCCAACAATACGAAAGCAGCAGATCAAAATGCAGATAAGGCACCCACAATTACCATTACAGGGAAAGGCAATTACGAAGGGAAGCTGGTAAAGCATTTTACGATCGAACCTAAAGACATAAGGGATACCGATGTCAGTCTGGATGACATAACCGTTGCATATAATAGCAAGAAATCACAGAAACCGGTACCGGCGGTTCTGTGGAACGGGAAGAAACTGGCGGCGAAGAAGGATTATGCCGTACAGGATGTGAGTTATCAGGATACCGGCAGTTATGTTGTGGCGGTGAATGGCATTGGCAATTACAAAGGAGAAAGAACCTTCAGATTTACGATTACAGAAGGAAAGCTTGTATCTAAGCTTACTGTCAGCAAGATACCGAATCAGTCCTATACGGGACAGGAAATCAAACCGCAGATTACGGTCAAAGAAAAGAACAAGGTTCTGACGCTGAACGAAGATTATACCGTAATCAGGTATGAGAACAATAAAAATGTCGGAACGGCGGCGGTTGTCATTGAGGGAAAAGGCAGCTATGCGGGAACGAGGAAGATAACTTTTAAAATCGTGGAAATAGCGTCCCTTTCCAAAGCAAAGGCAGAACTGCAGTTTGTCAATACACCTGCTTATACGGGAAAGCCGGTCAAGGCAGACAAAGAGACTGTGACCATAAATATCAAGGAAGACGGTAAAACCGTAACGCGTACGCTTGAGAAGGGCACAGATTATGAAGTGGTGTATACCAACAATGAAAAGGCAGGTACTGCAACGGCCACTTTTACGGGTAAAGGCGCGTACAGCGGC
>ERZ808035.1348-NODE-1348-length-12740-cov-14.426992_pt1 | contig 12740 bp, 14 predicted proteins | sample MGYA00380189_ERZ808035 | MGnify/ENA primary metagenome ERZ808035 (study PRJEB31490, sample SAMN06133407) | mouse gut metagenome | isolation source: M5_1 | host: mice | place: China: Chengdu | collected 2015-05 ...
TCTTCTAATGGTGGATTGCCTCCAATGGTTAAGCGACAACAGTATTATGCTTCTTTGCAGGAGGCAGCATAGGTCGAGCATTCTTGAGAAAAAAGTGTAAACCAATATTGACAATATCAAAGCATGATAGATGTTGCAAGGCAAAAGCTGATGAACGACCCAACATTCAAACATCTGTCTGAGGACTGTCAAGAATATTACTTTGACTTTGAAGCCTATGCTTCTCACTTGCAGGAACATGGGAAATTTTTAGTGACGGAACACGGTATCTTTGAACTGCCAGAGTAGGAAATGAGGTGGTGCTTATGATTGATGATATGGCGGTTTACATTGCTAATCTTGGCAAATACAATGAGGGCTATTTAGTTGGTGCTTGGTTCACATTTCCTATTGACGAGGAAGATGTAAAAGAAAAAATCGGATTGAATGAACAGTATGAGGAATACGCAATCCATGATACCGATAACTTCCCCATTGCGATTGGCGAGTATGTTTCTATTGAAGAACTCAATGAGATGTATGAAATGATAGAGGAACTTCCCGACTATATCGTAGAGTGTCTGGACAAATTTATCAGCCACTACGGGACGCTGGAAGAAGTCGTGGAACACAAGGACGATATTTATTATTATCCCGACTGTGAAACCATGACAGACGTTGCCTACTACTACATAGACGAATTACAGGCACTTGGCGACATTCCACCCAGTTTACAGAACTACATTGACTATGAAGCCTACGGGCGAGATTTGGATATGGGCGGTTGCTTTATTGAAACAAGCCGAGGTATGTGCGAGATACCATACTAACGCTGGAAGATCAGCGACAAGCATTGTTGCTACTGACAGCGTATTTCTCTTTTAAGGGACAGTCTGAAAATGGCTGTCCTTTTCTATTTTGAAAGGAGCTGAAAGAACTTGAAAAAGATTAAATCTTATACGGGTATCTGGAACGTGGAAAAAGTCTTGTATGCAATCAATGACTTTAACTTACCCTTTCCCGTTACCTTTACACAGATTACATGGTTTGTGATTACGGAATTTATCATCATTCTGTTTGGGGATATTCCCCCACTTTCCATGATTGAGGGAGCATTTCTCAAATACTTCGGTATTCCCGTTGCTCTCACTTGGTTCATGTCGCAGAAAACCTTTGACGGAAAGAAGCCGTACAACTTTTTAAAATCACAGATAACTTATGCGTTGCGACCTAAAATCACTTATGCAGGAAAAGCCGTAAAACTGCATAAGCAGACCTTGAATGAAAAAATCACGGCAGTAAGGAGTGTGAACTATGTTCCCGATAAAATATATTGACAATAACCTTGTCTGGAACAAGGACAATGAGGTGTTCGCCTATTATGAGCTGATACCGTATAACTATTCTTTCCTATCCGCAGAGCAGAAATTTATCGTGCATGACAGTTTCCGACAGCTTATCGCACAGTCCCGTGAGGGTAAAATTCATGCCTTGCAGATAGCCACAGAAAGCTCAATCCGCAGTATGCAGGAACAGTCAAAGAAACTGGTAACTGGAAAATTAAAGGAAGTTGCTTACCAGAAAATAGACGAACAGACCGAAGCGTTAGTATCTATGATTGGGGACAATCAAGTGGACTACCGCTTTTTTCTTGGCTTTAAGCTCATGGTTACGGAAGAACAGCTCAATCTGAAGAACATCAAAAAATCGGCGTGGCTGACGTTCACGGAATTTCTCCATGAAGTGAACCACACGCTGATGAATGATTTTGTTTCCATGCCAAATGATGAAATCAACCGTTACATGAAAATGGAAAAGTTACTGGAAAATAAAATCTCCCGTCGCTTCAAGGTGCGTCGCTTGGAAATCAATGATTTTGGGTATCTCATGGAACATCTTTACGGCAGGGACGGTATCGCCTATGAAGATTATGAGTACCAGCTACCAAAGAAGAAATTGAAGAAAGAAACGCTGATAAAATACTACGACCTTATCCGCCCGACAAGGTGTGTGATTGAGGAAAGCCAGCGGTATTTACGATTGGAACATGAGGACAAGGAAAGCTATGTGTCCTACTTTACTGTCAATGCGATTGTCGGGGAGCTTGATTTTCCGTCAAGTGAAATCTTCTATTTCCAGCAACAGCAATTCACTTTCCCCGTTGATACTTCTATGAATGTAGAAATCGTGGAGAACCGCAAAGCATTAACAACCGTCCGCAATAAGAAAAAGGAATTGAAAGACCTTGACAATCACGCTTATCAAGCAGGAAGTGAAACCAGCTCAAATGTGGTGGACGCTTTAGACAGCGTGGACGAGCTGGAAACTGACTTAGACCAGAGCAAAGAAAGTATGTATAAGTTAAGCTACGTGATACGGGTGTCTGCACCCGATCTTGACGAGCTGAAACGCCGTTGTGATGAAGTCAAGGACTTTTACGACGACCTCAATGTAAAGCTGGTGCGTCCTGCTGGGGATATGCTGGGGCTACATTCTGAATTTCTTCCTGCCAGCAAGCGATATATCAATGATTATGTGCAGTATGTAAAATCAGACTTCTTGGCAGGGCTTGGTTTTGGTGCGACACAGCAGTTAGGGGAAACTACGGGTATCTATATGGGCTATTCCGTTGATACGGGAAGAAATGTGTACCTGCAACCGTCTTTAGCTTCGCAGGGCGTAAAAGGCACAGTTACAAATGCTCTTGCTTCTGCTTTTGTCGGTTCGCTTGGCGGTGGTAAATCGTTCTGCAACAATCTTCTTGTGTATTATTCGGTGTTGTTTGGGGGACAAGCGGTTATCTTAGACCCAAAATCAGAGCGTGGCAACTGGAAAGAAAGGCTCCCAGAAATCGCCCATGAAATCAATATCGTAAACCTTACCAGCGACAAGGACAATGCAGGACTTCTTGACCCGTTCGTGATTATGAAGAATGTAAAGGACGCTGAAAGTCTGGCAATCGACATCTTGACATTCCTTACAGGTATTTCTTCTAGGGACGGCGAAAAATTCCCCGTACTTCGTAAGGCGGTACGCTCCGTTACCCAGAGCGACAGTCGGGGATTGCTCCATGTGATAGACGAGCTACGCCGTGAAGATACGCCCATATCAAGAAATATCGCAGACCATATCGACAGCTTCACGGACTACGACTTTGCACACCTGCTGTTTTCGGACGGTACGGTGGAAAATGCTATCAGTCTGGATAACCAGCTCAATATCATTCAAGTAGCGGACTTAGTATTGCCAGATAAGGACACGACCTTTGAGGAATACACGACCATTGAATTATTGTCGGTGTCTATGCTGATTGTGATTAGTACCTTTGCCCTTGATTTTATCCATTCGGACAGAAGCATTTTTAAGATTGTCGATTTGGACGAAGCGTGGGCGTTCTTAAATGTGGCACAAGGCGAAACCCTATCAAATAAGCTGGTTCGTGCTGGACGAGCTATGCAGGCAGGCGTCTATTTTGTTACACAATCTTCTGGCGACGTGTCAAAGGAAAGTCTGAAAAACAATATCGGCTTGAAGTTTGCCTTTCGTAGTACCGACATCAACGAGATAAAGCAGACCTTAGAATTTTTCGGTATCGACAAGGACGACGAGAACAACCAGAAACGCTTGCGTGATTTGGAGAACGGACAATGCTTATTGCAGGACTTATACGGGCGTGTCGGTGTGGTGCAGATACACCCCGTCTTTGAAGAACTGCTACACGCCTTTGATACCAGACCGCCCGTACAGAGAAATGAGGTGGAGTGATGAAAGAAAGGATAAAAGGTGCGTTCACAAAAAAGAAGATTTTCCACTTTCTCAAAATGGCTCTGTTCGTGGTGGCACTCTCCCTTATCCTGCTTTCACTTCTGGGGACGGTGGCTCATGCGACGGGGCTTGTGGACGATACCATAAACGCAGAAAATCTATATTCAAAATATCCCCTTTCCAACTACCAGCTTGATTTTTATGTGGATAATAGCTGGTCGTGGCTTCCGTGGAACTGGCTGGACGGTATCGGGAAATCGGTGCAGTACGGGCTTTACTGCATTACCAACTTTGTCTGGACGATAAGCCTTTATTTAAGCAATGCAACGGGCTATGTGGTGCAGGAAGCCTATAAACTTGATTTTATTAACGATATGGCAGACAGTATCGGAAAAAGCATACAGACCTTAGCAGGCGTAACACAGAACGGTTTTTCCAGCTCTGGCTTTTATGTTGGTTTCCTGCTTCTCATTATCTTAGTGGTGGGACTTTATGTTGCCTATACGGGACTGATAAAAAGAGAAACCAGTAAAGCACTTCACGCTGTTATTAACTTTGTTATGGTGTTCGTACTGTCCGCTTCGTTTATTGCCTATGCTCCCGATTACATCAAGAAGATAAATGAGTTTTCATCAGACATCAGTACCGCTTCACTTGACTTGGGAACAAAAATCATGCTCCCAAACTCTGACAGCGAGGGTAAGGACAGCGTAGACTTGATACGGGACAGCTTATTTTCTATTCAAGTGGAACAGCCGTGGCTACTTCTGCAATTTGGCAACAGCAACGCAGAGGAAATCGGAACAGACCGTGTCGAAGCTCTTGTATCGGCAAGCCCAGAGGACGAGGACGGGAAAAACAGAGAGGAAGTCGTGAAAACAGAAATCGAGGACAACGACAACAACAATCTGACGATACCGCAGGTCGTGAACCGTTTAGGTATGGTGTTCTTCCTACTGTTCTTCAACTTAGGTATCACGATATTTGTATTCTTGCTTACGGGTATGATGTTGTTCAGCCAGATACTTTTTATTATCTTTGCAATGTTTTTACCTATCAGCTTTTTACTTTCCATGATACCGAGTTATGAAAGCATGGCAAAGCAGGCAATCGTAAAGGTGTTTAATACCATAATGACACGGGCAGGAATAACGCTCATTGTAACGGTGGCGTTCAGCATTTCTAGTATGTTTTATAACATCTCCACGGACTATCCGTTTTTCATGGTAGCTTTCTTGCAGATAGTATGTTTCGCTGGTATCTACATGAAACTGGGCGACTTAATGAGTATGTTCTCTTTGAACGCTAATGACAGTCAAAGCATGGGACGAAGAATTTTCCGCAGACCGTATCTCTATATGGCACATAGGGCTAGGCGTATGGAAAGACGGCTTGCTAGTGCTGTTACCGCTGGCGGTGTTGCTGGTGCAGTGGCTGGTAGTACAGTTTCTAATGCACGGACAACAAGGAACAATTCAGCAAAAGATAACCGAGGCAATACATATTCCAGCATGGGACAGCGTGCAGGCTCAAAGGTGGGTGCTGTCTTAGATACGAAAAATAAAGTCAAGGATAAAGCAAACGCCATGAAAGAAACGGTCAAAGATATGCCTACACAGACCGCTTATGCGGTGTATTCCGCAAAGGAAAAAGCAAAAACAAGTGTATCGGACTTCAAGCGTGGCATGGTGCAGGAACAGCAGTCCAGACAGTCGGGACGTTTGGAAAAGCAGGAACAGCATAAGAAGAATATCGCTGACAAGCGTATGGAACTTCAAAAGGCACAAGAAGCAAGGCAGGCACGAAAGACGGACGGATCAGCGACAACGGGAGCTACCCGTTCCCATGAGCGACCAGCCACAGCTTCAACCGCTTCAAAGACGGGTACTGGCAAAACGCAGGAAGTCAAACGCCCTGCTACAACTTCAACTTCCAAAGCAAGTGAGCCAGCCAAAACTAATGGTGCGAAAGAACGTCCCTTATCTTCGGGGGGTTCTGATGTGAAAGCACCACAATCAGCACAGCCAGTACATAGGAAAAATGTAGAAAAAGTGGTATCGCAGGAAACACGCCAGAATTACGTTAAAGACCGCAGGACAAAGGTTCAGCAGACGCAGACCGTCCAGAAGAACCAGCAGACCACAGAGAAAAACCGTAACCTTGTAACGAAGAAAGGACAGAAGAAAAAATGAAACTGAAACATATCGCTATCATTGGCAATCTGTTTCCTATCCTCTTTTCCATAGTCCTTTTCTTTGGTGTCTTGATTAGTGCGGACAGCGACGACGAAAACAGCAACTTTTCTTCTGGCATTACGGGTATGAATTTATCCGCAGAAGTTTTGAAACATCAGCCTATGGTGGAAAAATACGCCAAAGAAAACGGTATCTTTGAGTATGTCAATGTGTTGCTGGCTATCATGCAGGTAGAAAGTGGCGGTACAGCGGAAGATGTTATGCAGAGTTCAGAAAGTCTTGGTTTACCGCCTAACTCTTTAGATACAGAAAGCTCAATCAAGCAGGGGTGTAAGTATTTTGCGTCCCTGCTTTCTTCCTGTAAAAATCAAGGTATCGACGATTTGAATGTAGCGATACAGTCCTATAACTATGGCGGTGGCTATGTGGGATATATAGCTGGAAAAGGCAAGAAGCATACATACAACCTTGCGGAAAATTTCGCAAAAGAAAAATCGGGTGGAAAGAAAGTAACCTACACCAACCCGATAGCCGTTGCGAAGAACGGGGGCTGGCGGTACAGCTACGGTAATCAATTTTATGTGGAATTAGTCAATCAGTATTTGACTGTTCCTCAAATACCGGGCGAACTGGCACAAAAGGTTATGAATGAAGCGTTGAAATATCAAGGGTGGAAATATGTGTACGGCGGTAGCAATCCCAACACTTCCTTTGATTGTAGCGGACTTGTGCAATGGTGCTTTGGGAAAGCTGGTATTTCCTTACCGAGAACCGCCGACTTGCAGTATGACGCAACACAGCATATCCCCTTATTGCAGGCAAAGGCTGGCGATTTGGTGTTTTTCCATTCTACCTATAATGCTGGTTCGTATGTAACGCACGTCGGTATCTATGTGGGAAATAACAAGATGTATCATGCTGGCAATCCAATAGGATATACAGACCTAAATAATAGTTATTGGCAACAGCACCTAATCGGTGCAGGACGAGTAAAACAATAGAAAGTGAGGATAACATCATGTTTAAGAAGAAGAATAAGAAACAGACAGAAAATATCAAAGAAAAAAAGGTGCGTACTATCAAGGTAGGCACACATAGGAAAACCGTGATTGCATTGTGGGTGGTGCTTATCGCAAGTGTGAGCTTTGGTGTATATAAAAATTTTACCGCTATTGATATGCACACGATACACGAAACGGAAACAATCCAGTTGCGATTAAATGATACCAGCGGTATTGAGAATTTCGTGAAGAGCTTTGCGAAGTCCTATTACACATGGAGTAACAGCAAAGAAGCGATTGAAGCAAGGACGCAGGCAATCAATCATTATCTGACAAAGGAATTGCAGGACTTGAATGTTGATACCATTAGAACGGATATACCGACCAGCTCCACAGTTACAGATGTGATTGTATGGAATATTGAACAGTCAGGAACGGACGTTTTTTCTGCTACCTACGAAGTAGATCAGCAGATAAAAGAGGGAGAACAGACAACAGCGGTCAAGGCAACCTATACCGTAAAAGTCCATATAGACGCTGACGGGGATATGGTAATCATTCAGAACCCTACCCTTGCACCAGCAATCAAAAAATCAGATTATGAACCAAAGACACCAGAAGCAGACGCAAGTGTAGATGCTGATACCGTCAACGACGCTACCGCATTTCTGGAAACATTCTTTAAGCTGTACCCGACAGCTACGGAAAAAGAGCTTGCTTACTATGTAACGGGAAATGTGCTTGAACCTATCGGCAGGGACTATCTTTATTCTGAATTAGTAAACCCTATCTTTACAAAGGACGGGGACAATGTGAAAGTCAAGGTTGCTGTGAAATTTCTTGATAATCAGACAAAGGCGACGCAGGTATCGCAGTATGAGCTTGTATTGTATAAGGATAGTAATTGGAAGATTGTAGGATAAATGATGATAAAGCGTGTATTTCTGAAAAGAGGTACACGCTTTTCAAAAAATTTTGATTATTTGAATTAAGGGGGGCTTGAAAAAAATAGTCAATGATTTAAAATGATAATTGACCAAAAAAGTCAAAGAGAGGTGGTTATAATGACTGAATATGAAAAATTTTTAGAACTCCCTAACGAAAAACAATTAAAGATTATAAATGCTGGGTTTGAATATTTCGGTAAATATGGATATAAAGGTGCAAATACAGAAGATATTGCAAACAGAGCTGGAATTTCTAAAGGATTGCTGTTCTACTATTTCAAAAATAAAGAAAGTTACTATTTATTTTTATGTGAATTTTGCCAAAATTTAATGCTGGAAAGTTTTCAAGAAACAGACTTTCAAGAAATAACAGATTTTTTTGAACTAATTGATTTTGCAACAAAAGCAAAACTAAAAATAATAACTGAATATCCTTTTATAACAGATTTTTCAGTTAATCTCATTGCAGATAAAAGCATAAAGGTAGGAAGTAAAAGTGAAGAATATGTAAACAATGCTATATATAATTCCTTTGACATTTATTTTAAGAATATTGACTTTACGCCGTTCAAGGAAGAAATAGATGTTAAAAAAATATATCAAATGATGTTGTGGCTGTCCGAGGGGTATATCAATGAAAAAAAGAGAATAAATACGCCTATAGTTTTGGAAGATTTTTTATCTGACTTTGCATTATGGAAAGCATTATTTAAAAAGATATGTTATAAGGAGGAATATTTATGAATGTAATAGAAATCAACAATCTGACAAAAGATTTTGGAAATAATAAGGGAATATTTGATTTATCCTTTTCTCTAAAACAAGGAGAAATTGTAGGTTTTTTAGGTTCTAATGGTGCAGGAAAAACAACAACTATTAGGCATTTAATGGGATTTATTAAAGCAGACAATGGTTCAGCAAAAATATTAAATATGGATTGTTTTAAAAATGCGTATTCAGTTCAAGAAAAAATCGGTTATCTTCCGGGAGAAATTGCATTTATGGATAACATGACGGGAGCAGAATTTATTCATTTTATGGCAGATATGAAAAATATTACAGATTTACAATACGCAAGAGAATTGATTGCATATTTTGACATTGATACCAAAATCAAAATCAAAAAAATGTCTAAAGGAATGAAACAAAAAATAGGGCTAATCATTGCATTTATGCAAGATACACCTATTTTGATTTTAGATGAGCCTACAACGGGATTAGACCCTCTTATGCAAACTAAATTTGTTGATTTAATAAAAAAAGAAAAGGCTAAAGGAAAAACGATATTGATGTCGTCACATATCTTTGAAGAAATCGAAAACACGTGTGAAAGAATTGTAATGATAAAAGATGGGCGTTTGGTGGCAGACGAAAATATAAATGCTATGAGGAATAAAATGAATAAGCATTATGAAATTTCATTTTCAAATATGGAAGATGCAATTTATTTTCAAGAATTATATTCTGCAAATAGTTATCGAAAAAACAATGTGGTGTATTTGTTGTCAAATCAAAATATCAATCACTTAATTCGTGAATTAAGTAAATTCAATATTGAAGATATAAATGCAAGATACCAAAATTTAGAAGAAGTATTTATGAAATATTACGGAGGTAGTGAAAAATGAGTATTCCATTACTAAAAAGCGAATTGAAATCAAACAGTAAAATTATCGTGCTATTTTTAGCGGTTATTACTCTTTATGCGGGTATTATAACAGCTATGTATGACCCAGAATTAGGTGCTGGAATAAATGAACTTGCTAAGAGTATGCCACAGTTTTTCGCAGTCTTTGGAATGAAAAACCCTGGGACGACACTATTAGATTTCTTAAACAATTATTTGTATGGCTTTATCTTAATATTGATACCTTTTATATACATAATCTTAATGTGTTATAAATTAGTTGCTAAATATATTGATAAGGGTTCTATGGCATACTTATTGAATACGCATTATAGTCGTACTCAAATTATCCTTACACAATTTATAGTTTTATTGGTAGGACTACTTATTTTAATTTGTTATGCAACTGGATTGATTATTTTTGTTAGTAATCTAATGTTTACTGGAGAAATGGAAATTGCAAAATTTCTGCTCATAAATTTAGGCTTACTTGTACTTGAAATATTTTTATCATCACTTTGTTTTCTGTTTGCTTGTTTATTCAATGAACTTAAATTTTCGATTGGACTTGGTGCAGGATTGGGAATGGTTTTTTTCCTAATACAAATGTTATCACAAGTAAGTGATAATATAGAATTTTTAAAAAACTTTACACCTTTAACACTATTCAGTCCAGAAAATATAATTAAATATGATACAAGAAGTTTTATGTGTCTAGGTGTATTGTTGATTAGTGCAGTTTTGTTTTGGGTTATAGCTATGGAAAAATTTAAGAAACGTGATTTATCATTGTAAATTAAAGGGGAATGATTAGCGTGATGGGAATAAAAAAACGAGATATAAAAAAAGCCTTGAAAGCAGGTGCAAAGGCTGGCGGTCTTTCATTGGCTGATGTGCGAGCTGATATTGAAGCGACGATTGATGAAGCTATGAATAGTACAGACCCAAAGGTGCAGGCAAATTTCAAAAGGTATTTTGGAAATAAACGCCCTACACCCGAAGAATATATTTATAAGATTACGAAGAAAACAAAAGTTTAATTTCTTTAATATTCATTTGTTTTGCAATTCAAAAAAGTTTTTGCCAATTTAAAAAAGTTCTTGAAATTCATTTTAATTGCCCTTACGATTACCTTGTCAGGCTTGATATTCATTTTAAGAAGGAGGTAATAATTTGAAAATTGAAGAATTTGAAGACATTAAGATAGCATATATGCGTAGAGTTGGTAAGTATGGTTTGGAGAATAAACACTTAATGGAAACCTTTAAAGCGTATTTAAAAGAGAAAGGTTTACTAAAAAAAGAAACCATTATACTTGGTATAGCTTTGGATAATCCTATGTACATTTCAGAAGAAAGACAACGATATGATGTAGGTATTATTATTTCTAATAAAGAGAGTAAATATGATTTACCTGTCCGTAATATTGCTAATGGTTGCTACGCTATATTTGAGGTTGAACATACTGAGGAAAGTGTATCAGATTTTTGGAAGAACATTCAGACATTAACTGCTGATTTATCAATAGATGTTTCAAAGCCTATTATTGAACGATATGCTTTCTCAAAAATTTCATCACATTTATGTGAATTTTGTATTCCTTTAAAATAAAAGGTGGTGTTTCAATGGGAATGCATTCATGGGTATTATGCCCCATTTGCAATAATAAGACACGAACTAAAGTGCGAGAAGATACGGAACTGGTAAATTTCCCTTTGTTCTGTCCAAAGTGTAAGACGGAAACTTTAATCAATATAGAACATGGAAAGGTAACAATTATCAAAGAGCCAGACGCAAAGACGCAGAGCCGATAATTTGTAGGTTATTGTAACTTATAGATTGTCGGCTCTTATTTGTTCCCTGCGAAGCAGATCAACAAATAAGTCTTGAAGAAATATGGCTAAAAAGAAAAACGGGGAAAACAAGAAGCTGATTACTTCTTATTCTCCCTGCTGTTCAAGATACCGTCAATCGTACCTTGAATAATCTTTAATTCGTTATCACTCAATAAATCAAGTGATGTTTCTATCTGACGGCGAGCTGTGCTTTTTTCAACTTTCTCTGCTGGATAGAAATATTCATCAACCGATATATTGAACATGGTAACTAAATCATGAAATAATTGAAAACTTGGGTGTGAGCCTACATTTTCAATATCAGCGATATGGCGTTCCCCATAGAATACCTTATCGCCTAAATCATTACGAGAAAGCCCAGCTTTTTCACGGGCTTCTCTGATTGCCAGCCCTAGCGGTCTGAAATCAAAAGTATGTGTTTCTTTTGTTTTTCTCATTTTAAATCACCATACATGAGTTTATACTTCATGGTTCGTATTTAGAATGTGTTAAAAGTGCATATATTATGCAGTAAAAATTCAAAAGATGTCATTGTGGCGGTAAATAAAAAAACCGTTCTAAGATGATATACTTTTGTGCGTCTTGAAAACATAACAGGGCGGTTTTGGATATAACCAGAACCGTCCTTTTTCATTGGTGGCACAAGGTATAGCTCTGGTAAGGGGGGGCTACACCATGATTGTATATGGAAGAATACTTTGCTGTTCCCAACTGAAAAAATATTTTAGTCCAGTATTACAATCATTCTACCCTTTACAAGAATTAAAAATTCATACAGATAACATTTATAAAGCAGTCCGTTTGTGTATTCATATTCACACGGTCTGTTTTTGTTTTACCAAAAAATTTTTTCGGTTTTTTTGCAAATTTAGTCAGCAAATCACACTTGCCATTCCCTATATGGTGCGGAAAGAGGGATAAACACTTTTCACGTCATAACGGAAAGGGGGTGAGATTGATGAAACCGTCTGACTTCCAGAAAACTGTTCAATGCCGTTTTGAAAGTTGTTTGAAGAAAGTTGTCCGTCATGTTGTTAAGGACTATCAGCAGGGATTGAAGCGACGAAAAGAAAAAGAAATTTCGTTTTGTGAACTTCCAGAAATCATGGTTGAAAACTTGGCTGTATGGGACGACTACGAAACAGACTATACGATTTTCAATGTATGCGGTAATGATATTCGTGTTTATGATGATGAACTTGCAGAAGCCTTGAAAAAACTTCCAGAAAGAAAACGTAATAATGTTTTAATGTACTATTTCTTGGAATTGAGCGACACAAAAATAGCAGACATTGATGTTGTATCATAAAAGTTGACACCCTATTCTCAAGGGTTTTGATATAATTATAATCAATACGAGAACAGGAGAA
>ERZ808035.1356-NODE-1356-length-12607-cov-2.673025_pt1 | contig 12607 bp, 9 predicted proteins | sample MGYA00380189_ERZ808035 | MGnify/ENA primary metagenome ERZ808035 (study PRJEB31490, sample SAMN06133407) | mouse gut metagenome | isolation source: M5_1 | host: mice | place: China: Chengdu | collected 2015-05 ...
GAGCAGGAGTTCGACGGCGCGGCGTATGCGAAACGGGGTGTGATCCTTGTGACCATCAATTACCGCCTGAATGTGTATGGCTTTCTGGCGCATCCCTGGCTGGATGAGGAGAGCGGACGGGGCATATCCGGGAATTACGGTATACTGGATCAGATCGCCGCATTGCAGTGGGTTTCTGATCATATCGCGGCTTTCGGCGGTGATCCCGGTAATATCACGATCTTCGGACAGTCTGCCGGTGCGATGAGCGTGCAGACGCTTCTGTCTTCGGAGCTGACCGGCAATAAGATCGCCAAAGCAATCCTGCAGAGCGGCGGCAGTTATCGCGTGGGAGTGCACCGGGATATGTCTTTGCGGGAAGCGGAAGAGTACGGAGAGAGATTTGTGGAGCTGACCGGGGCCAAAGATCTGGCCGGGCTTCGGGCCATGTCCACGCAGAAACTGGAGAAACCGCTTGGACAGATGATGGCGGAGGCTTTTACTTCCGGCAAGGGGCTGTTTTTCGTCCCCAATATCGACGGTCATGTGCTGAAACAGGGCTACAATGCAACCATTGAGGAGAAAAAGCTGAAACATATCCCTTATCTGCTGGGCAGTACGAAGAATGATATTATGGTGACGAAGGAGCAGCTGGCGGCAGGTGAGAAGGGAACCCTGTATGAGGGCTGCATGGCGTTCAGCCATAAGATGGAGGAGCTTTGGGCCGAGCCTTCCCATGTCTACTATTTTTCCAGACAGATGCCGGGCGACGAAGAAGGCGCCTTCCATTCTGCGGAATTGTGGTATGTGTTCGGCACGGTAAAGCGCTGCTGGCGGCCGCTTACGGAGGCGGATGTGCAGCTGAGTGAACGGATGCTGGATTACTGGACCAATTTTATGAAAAAAGGTGACCCCAACGGGGACGGGCTGCCGCAATGGCGGGAATGCAGCGCGGCGGATCCTTTTGTCATGGAATTTGATGTGTAGGCGGATGCAGGCAGAAGCAATATTCCCGAAATATATCTGCATGGGTTCGGATTAAAGAGGAAAGGCGGCATAAAGCGCCCGAAATAGCAGAACAACGAAAATCGGATCGGAGAAGGACACGAGTCCTTGTAAAAAGGGTGTATAAGAGCTATGATGACACTGGCAACGACGGTAAAAAGGGCAGCCCCATAGAAAATCATAACGATACAGGAGGAAAGAGTATGCAGAATTATTCGGGAGAAGCAGGGTTACAGTATCATTTACAGATCAGGCCGGGGGACGTGGGAAAGTACGTGATCCTGCCGGGGGATCCCAAGCGGTGCGCGAAGATCGCGAAGCATTTTGAGGATGCGAAGCTGGTGGCGGACAGCCGGGAATTCGTTACTTACACGGGATATCTGGACGGGGAAAAGGTAAGCGTTACCTCCACGGGTATTGGCGGGCCTTCCGCCACCATCGCCATTGAAGAGCTGACGCTGAGCGGAGCGGACACTTTTATCCGGGTGGGCACCTGCGGCGGCATTGATCTGGATGTCAAGGGCGGCGATATCGTCGTTGCCACCGGAGCGGTGCGCATGGAAGGCACCAGCAGGGAATATGCTCCCATAGAATATCCGGCGGTGGCTGATTTTGAGGTGGCCAATGCGCTGGTGGAGTCCTGCAGGGAACTGGGGCTGTCCTATCATGTGGGTGTGGTACAGTGCAAGGATGCTTTCTACGGCCAGCATGAGCCGGAGCGGATGCCGGTGAGTTATGAACTGCTGAACAAATGGGAAGCCTGGAAACGTATGGGCTGTAAGGCTTCCGAGATGGAGTCGGCGGCGCTGTTCATTGCGGCCAGCCATCTGAGAGTGCGCTGCGGTTCCAACTTCCTGGTGGTGGGGAATCAGGAGAGAAACGCGCAGGGGCTGGATAACCCGATCATACACGATACGGAAGCGGCTATCACAGTGGCAGTGGGAGCGCTGAGAAGGCTGATCAGGGCAGACCGGGAGAAGCATTGACAGCGCCGGAAACAAAAGACGGACGGACGTCGGATCTGCGCAACAATATCAGGAGGAGTGTTGAAATGGCGGAAAGAAAATATAAGAGAATCTTTACGATCGTGATCGACTCGCTGGGCGTGGGAGCATTGGCGGATGCTGCCGCTTACGGCGATGAAGGGACGGATACTTTAGGGCACATATCCCGGGAGATGGAGGAATTCAAGATTCCCAATCTCCAGAAGCTGGGCATGGCGAACCTGCATCCTTTAAAACAGGTTCCGGCGGTGGAACAGCCTCTGGGATATTTTATGAAAATGAATGAGGCCAGCACCGGCAAGGATACCATGACGGGTCACTGGGAGATGATGGGGCTTCATATCACAAAGCCTTTTCAGACGTTTACGGAAACGGGCTTCCCGAAAGAACTGCTGGAGGAACTGTCCAGACGGACCGGCCGCGTGATCATCGGCAACAAAAGCGCCAGCGGCACGGAGATTCTGGAGGAACTGGCGGAGGAGGAGATCGCCACGGGTCATATGATCGTCTATACTTCTGCGGATTCGGTGCTGCAGATCTGCGGCAACGAGGAGACCTTCGGTCTGGAAGAGCTGTATCGCTGCTGCGAGATCGCAAGAGAGATTACCATGAAGGATGAGTGGAAGGTGGGGCGTGTGATCGCCAGACCTTACGTGGGAAAGAAGCGGGGCGAGTTCAAGCGCACCAGCAACCGGCACGATTATGCGCTGAAACCCTATGGCCGGACGGCCTTAAATGCCCTGAAAGATGCCGGACTGGACGTAATCTCCGTGGGAAAGATCTTTGATATCTTTGACGGCGAAGGCCTGACGGAATCCAACAAGTCCAAAAGTTCCGTGCACGGTATGGAGCAGGCTATCGAGATCGCAGGCAGGGATTTTGAGGGGCTGTGCTTCGTGAATCTGGTGGATTTCGATGCGCTATGGGGGCATCGGCGTGATGTTGCAGGATATGCCGGGGAGTTGGAGAAGTTTGATGTAAAGCTGGGAGAATTCCTGCCGCTGCTTAAGGAGGACGACCTGCTGATCATTACCGCGGACCACGGAAATGATCCGACCCACACGGGGACGGATCATACCAGGGAGAAGGTGCCGTTCCTGGCGTACTCTCCGTCCATGAAAGGCAGCGGGAGGCTGGAGGACACCCGGACCTTTGCGGTGATCGGGGCCACCATTGCCGATAATTTCGGAGTTGCCATGCCGGAAGGCACGATCGGAACTTCACTGCTGGAGAAAATGGTGTAACGGGAGACGGAATATACAAGAACAGAATAAGAGTAAGAAGGAGAACGTTATGGACAGGAAAGAAATTTTAAAGACAGTGGACCATACACTGCTCACGCAGACGGCTACCTGGGAGGAGATCCGCGGGATTCTGGATGACGGGATCAAATATCAGACCGCATCCGCCTGTATTCCGGCGGCTTATGTGAAGCAGGCGGCGGAATATGTGGAAGGCAGGTTGCCGATCTGTACGGTGATCGGGTTCCCGAACGGATACAGCACTACGGCCGTGAAGGTTTTTGAGACGAAGGATGCCATTGCCAATGGGGCGGAAGAGATTGACATGGTGGTCAATATCGGCTGGGTAAAAGACGGGAAATATCAGGAGATCGAGGACGAGATCCGGCAGATTCATGAAGCCTGCGGCGGAAAGATCTTAAAGGTCATTATCGAGACCTGCCTGCTCACCGAGGAGGAGAAGATCAGGATGTGTGAGACCGTTACCAGTGCCGGGGCGGAGTTTATCAAGACCTCTACGGGATTTTCCACCGCCGGGGCTACCTTTGCGGATGTGGAGCTGATGCGGAAGCATGTCGGCAAAGAAGTGAAGGTGAAAGCGGCAGGCGGCATTGCGTCGCTGGAAGATGCGGAGAAATTCATGGCGCTGGGAGCAGATAGACTTGGCACCAGCAGGATTATCAAGATCATCAAACAGACGGATGACGGGGCAGGTTATTAAGACAGCGGATAGAGAAAGCTGATATGCACAGAAATGTGCAACGCTTCGGAATGGAGGAAAAATGACCAACGAAGAATTGATCCTGGAGGCGAAAAAAGCCAGAGAACATGCATACACGCCGTATTCTCATTTTCAGGTGGGAGCTGCGCTTGTGACAAAGAGCGGTAAAATATATCACGGCTGCAATATCGAAAACGCTGCCTACACGCCTACAAACTGTGCGGAGCGGACGGCCTTTTTCCGGGCGGTTTACGAAGGGGAGCGGGAATTTACGAAGATCGCGGTGGTGGGAGGTCCGGAGGGCAGCGATGCCGACGAACTGTGCGCTCCCTGCGGGGTCTGCCGGCAGGTCATGATGGAATTCTGCGATCCGGAAACCTTTCAGATCATTCTGGCGGACGGCAGGGGCCGGTGCCTGCAGCGTACCTTGAAGGAAATGCTGCCGTTCGGGTTTGGGCCGGAGAATTTGGGGAGCCATTGATCATTTCCGCTGTTCTTTTCGTATCTGCTTCCGGTATTCGTTCGGGGTAAGGCCGTATTGTTCCTTGAAGATACGGTAGAAAAAACTGCGGTTGGACACGCCAAGCTGATCCATGACGGATGAGATATTATCGTCTGTCTGGATCAGGAGGCGGGCGGCTTCCCGCAGCAGGAAGAACCTGCCGTATTCGAGCAGACTCATACCGATCGACTGGTTTACGATCCGGTTTAAATAATGGGCGTCGTAATTTAAGACAGATGCCAGTTCTTCGCGGCTGATGCGGCCGTTTCTTTCTTCCAGGATCATCTGAATCTGTGAAAACAGATATTCATTCTTATTTCCCTCTAAAGCAATTTTACGGTTATGATATAATGCCGGATCGAGCATGGTCTGAAATAACCGGGCGATCATGGACTGGACGGCCAGATAAGAACCGGCTGACATTTCTTTGCTTTCCAGGATTATCCCGGCAAATAAATGCTCCAACTGCGGCACGATCAGACCGGCCGGAATGACCGGATAGAAATCCCAGTAGTATTTTTTACGGCTGTCAGTATTTTTCCGGCAATCCAGAAAGAACCGGTAGAGAGGATTCTGCGTCTGGCAGGGATGTCCCTCTTTGTCAAAAATAATATCATTTTGTATGAGCGTTAAGAGAAAAGGGTCGGAGAGCATGAGGAAACAGAGTTCCGTATCTTCTGTCGGGACTTCCACATGCCGGACGTTATGGTTGAGCAGACAGCACTGGCCGGCATGACAGACATATTGCTGCTCTTCTATGCGATGGACGGTGGAACCTTTCAGCACATACATGATCTCAAAAAAGTCATGCCGGTGCAGGTTTCTGTTCTGCAGAGGATCAGAGTCGGTGGCAGTATATTTATATTCCGCATGATATTGAGGCCCTATCTGTGCGAGGCGCACATCATGGTCGGTGAGATTGAAATATTCCAGTGTGATGATATAGGGGCGGCTTATTTCGTAGAACTCAACTATTTTTGTATAGGGATTGCGGATAGATACTCCTTTTACATGGGAATCGGAATTGTTGATGGGTTCAAGAAAATCGTGCAGCATGTTGTGTGGCGGCTCCTTACTTTTGACGACTGTTTTTCTGATCACTTTGATATCTGTATGACCTGCTTCGCTTTTGATGGTAGCATATCTTTTGGATTTCGGAAATATGCAGAAGACGCCGGAGTCCGTTTTTGACACAGATTTGTCTGCGATTGCCGTATGTGACATTGAAAGAAAAGACAAAATTTTTCAAAATAAAGATCAGGGCGGACTGCAGATAAATGACACAGAAGCAGAGGAGGTTGACATGAAGATCGCAATAAAAAGAGAGGTTATCAAGTTGCTGGCAGATGTAACTTATACGCATGTGCCATATTGGTTTAATCTTACCATGATGGATTTGAAAATGGATATATTGATGCCGAAGGAATCAAAAAGTCATGAGAAGCAGCCTTTGATCGTATGGTGCTGCGGCGGTGGATTCACGGTTATGGATTGCCATATCTGGATTCCGGAACTGGTGGAATATGCACGGCGGGGATATGTTGTTGCAAGTATACAGTACAGAACCGAAAGCCAGGGAGAATTTCCGGCATGTCTGGTGGATGCGAAGAGTGCTGTCAGATATTTGCGCGCGCATGCAGAAGAGTACTGTATTGATTCGGAGAATATCACGATCATGGGTGAGTCCGCCGGCGGATGTCTTTCCTGTATGGTGGGAGTAACAAATGGTGAGGCGGCCTATGAACAGGGGGAGTACTGCGGGTATTCCAGCAAAGTAAACAGAGTGGTATCTTTCTACGGGCCGATCTTTGATGGGGAACAGGGAGTGGAGATGCCCAAAAATCAGAGTTTATATTCAAATATGGTAAATCATGATTCGACGCCGCAGTTACTGCTGCAGGGGGACCTTGATACGCTGGTGGATAAATCGCTGATGGACCATTACAAGAAGAAGCTGGACGAATTGGGAATCCCCAATCAATATGTTGTTGTAGAGGGAGCCGGACATGGGACGGAGCAGTTTTATCAGGAGGAAATGGTGGATATCGTAGATCATTTCATCAAAAATACATGAGACATTGAGGGGAGCAGGAGTTCCATAAACATATATAACGGTAAAATTTTAATGTGAGAAGGAGATTTTCAATGGGTAAAAAGTTATTCAACGATGGATGGTCCTTTATGTATCAGACGGTGGAGGGGAGCAGCCAGGTATTTCCCTCCGGGGAAATTACACTGCCGCATGATGCCATGATCAGTAGGGAGCGTTATGCCGGTCAGGAAAAAGGGACGGCGAAAGGATATTTTCCGAATGTGAAAGTGCTGTATGCCAAAAAGTTCTTTGTGGCAGAGGAATTGCGGGGACAATATGTGAGCCTGCAGTTCGATGGAGTATACCGCAATGCGAGAGTGTTTGTCAACGGAAATTATGCGGGCGGCTGTCATAACGGGTATGAAAGGTTTTATGTGGATGTCTATTCTTATCTGCAGTATGGAGCGGAAAATGAAGTGGTAGTTGAGGCGGCTTCCGGAAATGATTCGCGCTGGTATTCGGGAGCCGGTATCTACAGGAATGTTTATCTGCTCACGTCGGACATGCTGCGTTTTGCTCACGGCGGTGTGAAGCTGTGCACAAAAGAGGCGGATGCTTCCATGGCGGTCATGGAGGCCAGGCTGCATCTGGTCAATGGCGGATTCCTGCCGGAAACGGTGGAGACAGTGATCGAACTTCTGGATGCGGACGGCCAGGCTGCGGCTGTGGACAGAAGAAGGGTGAGCGTGTACGGCAATGACGAGGCGGAGCTGACAGCACGGATCTATATCAGCAATCCGAAACTCTGGGATACGGACAGTCCGAATCTGTATACCTGTAAGGCGTCTGTTGTAAAAGACGGGAAGGTGTTGGACGAAACGGAATTTCTCACCGGTGTCCGTACACTCACGCTGGATCCGGTGCGGGGACTGTGCCTCAATGGAAAACAGTTAAAAATGTATGGCGGCTGTGTGCATCATGACCATGGAATGGTGGGGAGTGCGGTATTTGCGGCCGCGGAGGACAGGAAAGTCCGTCTGCTGAAAGAAGCCGGTTATAATGCGCTGCGGTTTTCGCACAATCCCATGAGTGACGAGCTGATGACGGCCTGTGACCGGTACGGCATGGTTGTGATGGATGAATTGTCGGATATGTGGAATCGCTCCAAGACTTTTGAGGACCACGGCATAACTTTTGCCGGAGACTGGAAACAAAGCGTGGCTTCCATGGTGGACTGCTCTTACAATCATCCGTGTGTGATCATGCATTCCGTGGGCAATGAGATCAAGGAGCTGAGCGATCTGTCCGGGAAAAAGCTGGGCCGTGAACTGGCGGCGGAATTTCGACGGCTGGATGCCTCCCGTTACGTGACCTGCGGCATTAACAGTGTGGTGTGCATGATGCCGGCGCCGACAGTGTCAGACCCGACCAAGGCGGATGTGGAGGAGATCAATACGGTAATGACTCAGAGAGTCAACCAAATGGGAGAGATACAGTGTCAGGAGCCGGTGATAGAAAGGATCCGCGAATTTTCGGAAGTACTGGATATTGTAGGGTATAACTATGCGGAGGATAAGCAGCTGATCGATCTTGCGCGGTTTACCAACCGCATCTGTGTGGGGAGCGAGACTTTCCCGAAGGCGATCGCCAAAAACTGGAAAATGATGCAGGAGCACCCGGCTATCATTGGTGATTTCTCGTGGACTGCATGGGATTATCTGGGAGAAGCCGGAATCGGCAAGAACGGACTGCAGGGGCAGCAGAGTATGGGAATCTATGAGGGATATCCGTATAAACTGGCAAACTGCGGAGACATTGACATAACCGGAAGCCGCCGGACGCAGAGCTATTACAGGGAATGTGTGGTTGGCAGGCTGCAGGGGCCTTATATTGCGGTGATCAATCCGAAGTGGTACGGGCGGCAGGTTGCCGTGACGCCGTGGAGCTGGTCGGATTCTGTCTCCAGCTGGAGCTGGGACGGATTTGAGGGAAAGCCGGTGCAGGTAGAAGTGTACGGCGTGGGCGACGAGGCGGAACTGATCGTGAACGACATTTCGCTGGGAAGAAAGCGTGTACCGCAGGTCAGCGAAGGTGACAGCAACGCCTACAGCACCGTGTTTGATACCGTATATCAGCCGGGCCGGATCGAGGCGGTCCTGTACCAGGACGGACAGGAGACCGGACGGTATGCACTGGAAACGGCATCCGACAGGCTGCAGCTGCTTGTGGAGGACCAGAACGGAGAAGACGCAACAGACAGTAAAGACCTGCTCTATTTCATGGTCAGCCTGACAGACGAGCAGGGAATCCTCAAACCGGCCTGTGACCGGGAAGTAAGGGTTTCCGTAAGCGGTGCAGGTATGCTGCAGGGATTTGGCAGCGCGGCTCCTCTCAGTACAGAGTGCTTCACGACTGGCGTATTTACGACTTATTATGGAAAAGCGGCGCTGGCTGTCCGCCCTGTCGGGGAAGGTGAGATTCATATTCAGGTGCAGGCGGAAGGCTGTGATGCGGTGGAGATCAGTCTGTAGCGGGAAGAGGGGGTGGTGGTTGCAAACCACCCCTAAACTTTAACCGGTACGGGGTGGATTTTTCTATACCGCATTTTGGGTCAACCCACCTTGTGGGTAGTTGTTCCTTTTATTTGTCTAATATAACATACCGCTTCTTATTTTTGAAAAAGAAAATCTTTCCCCTTTATAAACAGACATATCTTCGATGCGGGCCACACCATCCAGTGCAAAGGGGTTGTGAGACGCCTGCCAACTGTATCGTTAATACGGATTTTTGCTTAACTCCGGCATTCTCCGTCATGACTGATACAGTTGACCTGTGTCAGAAATTCCATATCTTCAAGAGCCTGCAGCAGTGGGTTCTTTTCTTTTACACGGATCTCGATGATCAGTTCCGTCTCGCCGCTGCGGGTGGAGCGGGCTTTTTCCTTATAAGAACGGCAGTATCTGGCGAGGGTGTCAAACAGGACATCATAGTCGATCTCTTCCCGTGGGCCGCGCAGCACGAGCAGTTCCGGGGCCTTCGTGCCGGGCAGTCTGTCCAGACCGAAGAGGAGGAGCGTCATCGTGAGGGAAAAGACGATCACCAGCGTATAGAGGCCGACGCCCGCGATGATGCCGGCGCTGATGGACCAGAACAGATAGAGCAGATCCAACGGATTCTTCACCGCATTGCGGAAGCGCACGATGGACAGCGCGCCCACCATGCCGAGGGACACGAGCAGATTGGACTGCATGGCGATCATGATGGCGGCCACGATGACGGGCATACCGGCCATGGTGATGTTCAGGTCTTTGGAATAGAAAGCCGTCCGGCTGGAAAGTTTGTAGATCATGTAAATATAGATTCCGGCCAGGCAGGCCAGCAGCAGGATCAGGATGACCGTTTTGGCATTCATGGTGGTTCCGCCGCCCAATGATTCATAGACACTGTTTTTGATGACATCTTTTACTGACATTTCTGTGTTCTTCTCCTCTTTTCATCTTCTGTTCTGTAAGTTGGTGTGTGTCACCGGTGCTTCGCAACTTTTATCCGCAGGACTTATCACGCTCAGATTCCCGCATACCGTTCCCGGCACAGCTGGTATTTGGAAAAAGACGTCTGCTGCAGGGTGTTGAGTTCCAGCAGCTGTTTCAGGAAGGCCGGCAGGAATTCGTCGTATTTTACTTCCAGCACCGCGTCCGGTCCCGTCAGGGCGTCGTAGGAGATCCCCGTCGTGCCGAAGCGTTCCGTCTGGCGGCTGGCCCTGACATGCCGGTCCAGGGTAATGCGTACATTGCCGGGGCCGTAGAGGTATGCCTTCCGCTCATAGGCGACGATCACTTTCGGAAGAAGCGTCCGGGTGGCTGCTGCCAGATGAAAAAGAAAGACGGGATCTTCCGGGGAGACAGTATCTGTCTGGAAACTGCCGGCCATAATTTCCCGCAGCATCTCCGGTGTGATCTGTCGGGAACGTTTGCGGGTCATTGCGTCCAGTTTTTCTTTTACCTCGAGTTTGATGACGGCAAGGGAATCGTTATAAATACGGATCCGGTATTTGCGCCGTCTGCTGCAGCCGTCCCTGACAGCCAGCAGGCAGGTATCCGCCGGATCGTCGAAATACAGGCTGCTCACCAGATACCCTTCGTCGTTATGTTCATTGTCGTCCGCCCGCAGTACCCCGTCCAGCCGCCTTTGCAGACTGTACATTTCCCGGGCGGTGCAGCAGAATTTTTCTTCCACACGGTACATTCTGCATCTGCTCCTTCGTTTTTTAGTCATTCTTTTCAAAGACTGCCCGCAGTGTCACATCCCCGTCCACCAGAGAGACCGAGAGCGATTCTTTGCCGACTTCCGGGACATCGCCCTGCCAGCCGGCAAAGTGATATCCTTCCCGGGCATGGGCGGTCACCGACAGTGGAAAATCACTGTAATAGTATCCCTCCCATGTACCGCAGTCTTCCAATACAGCCGTGTTGACGGTGATGGTGCCGCCTTCCGGAGTGTCTGTGACGATCCGGATTTTATGAAGTGCCCCGGTCAGTCCGAAGGTCTTCGCCAGACTTTCCATGGCAAAAGGCAGCCTCCCGGCAAAAAATGCATCTACCTGCTCCACATCCGCCTGATAGTCCGCGGCCGTATAGCCGGCATCATAGAAGCACCGATGGTCTTTAATGATCTGCGCTTCACAGCGTCTGCTCCATTGTGCCAACATGTCATGCATCTTTTCATAAGAAAAGACAGTGTTCGCGATATCCATAAAGGAAAGGCAGAACCGGCGGCGAAAGCCCTCATTGTCCAGCAGGCTTTTGACTGCGGGTTCGTTGAGAAGCGGGTGCTGCGCCATCCAGTCTTCCCGGTTTTCCCAGCTGTTGCTGTCGGCGTGGGCACATTCGTCCAGGTCATAGAGCATAAAGCGCCATTTTCCGTCGCTGTAAGGCGTTCCCTCCTGGGTGGTGCGCCAGGCGGCGGTATTGTAACCGAAGGCCACGTCCCGGTTGTCCAGATAGAGGTTGATGCAGCAGTAGTCGATCAGGCTCTGGATGTCCACCAGCTCATCGGCGAGGGCGTAGGTGTCGTCATAGACAAGATCGCATTGCGTGATCACGTCCAGCATATACTGCCAGGCAGTGAAGGTCTCTTCCGGTGAAGTGACCGCATCGCCGGCCTTTATAAGCATGATATCATCCGCCTGCAGTCCGTAATGAGCAGACAGATATTCGGCGCTATAACGCTCGCGCAGGTTATAGAGCCCCCAGTATTCCCCGTTCAGGAAAAGGGCGCATGGCCTGTGGGCCTGCGTGGTGACACTGCGTCCGCGGGCAGCCTCCTGCAGAAAGGCGTCCAGAAATTTCACGCCGTCCATATTGCCGCCGCCGTTGCGCAGCTTCACGGAAGCGTAGAGGATATCGTTGTCAAAAAAAGCAGCCGGGAGGATCTCGCTCTCATCATAGATATCTCTTGCGAAAAGATGGAAGGACTTCTGCCTGGCGCTGCGGGTGGAGTTGCCGGAGATACGGACTCCTGCATTCTGCGTAAAAAGGAGCGTATGGCTTTCGTCAAAATAAGACAGAGAAGCCTCCCGCTCCCACTCTTTTCCTTTATAAAAGGCGTTGGAAGCCATGTAGCGGTAATGGATCTCTCCGCCGGCATCCGTGTAGCTGTCCAGTATCTGCCCATTCTGCATACCGCCCTGTGAGAGATAAGACTCAAAGGCAGCGCCGTTGCCGTAGATGCCGGTGTGCGCATCGAACAGAGCTTCCGGATCCACAGACAGGGACAGAATGGCCAGATCGTCGTATTCCGGCTTTGCGTCGTAGCCTACGAAATAGGTCTGCGTGACGGTCTCGCTGATCTGACTGGTGACGGGATTGTAGCAGGCTGCCCGCACGACGACGGCTTTGTCTACCGGAAAAGCAGGCGCATAGTCCTGATTGGGTGCCAGATCGTCCCGGTTGATGTAACGGTTTTCTTCCGCGGTGCGGTCAGTGATCCGGATCGGCTCCCGATAGACAGGAGAAGACGCGTCCGGTTCGCTGCCGTCCAGCGTGTAATATATTTTCTCCCCGGCGGGGGAATATAGATGCAGATCAAAAGCCTCCTTATAAAAGCCGCCGGCCGTTGCAAAGA
>ERZ808035.1357-NODE-1357-length-12594-cov-5.302948_pt1 | contig 12594 bp, 4 predicted proteins | sample MGYA00380189_ERZ808035 | MGnify/ENA primary metagenome ERZ808035 (study PRJEB31490, sample SAMN06133407) | mouse gut metagenome | isolation source: M5_1 | host: mice | place: China: Chengdu | collected 2015-05 ...
CCCCCCCCCAGCGTCGGAGGCCCCATGCCGGAAGGATCTTCGGCATGGGTTCCGGCCCCCCCCCAGCGTCGGAGGCCCCATGCCGGAAGGATCTTCGGCATGGGTTTTGGCTGCCCGGCGTCGGAGGCCCCATGCCGGAAGGACCTTTGGCATGGTTCTTGCCCCCCCCCGCATCGAGAGACCCGTGCCTCAGCGGTCTTCGGCTTGGGTTTCCGGGCCACCGCCCCGCCGTTCGGGCCTCCCGGCCTGCGGACCCTCCCGGCGTCTGGAGGCTGTTCCATAAAGTAATAAATACAAATCGCAGATAGAGTCATGATAACGCGTCGACATTGAGCTATCGGCTGTATTGGGCAACGGGAGGCGTATCCATGGAGGGATAGGCAACAAGCTGCATAAACAGAGTACCGTGCCCTCTCCAGTCTTTTCAGTATATTGACAGAAATAGCATGGTTGGTATCAAATAGAGGGTACTATCTCAATCCATCCTCCCTATGAACGCGCAACGGACCGTCGCCGGTTCGGTCGGGTTCCACAGGGTCGGGCGAAAGGGGTTGCCATGGCAGCGAAACCTCGGCGGACGATCGCAGGGCTCCTGCTCGCCCTCCTCGTCTCGGCGGCCACGGTCCTCGGCACGCCGACCGGCGCCTATGCCGCCGACACCTACATCGACCTCAAGGAGGTCTTCGGCGAGTGGATCAACTTCCCAGGCGCCAACCTGGGCTCCGGCTATGCGGCGGGATGGCAGTACCGAGAGTCCGACGGCAGCCTGATGACCACCCAGAACGTGGGCTTCACCGGCTACTACAACCCCAACCTCATGAGCTTCACCACGGGAACGTTCGCGTGCGATTTCCAAAGCAACGACACCGACCCCTGGGGCTTCGCCTGGGGCATCCAGAAGAAGCAGAACAGCGCCGGGCAGGACGTCTACTCGTTCTATATGTACGAGGAGTGCGGCTGCGGCCACTGGTGCATCGCCCATGTGAGCGAGTGGGTTCCGGCCAAGGACGGGTCCCCGCACAGGGGCCCCGTGTACCACAGCACCATCGATGCCGCTGACGGCCAGTATGCCGCGCACAACGGCGGCAAGGGATCGGTCGGTTACACCCAAGGGTCCGTTCTGGCGTATGGCACCGCCTCGGTGAAGAACGTGCGCCATCGCGTGACCATGAACGTCACCAAGAACAAGATCACGGTGACGTCCCCCTCGGTGGGTATCGACGCCTCGGTTGACGCCCCCGTCCAGCCCGGCTCCTTCGGCCCCGTCACGGCGAGCAACTCCAGCGCCTTCTACTACAACCTCTCCATGGAGGCGGCCGAGGACAACGGCGCCATCAAGGCCGACTTCCAGCTCTTCGACAACGGCGAGCCCTCCTATGCGGGTGTGCCCAGCGACACCCTCTCCATGGAGGACCGCACCTGGCTCGACCCGGCCACCAAGGCCACCATCAGGAACGAGACCTGGACGGTCTTCGACCCGGCGGGCAGGCAGGTCTACCAGGGCAGCAACCCCTACAGCGGCGTGGTGGACCAGGAGGGCGAGTACCGCGTGGTGCTGGAGGTGCTCACCTCCCAGGGCCTCACGGCAAAGAAGACCAAGTACTTCACCGTGTCCAACGCCTCCATCGTGACCGTGAACTACGTCACCGAGAGCGGCGAGAAGCTCACCGACACCATCACCTACAAGGGGCGTGCCGGCAAGCCCTACCAGACCATCGACCTGAGCTTCAACGGCTACGTGCTGGCCGGCGTCGAGGGCGAGGAGTCCGGGGTCTTCCTGGAGGGGCGGCCCATCTCGGTCACCTACAGCTACAAGAAGCTGGACGACGAGGGGCCGGACGAGGGCGGCGACACCGCCCAGCCGGTCACGGCTCGGTACGTGGATGCGGATTCCGGCGAGGACCTCTGCGACCCCATGGTCTACCGCGGCGCCGTGGGCGACCCCTACACCGTCACCAGGCTGGACTTCCCCGGCTACGTCTTCGTGAGGGTGGAGGAGCGGACCGACAGCGTCACCACCCGCGACGCGGGGTCCCTGGCCGCCGCCCTCTCGCCCGGGCGCGACGCCGACGACCCCACCACCAAGACCGGCAACTTCGGCTTCCAGGCCAGGACCATCACCTACTACTACCGCAAGGACGCCGCCGCGGAGCAGGGTCAGGGCACCATCCTCCTGCGCTTCGTCGACGAGAACGACGTGACCCTGGTGGAGGACCTGAAGCTCACGGGCACCGTGGGCGATCCCGCCACGGCGGCCCTGCCCAAGATCACCAAGTACGACATCAAGACCGTGGGCGGTCGGGACGCCGCCGGCTCCTACACCTATGCCGGCACGTTCGGGGCGGGCGTCACGGTGGTGAAGGTGGTCTACTCGCCCATCACCTACACGGCGTCCAGCGTGATGGTGCTCTACCGCGACCCCGACGGCAACACCATCAAGTCGCAGGTCATCGACGGCAACGCGGGCGACAGCTACACCACCTCGGCCTTGGACATCCCCGGTTACGAGCTTGTGGCCCTCCCCGACAACGCGTCGGGCACCTTCGCGGCCGACTCCGTCACGCTGGTGGTCTACCAGTATCGGTCCACCCTCAACAAGGAGACCGAGGACGGCGGCAAGATCAACATCGACACCGATGACGACGGGCTGCCCGACGTCAACGTCGACACCGACGGCGACGGCGTCCCCGACGTCAACATCGACACCGACGGCGACGGCGTCCCCGACAAGAACCTCGTGGTGGACGACGAGGGCAAGCCCAAGCCCATCGACCCCGAGGAGCCCGAGATCCCCTCGGTGAACATCGACGTCGACGGCGACGGCGAGCCTGACATCAACATCGACACCGACGGAGACGGTATCCCCGATGTCAACATCGTCCCCGACGAGGACGGTAAGCCGAGGCCCGTCGACCCCGGCAAGGTCGACCCGAGCAACCCGCCCAGGCCGCAGGTGAACGTCGACACCGACGGCGACGGGAAACCCGACATCAACATCGACACCGACGGCGACGGCGTTCCGGACACCAACGTCGACGTCGACGACAACGGCGTGCCCGACATCAACGTCGACACCGACGGCGACGGGAAACCCGACGTCAACATCGTGGACAAGGACGGCGACGGCAGGCCCGACCCGGTGGCCCCGGGCACCGACCCCGACACCGTGACCCCGGACGTCAACGTGGTGGTGGACGACAAGGGCGACCCCGTCATCAACATCGACCCCAAGGACCCCGACACCCCGTACCCGCCCAGGCCGCAGATCAACGTCGACACCGACGGCGACGGGAGACCCGACGTCAACATCGACAAGGACGGCGACGGCGTTCCGGATGTGAACGTGGACACCGACGGCGACGGCGAGCCCGACACGAACATCGACACCACGGGCGACGGCGAGCCCGACACCAACATCGACACGAACAACGACGGCAAGCCCGACGTCAACGTCGACACCACGGGCGACGGCAGGCCGGACACCAACGTCGACACCGACGGCGACGGCATCCCCGACGAGAACGTCGTGGACGAGCCTGTGGTCACCTACACCGTCACCACCCGGCTCCGCGGCATCACCGCCGGCGCCAGCATCAGTCCCAGCGCCAACGTGGCGAAGGGCGGCTCCGCCACCGTCTCGTGGGCGCCCGGCGAGAACACCTACGTCTCCCGCGTGGAGGTCGACGGCCGCCGCGTGGACGCCAGGGGCGGCAGCTACGGGTTCTCGCACCTCTCCGGCGACCATTCGGTCGTGGTGACCCTGGCCGAGATCCCCCTCATCCCCGCCCAGACCACCAAGGGCTACTACACGATCACGGTGAACACCTACGGCGTCTCCAAGGGTGTGGAGGCCTCCGACTCCATGGCGGTGGCCGCGGGCTCCAGCGAGGCCGTGACCTGGTCCGCCAAGGAGGGGCACGTCATCAAGAGCGTCTCGGTGGACGGCGGCAGGCTGGGCCTCGACCAGGTTGCCGCGGGCGCGTACGACTTCGCCGCCATCTCCGCCAACCACGTGGTGGACATCGTGGTGGAGGCCGAGGACGGCACCACCGGACTCGCCCCCGACAGCGTGGTGGTCTCCACCAAGATCGAGGGCGGCCCCGGCACCATCACCGGCGGCTCCACCGTGGCCAGGGGCGACGACTACACCGTGGCCTGGAGCCCCGTGATCCAGACGACCGCCGACCGCAACGACCCGTCCTACGCGGTGTACGAGGTCGAGAGCGTCTCCGTGAACGGCACCGTCATGGACGGCACCTCCGCCAGCGACGTGAGCCTGACCAACATCAAGGAGAACCAGGAGGTGGTGGTGAGGCTGCGCCCGGTGACCTTCAACGTGGCCATCCTCAAGTACGGCGACGGTACCGCCAAGCCCTCCAAGACCGTGTACAAGGGCAACCACTACGTGGACATCAGCGCCCAGGCCAACGCGGGCTCCCGCATCACCTACCTGGAGGTGGACGGCAAGGAGGTCTACCGCGAGGGCGCGGGCAGGAGCGTGCCGCTGCGCCAGCAGCTCAAGGCGCTTCCTGCGGTTGCCGCGCCCGTCCCTGCCGCCGACCGGGCGACGGCCTCCCCGACGGACGACGCCCGGCCCGATGCCGAGTCCCTCCAGACGCTGGCCGCCGCCATCGCCGACGCCGGCGCGGACGGGGGTGCCGGTTCCGATGCCCCCGTGGTCCAGGAGCTGTCGGTGCCGCAGGACCAGCCTGCCGAGGAGGGCGACGAGGGCATGCGGACCGACGGCGCCGAGGGCGAGGCCGCCGAGGACGGCGAGCCCGAGGAGACCTCGCTGCTGGACGGGCTCCTCTCGGCGACGGTGACCAAGGCCTACGCGGCCGAGGTGCCCGCGGCGCTGTTCAACCCCGAGGAGGTCGTGGAGCCGGTGCTCACTGGCACCGCCCGCATGGACATGGGCATCCGCGACATCGACAAGGACCACCAGATCAAGGTCTACTTCGCCAAGGACGGCGAGCCGGCCGTCACCCCCGAGACCCTGGGTTCCACCGTGGACATCGAGACCCAGGTGGACGGCGGCCCCGGCGAGATCGACGGCGGCGGCGTCTTCGACCCGGCCGCCGTCGACCCGGACGACCCGCCCAGGATCCAGTGGGAGGTGCCGGAGGGCTACACGCCCACCGAGGTGGTCATCACCCCCAAGGACGGTTCGGGCGACCCCGTGGTGGTTCCCGTGGCGCCCGGCCAGACCGGCGTGGACATCCCCCAGAGCATCCTCGGGGGCGGGGGCGAGTACGTGGTCAGGCTCAAGGTGCAGAAGGAGGACGAGGGCGACGACGTGGCGCCCAAGCAGCGCGAGACCCTGTCCGACAAGGCGTTCTACGAGGTGGCCTCGAGCATCACCGGCGGCCCCGGCACCATCACCGCCACCACAGACGTCATGGAGGGCGCCGGCCACACCGTGACCTGGGCGGCCGGCGAGGGCTACCGCGTGGCCAAGGTGCTCGTCGACGGCGAGGAGCGCCCCGACCTGGCTGAGGCCACCTCCTACTCCTTCGAGGACCTGGCCTCCGACCACAGGGTCGAGGTCGTGCTGGAGCCCGTGGTCGACGACGACCCCGACCCCGACCCCGACGAGAAGCCGTCACCCGACAAGCCGGGCCAGGCGGAGCGGCCCGGGCAGGGGGAGGCACCTGCCGAGAGGCCCGCGGCCGACCTGCCCGCGACCGGCTCCAAGGCCGTCAGGCCCGTGTCCGGCCGGAGCATCCTGCCCGCCACGGGCGACGTGGCCGGGCTGGCCGGCGCCTTTGGCGCGGCGGCGGCAGCGGTGACGGCGTTGGCAGCCCATCTGCGCCGCCGCATGTGACAGGAGTCGCCGCAAGTTAGATTGGGGCCGACGGGGGTCGAGGGGCGCAGCGCCTCTCGACCCCCTCTCTGTCCCAACACCCGGACACTTTTGTCCCAATGGTTGGGCACTTCTGTCCCACTGCTGTCACGTTGGTCGGGCGCTTTGGGTGTCGCACGGCGGCCGGTACCCGCAGAACGCTCCGTGGGCGCTTTCCATCCGCAGAAGCTTTTGCGGGTACTTTTCCACCCGTAGAAGCTTCTGCGGGTAATCGCCCGGGCGGCCGCCCCGTCGGCAGGGCGCGACAGGGCGCTTGGCCCATCTGTCACCTCGCCTATTTCTCGATTTATGTCTGCAGCCCATGCCGAAGCGGCCTTCGGCATGGGCTTCGGTCCCTTGATGTCGAGAAACCCATGCCGCAACGGCCTCCGGCATGGGTTTTGGCGTCTTTCGGGCGAGAAACCCATGCCGGAGCGCCCTTTGGCATGGCCGGGCCCATCGCCCGCCCAATCGGCCGATGAGCTCGCCCGCCCCCTCCCGGTGTGACATTCCAGGTGCCCGACCAAAGTGACGGCGAAGGTGTCCGACCAAGGTGGCATCGGCCGCCTCTCAAAGTGGGACAAAAGTGCCCGACCGTTGGGACAGAAGTGTCCAAGTGCCGGGACGCCGGTGCCGCGGCGCCCCGGGCACCGGTTCCGTTCGCCTAAAACGGGGGACAACCCCGGCCCCCGCAGGGGTAGGAACCTTCCAGTGGACCGCGACGGACCGCGACGAAAGGGCTGCCAACCCCATGCTCGGCCAGTACTTCTCCCACCTCAGCGCCGTGGCGGCCGGCTGGAGCACGGACGCCGTGTTCCTCCGGCTGCTCCTGGCCATGCTCGTGGGCACCGTCATCGGCATGACCCGCGAGTTCAAGAACAAGGGTGCCGGCGTGAAGACCCACGTGCTCGTGTGCATCGGCTCGGCGCTGTCCATGATCGTGAGCCAGTACATCCTCGAGGAGATCCCCGGCGCCCAGCTCGACATGGTGCGCAACGGCGCCGCCGTCATCTCCGGCGTGGGCTTCCTCGGCGTGGGCACCATTATCGTCACCGGCAAGAACGAGGTCCGCGGTCTCACCACGGCGGCCGGCCTCTGGGTGTGCGCGTGCATCGGCCTCACGGCGGGCATCGGCGAGGTCTCGGCCACCCTCATCGCCCTGGTCTTCGTCATCTTCACGTTCACGGTGCTCTCGCGGCTGGATGCCCTGGTGCACCGCTTCTCCAAGAAGTTCGACGTCTACGTGGAGTTCGAGAACCGCCACGCCGTCAAGGAGTTCCTCAAGAAGCTCCACAGCTGGGACTGCAGCTACGACAACTTCCTGCTCACCGGTGGCGAGAGCGGCAGCTCCTTCGTGGCGGCCACCCTCACCATCACGCTGCCCACCATGGACCGCAAGCAGGTCTTCATCGACGCCATCCAGCGCCTGGAGTTCGTGAGCTTCTGCGAGGAGATCTAGGCGCCGAGAGGTGCCGGTCTTTTCCGCCGGGCATCCGGTGGTCCGTCATCGCGCGAGACCGGGCCGGCGCATGGGAAATGCGCCGGCCCGGCCGACGATATGGTTTTGACCGCACAACCTCGGCAAGCAGAAAGGGGCGCGGGAGCCCCACGACCCCGTCGCAGCGAAAGGCCCCGCGTGCCGTCCGGTGCGTGGGGCATGCCTGCCATGGGTCGGTCGAGGGGCCGTGGCCCGGGGGCCTATGCGCGGTCGCCGCGGTGTCGGCGCAGGCCCAGCGCCGCCACGAGTCCCGTCGCCGCGGTGCCGAGAAGGGCCGCGACGCCTGCCGTGCGTGCGGCGTCTCCCCGGTCGCCCAGGCGCGGCATGGAGCCCTCGTCGGCATCCGTCCCCGCCGCGGCGGGGGAGAGGGTCGCGCCGCCAGCGCCCGCGGTGCCGCGGGTCGAGGCTTGGACGACGGTGCCGCCGGTGCCCGAGACGGTGCCCTGCCCACCGTCGGCCCCCGGTTCCGCGGGCGTCGCGGGGCCGGGCGTCACCGAGGGGTCGTCGGTGTGGGGGTCGGCGGGCGGAGTCACCGGATCCGCCGGGGCGTCCGGGTCGGCGACGGTGACGGTCGCCGTCTTGGTGACCACATGGTCGGGGTCGATGGCGTAGGAGTAGCGCACCGTGTACCTGCCCGGGGCGAGGCGGTCCACATGCCCGTCGCCGCGTCCCGACGCCACGAGGTTGCCGTCGGCGTCGATGAGCTCGAACCCGTAGTCGCCGGTGTCCTCGAGGTCCTCGGTGCCCGTGAGGCGCATGGAACCCCGGTGGTAGCGCTCCACCACGGCCGAGACCAGGTTGTCGCCGGCGTCCCAGGGGCCGGGCTTGTCGAGGGAGAGGTCCCTCGTGTCGAACACCCGGCTCACCTGCAGGTAGACCACCCCGTCGGTGCGGATGATGGAAGAGGCGGAGGGGCCGGGGGAGTAGGAGTAGTAGGGCCAGATCCCGCTGCCGTCGGGCAGGATGTTGACGGTGTAGCCGAGGTCCTTGATGGAGTCGAAGGCGTTCTCGAGCTTGATGTCGAACGAGCCGTCGGTGTAGAGGACGTCGCCCACCACGCCGCGGTTCCTGAAGATGAAGTCGGAGTAGGAGAGCGGCTTCAGGGCGTCCTGGACCTCCTGGGGCGCGGGGTCGTAGATGCGGGTGCCGTCCTCGTCGGTGGTCATGACGGTGGCGTCCCACCTCGCCTCGCCGCGGGTCATGCGGCGGACGGCGTCCATGAAGCCGGTGCGGGGCGCCCCCACGGCGACGCTGGAGCCGGCGGAGTCGACGGTGCGGAAGTCGCTGCCGCGCCAGTAGTAGTTGTAGGCACCCAGGTCGAAGGTGCGGCTCCCCGCGGCGGAGGACACCGCCTCGTCGGCGGTCCCGTCGACGAGGGACTCCACCTGCCCCCGCACGGCGTCGTAGTTGGCGATCCTCAGGGGGATCGCGGCGTCGACCGAGCTGCCCGGGTCGAGGTAGCCGACGGCCATGATCGCGATGAGCCTGTCCCAGGAGAAGTCGGGGTCGGCGGCTCGGAGCTGGGCGAGCGTGAGGTAGCGGCCGGCCTGGACGCTGTAGAGGGTCTCCTCGTCGTCCAGACCGAGCTTGAGGGGGTCTCCCTGGATGCGGCTCCCGTCGACGACGACGTCGGGGCGGTAGGGGTCCGAGAGCTGCCCCGCGGTCTTGCCGAACCGGTGGAGCATCACGATCTCCTCCACCTTGAGGCGCTCGTCGGTGGCGTTCTCGATCTTGACGTGCCCCTCGAAGGCGGGGCCCGACTTGGTGAGGTCGAGTATGGCGCTGTTGTTGTTCCAGCCGCTGGCCATGGTGGAGCCGGTGGCGGCGTCGGTGGCCGTGACGGACGTGCCGTGCATCACGGCGCCGTCGCCCCTCAGCGACCCCTCGGTCCCGTTGTAGATGACCGAGCCCACCTCCTGGGACGGGTCGGCCCCCTCGGCGGGCGCCGCGGCCGCAGGCCCCCCGGTTGCGGCCGGGCCCTCGGCCGCGGCGGCCGTCGCAGAGGCGGGCGTCTCAGAGGCGGGCGTCGCCGCGGCGGGGACGTCCTCCGGAGCGGCCTCCGAGGCGGCCTCAGACTGGGCGGGGAGGGCGGCCTCGCTGCCGGTGGCCGCCTCCTGCGGAGCGGCGGTGCCGTAGGCCGCGGCCGGCTGTGCGACGCCGTCCGCCGCCAGCGCGGGCGTCGCGCCGAGCAGGACGACGGAGGTGCCCAAGGTGGCCCCCAGGAGCCCCGCCGTCACCCTTCGGTCGGGAAAGAGGTCGGCGATGCTGCGGCGGTCGCAACCGCCCTTCCGGTTGCGGTCGTTCGGGTTGTGGGGCCCCATAGGAGCGACTCCTCTCTCGGGTAGATGTGCACGTATGCACACATCTACATGTGAGAGAGGTGTATTAATTTTAAGACTGAATTACGGTGAAAATGTCCATGGATTGGGGACATCCTCGGTCGGCCGTCTCTCGACCGGCCCGAGGCGCCCTCTCCGGACCGGCATCAGGGAAACGGGCCCCACGCGCCCGCCGGCGCGCGGGGCCCGCCCGCGAATGTCGGTCGCCCGTGGGGGGGGCGGCCCCCGAGCGCGCGGGGCCGGCGGCACGTGCCCGACCTCGTGTGCCTCCCCGCCGGGCCCGCCCCTACCGGTCGCCGAAGGAGATGCCCAGGTCGCGGGCCTCGCGGACCATCTCGCCGTCCGGGTCCACGTACTTGAGCTTGCCGGCCACGTCCTTGAGGGGCACGCGGCACATCTTGCCCTTTTTCTGGCTCACCATGAAGCCGTACCTGCCCTCCAGGCAGCCCATGGCCGCCTCCACGCCGCACTGCATGGCGAAGATGCGGTCCTGGGCGTCGGGCTGGCCGCCGCGCTGGGTGTGGCCGGGCACGGCCACGCGGACCTCGCGGTCGGTGCGGGCGGCGATCTGGTCGGCGATCTCGTAGGCCACGGACGGCATCACGCGGCGGGCCAGCTTGGCCTTGTACTCCTTCTTGGAGAGCGCGGCGTCCTCCTTGGAGACGGCGCCCTCGGCGGCCACGATGATGGCGTAACGCTCGCCGTCGGCGTGGGCCTCGTCGATGGCCTCCACCACGCGGTCGATGTCGTAGGGGATCTCGGGCAGCAGGATGACGTCGGCGCCGCCGGCCACGCCCGCGTACAGGGGGATCCAGCCCACCTTGTGGCCCATGATCTCGATGACGAACACGCGCCCGTGGCTCGTGGCCGTGGTGCGGATGTCGTCGATGCACTTGGTGGCCACCTCCACGGCGCTCGTGAAGCCGAAGGTCATGTCGGTGCCCCAGGTGTCGTTGTCGATGGTCTTGGGCAGCGCGATGACGTTGAGGCCCTCCTCCGAGAGCCGGTTGGCCGTCTTGGTGGAGCCGTTGCCGCCGAGCATGAACAGGCAGTCCAGTCCCAGCTTGCGGTAGGTGGACACCATGGCCGGCACCTTCTGCACGCCGTCGGCCGTGGGCTTGTCCAGCTCCTTGAAGGGGGTGCGGCTCGTGCCCAGGATGGTGCCGCCGTGGGTGAGCGAGCCGGCGAAGTCCTCGGGCGAGAGGCGCGTGTAGCGGTTGTAGATGAGGCCCTGGTAGCCGTCGAGGAACCCGTAGACCTCGACCTTCCCCTCCGTCTTGAAGGCCAGGGTCTTCACGATGGCGCGCATGGTGGCGTTGAGCGCCTGGCAGTCGCCGCCGCTCGTGAGCATTCCTACTCTCAGCATGGACGTGCTCCTCTCCTCGATGGAACTCTCCTCGGCTTCAAAAAGTGTGGCACAAGGGGGCGTCCGTCGGCGGGTGCGCGGGGACATTGGTGCCCCCCGGGCCCGAGGAGGGACCTCGGGGCGCCCACCGCTCACGGGACGGGCGTCGATTCGACCCATCTGGCATACCAGTAGTGAGGTAGGCTGAACAGAAGGTAAACCACGCCGCGGCCCCGTGGCCGCGGCGACGTCTCTTATTGGGAGGCAGCCATGGCAGAGAAGGTCAAGAACGTCGTGCTTGTAGGCCAGGGTGGCGTTGGTAAGACGATGCTCGCCGAGGCCATGCTCCACCTGAGCGGTGCCACCAACCGCCTGGGCGGCCACTCCGGGACCAAGCCCACCCTCGACTACGACCCCGAGGAGGAGAAGCGCTCCTTCTCCATCAAGCTCTCCGTGGCGCCCGTGAACTGGGAGGGCTGTCGCCTCAACGTCATCGACGCCCCGTGCTACCCGGACTTCGTGGGCGACGCCTACTCGGCCATGGCCGCCTGCGAGACCGCGGTCTTCGTGGTGGACGCCGCCTCGGGCGCCCAGTCCACCACCACGCGCCTCTGGTACGCGGCGGAGGACCTCAGCCTGGCGCGCGCGGTCTTCGTCAACCGCATCGACCGCTCCGAGACCGCCTACGACGACACCCTCGCGGCGCTCACCGAGCGCTTCGGCAACCGCCTCGCCCCCGTGACGCTGCCCATGGGGGTGGGCAACGACTTCGAGGGCATCATCGACGTCATCCGCATGAAGGGCCGCCGCCTCGGGCCCGACGGCAAGGCCCAGGTCTTCGACCTGCCCGAGCAGTACGTGGACGCCGCGCAGGCCGCCCGTGACGCCATCTGCGACCTCGTGGTGGAGGCCGACGACGACCTCATGATGAAGTACCTGGAGGGCGAGCCCCTCACGGACGACGAGATCGAGGGCCTGCTCTCCCGCGCCATCGCAGAGCGCATCTTCGTGCCGGTGTTCGCGGGTGTGTGCACCAAGGAGGAGGGCGTCGTCTCCCTCATGGACGACATCGTGGCCTACTTCCCCAGCCCCGACACCTACGGCAAGGTGCCGCTGGTCAACGGCGAGCTGCTCGACGTGGACCCCGACGACGACCGCCCCGTGGCCTTCGTCTTCAAGATCCTCAACGACCAGCAGCAGGGGCGCCTCGCCTTCATCAAGGTCCTCACCGGCACCGTCACACCGGGCCTGGAGCTCGTCAACGCCCGCACCCGCAAGACCGAGCGGCTGGCGCACCTCTACCGCATGATGGGCCGCGACACCACCGAGGTGAAGAGTGCCGGGGCCGGCGACATCGTGGTGGTGCCCAAGCTGGACGCCCAGACCGGCGACACGCTCTCGGCCACCGGTAAGGTGGAGGCCGCCGCGTTCCGGTTCCCCAACTCGCTCTACCGCATCGCCATCGAGGCCGACCAGCGCGGCAGCGAGGACAAGCTCTTCACCTTCCTCGAGAAGATGGCCGACGCCGACCCCACCCTCAAGGTGGACCGCGACGAGGACACCGGCCAGA
>ERZ808035.1361-NODE-1361-length-12567-cov-4.579343_pt1 | contig 12567 bp, 7 predicted proteins | sample MGYA00380189_ERZ808035 | MGnify/ENA primary metagenome ERZ808035 (study PRJEB31490, sample SAMN06133407) | mouse gut metagenome | isolation source: M5_1 | host: mice | place: China: Chengdu | collected 2015-05 ...
TGCTCCTGCTTCCTCATGTGTGTAACCTCCTGTTTTGTATTTTCACGACCTTTCTATCCTTATTATAGTGACCCTTTCGGGTCAGTGACCACAAACGATACTGGATAAGTTTTCGACGTACATTGCATCAGGTTGGGGGTAAGAAAAAACCTCGTTTTGCCGCTGCCGGAACCGCCGACGATCAGCACATTTTTGTTCCGGGCGGTCTTGGGATCTTTGGGGCGGTTGTTCATGGTGAGCCGTTCCGTCTGCGTCAGGATGATGTTGTCCTCAAAGGCCGGGGCGATATAGGGGGCGATGTCCGCCGCTGTTCCCCAGCGGGCGGTGCCATATTCCATGTTTCGCCGGAACTTCTTGGCGTTTTTGGCCTTGTAATAGACCGCCACCCGCAGCAATACACCGCACACCAAACCCACCAGCAGATCGAAAGGATGGAAGCTGGGGAGGCTGTTCTGGAACGCGGCGGAGATGCCGTCCAACAGGTGCAGCAGCTTTTGGGAGGCGTCCGCCCCCTCCGCCAGCCGCCACGCCTGTCCCAGCTTGGTGGCGAACAGACCGATCACCCCATAGGGCAGATTGGACAGCGCCAGTTTTTTTACATTGACCTGCTTCACCGCTCCAGATCCCTCCGCTTCTCCCGGTTCACCACCGTATTCTTCACCAGCTCCTTAAAGTGAGCCAGCCGTTGCAGCACCGAGGGCCGGGACGCCTTTTTGACCTTGTTCCCGGCGTACTCGTTGAACGCGGCGGTGAGGGCGTCGGCGTCGCGGGACTTGAAGAAAATCAGGAACCGGGGCGGGTCGCTGCTCCTGTCCCGCTTGATGGCGTAGTCCACCCCATACTTCCGGGCGATGCGCTCAAAATCCTTGATGGTGGGATCGTTGATCTCAATGTTGGACACGCCCTGATCCTGCCCGATAAGCTGCTTCACCGTCTGCTTTCCATGGGGGATCACGGGGCCGTCCCGGCTGCGCCGCTTCTGCTGCTTAACCTCCCGGCGGTGGGCCAGATACTTGGAAATGGCCGATTTGAACATCCGGCCCGTGAGCTTGCTCCCGTTGATCGCCAGCGTGAGCGTTTTGTTTTCCACTTCCTCCTGCAAAAATGATCACCTCTCCTGGCCCCGGCACTTCTGCCGGAGCTGTAAAAATTCGTTCCAGTCCTTCCCCCTGGGCGGGGTGTGGACGGCCACGGCATAACCCTGGGCCGCGTACTTTCCTTTCAGGCGGTTCGCCGCCTCCTGCCCCGGCCCGTCCGCGTCCAGGCACAGGTCAATGCGCCGGAGCTGGGGATAGTCCCGGAGATAGCTGTCCAGCGGCCCCTCGTAAAGACCGCACAGGGCCACGGCGCTGTCCTTCACATTGCGGTGCAGGGTGCAGTAGCTCATCAGGTCGATGGGGGCCTCAAAGACGAATACCCGCATGGATTTTTCGCCGCAGGGAAGCCGGAAGCCGATCTCCTTATCGCTGCCGGGGACTCCGGCCCGGAAAGATGTGCCGCCCTTGTCATAGGTGCCCCGCTTGGCGGCGTACACAGCCTTGCCCTGGCCGTCCTTCCCCACGAAAACACAGTTGTGGTATTTTTCTTCCTCGTAGAGCAGCCCAGCGGCGATAAAGTCCCGGATCACCTGGGGCGCGACACACCGGGTCTGATTCAGATAGGCGGTGACGCAGTGATTGTCCTGGTTGGGCGGTGGAAGGGCAAATGGGACGGTCTCTTTGGGAGCCGGGGGCGGCGGAAGGGCGCGGTGGACACGCGCCCCTCCATGGTAGTCCAGCAGAAACTCCACCGCTTTTGTGAAGCTCATGCCTTGAAACCGTTCCAGGAAGGAGATGGCGTCCCCGCCCCGCAGCTCCGAGTAGCGGAACCAGGTGCGCCGGTCCCGGATACGGATGCTGTCCATCTCCCTGGTGGTGAAATAGCGGCCAACTTTCTTGACGTGGTAGCCCAGGGAAGTGAGCAGGTCGGGCAGGTCGGTGTCCCTGGCGGTCTCCATTTCCTCCGCCGTGAACAGATCCTCCCAGCTATGTGCTTCCCTGGCCTGAGACATCATCGGGCTTCACCATCCCTGGCCGCCTCCTTATGTGAGGGGCGCTGGCTGACCTCCCGCGCCGCCTCCCGCAGTTGTCCCCGAATAGATTTTCGGGGCACGATTGACATACCCTCCGGCTGTCGCGGGATGGAGCAGCACTTGCTCACCGATGCCTCCAAAGCACAGGGGTTGTCTGCATCAACGTACTCAGCCATCTCAAAGCGCCCGCCGCCAGCTTCCAGGTAGTAACGGGGCGCTGTATAGGTCTGGTCGATCTTCCATAGGTCGGACTGCCAGCGGCCCGGAGCATCGGGACAGGGCCGTATCACCACCCCGCTTTGAAGAATTTCGCCGCCATGGGGAAACAGGGTGGGGTAGAAAGTGAAGCGCGGATAACCCTTCATGGGGTCCTCACAGTTGTCAAAGCTGAATTGGAACGTGGGACATTTCTCAGTTCCCACCTCAATCCCTTCCATCCGCTCCAAACCGCTCCACTCCAGGTTTACCGCCTCAATACCGGCACAGGCGGCGGCAATATCCCGGCTGGAGAAATCGTGAGCGGCCATCCTACCAGCGATCTGCTCGGTGTCCCGGACGCCGCCCATGAAATATGCGTAGGTCAAGATCAAATTTCGCTCCGCCTGGGTAAAAACAGGGCCGTTTTGCTCATAGCCTTTCAGGAGCCTAACGGCGGGGGTGATGTCATGTCCCAGCCCTTCAGAATAGCCGGGGGCTGTGTGCAGGACGATCTCCTTCTCTATTTCAATGGCAACCATGGGATCAACATAGCCATACAAGCCCTCAAAACAGCGGCTTTTCAGATGTTCCGCAAGATGTCTCAGCTCCCGAAGCTCCCTGTCGCCATGCTCAATCCCAATGGTATCCGCAAACCGGCAAAGAAGCAGCCACTCGTTTGGGCGCGGTTCGATCATGTGGATGTAGTCGGTAAGTATGAACTGCGCCTGACCAACAGGGGACGCGATACGCACTGATTTGTTCTGCCGGATATCCCAATAGTCACTATAGGACGGGTACATTATTGTGGTTCCCCTTTCCGGCGTGACGCCGCCCGGAGTGCGGGCGGCGTCACGCAAAGATGGATTTAATACCCGGTCTGGGGCAGAGAGGGCACGATGGGCTTGCCGTACACGGTAGTGACCCACCGGGACACGGCCTGCACCCAAATGCCGCCGTACACGCCGCCCACATCGGCCACATTCACAAAGGAAGTGGACGCGATGCTCTTGACGGCGTTGCAGTACAGCATGGGCTTCTCCACCTGGGCAAAGCCAGCGGGGGCCTGACCGAACACGAACATGATCTCGGTGACACGCTCGTTGGACGCCAGCCCCAGGGCGGTGGCGGACGCCGCCAGGGTGTAGTTCTTGCTGGTGGACAGATTATCCGCCAGCGTCCGGGGTTCGCCGCCGTTGACCCGGTAGGTGATCTTATAGGTGCCGGAGAAGTTGTAGGTGCCCGTCACCACGGTGTCCAGCCGCACCTCGGCGGGCAGGGTGTCGCGCCAGTAGAAGGAGGTGAGCATGACATTGGAGTTGTTGCCAATGTCGGAGAACACATAGCGCACGGGCTGGCCCGCCATGATCTGCTTGGGGCCGGTCTTGGTGATGGACACGCCGGTGGACAGGGCCTTGTTGGTCACTTCAAAGCGGACGATCTCGCCCGCGTGTTCCAGGTAGGCCGTCAGTTCCTGGTCGCTCACCCCGTAATTGGCCGGGGCCTTGACCTCCCGAATGGTGTACCGGCCCAGAGGCAGGGGCTTGGAAGTTGCCACACCCCGGCTGTCGGAGCGGATGGTATCCACCAAATTCCCGGCCTTGTCCCGAATTTCAAAAACCGCGCCCTCCAGCAGCGTCCCGGCGGGCAGGCCGTTGGTGGAATTGTAGTCGGCGGATTTTTTGGTGATCTGGATTTGGGCGGTGATGGGGGTGTTTTTCCACTCGATCAGGGTAGTCTCGCCCGCCTTGACGTACACCGTTTTCATCTGGGTGTCGGGGATGTACCCCTCGTTCTCCAGCTCCCGCAGATAGTAGCGGCCACCGTCCGCCAGACCCTCAATGTAGACGTAGCCGGAATTGTCGCTGGTATACTGCCCGATGGGGGTGTTGGTGCTGTCGTAGAGCAGGAAGGTGATGCCATAAATGCCCTTGCCGGTTACGCTGTCGGTCTTGTGAATCAAAATGCCGCTGAAGGGCTTGTTTTTCACCGTCAGGGTGGTGCATTTCCCATCCTGCACCGTGAAATAGTGAGGCGTATCGTCCAGCTTGAAGCCCTGCGCCGCCTCGGTTTCCAGCGCATAGTAACTGCCAGCGTCCAGATTGACGTGGACGCGGCCATCCTTGCCGGTGGTGACGGTCTCCACCAAAGCGCCGTCCATCTTCCTGATCTCGAAGGTGGTGCCGGGGATGCGCTTGGTGCTGTCACTGGCGGACACCTTGATCAGCTCCAGCCCGCCCTCGGCCTTGTTGAAGAAGGTCATCGTCTGCCCCTGGCCCACCTTAATTTTGATGGACTGGGGCGTGGTGTCCAGCACGTAGCCGCTGACGGCCCTGGTTTCCCTGGCGGTGATGGTGACGCCGGGTTCCAGCCCCTCAATGACGATTCGCCCGTTGCGGTCCGTCACATACTCGCCGTTGTTCGGCCCCACCACTGCGCCGCTGCTGTCCGTGACAAGGAAGGTCACGCCCTGGATGGGATCGGTGGTGCCGTCCACATACTTCTGGATGGTCAGCGTAGTTTTGGGATCGTTCTCCACCACCACATCGTTGCCGCCCCCGGTTGTTCCGCCCGGATTGGTGGGTGTGCCCCCGGTGCCGGAGCTGCCGGTGAGGGTGTTGGCCCCATTTTTCACGGTGATCACCTGGGGCGTGGTGTTCAGCACGTAGCCATCCGGCACACGGGTTTCCACCACCACCACGGTGCTGTTGGGCACGAGGCCGGTGACGGTGGCGGTGCCGTCCTTCCCGGTGGTGCAGGTCGCCAGCACGTTCCCATTGCCGTCCTTCACCACAAACTGGGTGTTGGGCACCGGCTTCCCGGTGACAGAATCCAGCTTGGTGATAGTCAGGCTGCACAGGGGCTCGTTCAGGAAGGTGAGCGTCTGGGTGTCCAGCGGGTTCACGGTGACGGTCTGCGTCTGTGTGCCGCTGTCAATGACATAGCCAGGGGCCGCTTTGACCTCCTTCGCCACCACGGTGCCGGTGATGCCGGAAATGCGGATCTCGCCCTTATCGTCGGTGGTGTAGAGGCCGTTGCTGGACAGGTGGCCGTTGTCATTGTCCACATAGCCGCCGTTCGCATATGTCAGTTGGAACTGTGCGCCGGGGATTATCTCGCCGGAAATCTTGTCCTTTTTCTGGATCACCAGCGTCCCGGCCCGCTTATTCCAGAAGGTGAGCTGCTGCACACGCCCGCCCACGATCTTGATGTCCTGGGGGGTGCCGTCCAGCACGAAGCCCTCCACGGTCTTGATCTCGCGCACCTTTACGGTGGTGCCGGGTTCGATGCCCTCCAGCACGATCTCCCCGGCCTTGTCCGTGTAATACACGCCGTCGTCCGGGCCAACCGCCGCGCCAGCGCCGTCCACTACCTTGAAGCAAACGCCGGAAAGCGGCTCGTTCTCGGTGCCCTCAATGAATTTGCGGATGATAAGGGTAGTCCCCGGCTCGTTGTCAAAGATCAGGCTGTTGGCTACGCCGGAACGCACCACGATATTTTTCGGCGTCTCGTCCAGGATGTAGCCCACCGGGGCCTTTTTCTCGGACACCACGATGGTGGAATTGGGGGCCAGCCCGGTGACGATCACGGTGCCGTCGGTGCCGGTGGTGTAAAGGCCGTTGCTGGGGCCGATCACATGGCCGGAGCTGTCCCGAACCAGGAACTCAGCGCCTTTCAGGGGCTTTTTGGTCACGGCGTCCCGCTTGAGGATGGTGAGGGTGCAGAGGGGATCGTCATAAAAGCGGATGGTCTGCGTGTCCCCGGCGTTCACCACCACCGTCTGCGGGGTGGGGTCCTTGCGGTAGTTGTCCGGGGCGCGTTCCTCAGACACGATGTAGGTGCCGGGGAGCAGCTTGGACAACACGATCTGGCCGTTCACATCGGTGGTGTAAAGGCCGTTGGAGGAAGTCAGCCCCTCATTATCCGGCACCAGCTCACCGCTGGCGGTCACGATTTTGAACTGAGCGCCAGCCAGGGGCTGCTTGGTCACTTTATCGTACTTCTCAACGATAAGTCCCCCCTTGCGGGTGTTTTTGATTACCACAGTTTGGGTATCACCGCCCTGCCCGATTACCACATTGGTGGAGGGGGTGTCGATGACGTACCCGCCGTCTGGGGCTTTGATCTCAGAAATGACATAAGCACCGGGGGCCAGATTGCTGATTCTGATTTCCCCCTGGGCGTCGGTGGTGAAAATGCCGTTCTGGGTCAGGGAGGACGTGCCGATCACCCCGTCCAGCCCCACCTCGCAGCCCGCCGCCGTGGTCACGCGGAATTCGGCACCGGGCAAAACCTCATTGGTCTGGCTGTCCCGCTTCTGGATGATGAGCTTGCCGCGAGGCTGGTTCTTGAAGGTCAGGACGCTGGTCCGGCCCTCTTTGATCTGGATGGTCTGGCTTTGGGTGTCGATGATGAATCCGGGAGGGGCCTGCACCTCGGTGACGATCACGCTCTTACCGGGCTGCAAGCCCTCAATGCGGATTTCCCCGTTTTCATCGGTTCTGAAAATGCCGTTGCTGTCCCCGATTACTGTTCCATCCGCGTAGGTGATCTTGAACTCAGCGTTCTGGAGGGTGATGCTGGGGTTGGTGGCGCACACCTTTCTGATAAGAAGGAGGCCGTCCGGCATATTGTCGAAGCGAACGGTGATAACACTCTGCTCCCCGTTGTCCGCCAGGAACACCGTCTCGGAGGAATTGATGATGGAGTACCCATCGGCGGGGTCCACTTCCTCCACGACATACGATCCCGGCTCCAGGCCGGTCCACATGGCGATGCCGTTTTTGCCCGTCACCTTCTGGCCGATCACGGTGCCACCCGTACCGCTGGTGCCCGCCAGATAGCGGAGCTGGAAGGTGCATCCGGGCAGGGCTTCATGGGTGACGGAATCATATTTCTCAACAATTATCGCGTTTTTCGGGGTGTTCTCAAAGGTGACGGTGTGATCCTTGCCTGCCGCCAGATAGATCTCCTGGGTATCGGGCTGCTTGATGGTGTAGCCGGGGGCGGGTTCCAGCTCTTTTACCTTGTACCAGCCCGTTTCCTGCCGCTCCAGGTGAATTTCCCCCTGGGCGTCGGTGTAGAAGGTGCCCAGGTCGTTGTATTCGCCGGTCTGGGTATCATCAGAACCGCGCCAGACCTGGAATTTCACGCCCTCAATGGGACTGCCGGTGATGGAATCCACCTTCTGAATGAACAAATCAGGCTTGCGCAGGTTGCTCAATTCCAGGGTGGTGGTCTTGTTTTCCTCCAAATAGATGGTGTGGACGGTATCATCGGCCACCCAGCCATTCTTGGGCTTGACCTCCTGGACGGTATAAGCGCCGGGGTTCAGCCCCTCCAGCACGATCAGGCCCTCGGCGTTGGTGAAGTGCTGCTCGTCATAGCCGCCGTTGACCTCCGCGATGCGGAACAGGACGCCGGAGAGGGGTTCGCCGGTCTGCTGGTCGATTTTCAGCAGGCGCAGACCGGGGCGGGTGCTGTTCACGAAGTCCACCACCACGTCCTGATCCTTGGCGGCGTCGATCCAGACGGTCTTGCGGTTGTTGGTGTCCAGCAGGTAGGGGGCGGGCACGTCCGTTTCCTCAATTTCATAGCACCCGCTGGGCATATCGGACAGGGTGGCCTTGCCGTCCGCCCCCGTCACCACATCGTTCTCATAGCCCAGGTTCACGCCGCGAATGTGGAAGCTGGTGTTGGGGACGGGTTCGCCGGTCTCGGTGTTCCGCTTGGTAATGGTCAGGCTGCGCTTGTGATGGTTCATTTTCTCCACCACAATAGTCTGCTCCCCCTGCAAGTCCTCGGCGTTGACGTGTACGCCCACCGGGGAGCGGTCACAGTCGAAGCCAGCGGGGGCGGACACCTCCCGGAACTCATAGTAGCCCTCGGTGACGTTGGACACGGTGATGGTGCCGTCCTCCTTGGTTTCCTCGGTGCCGATCACCTGTCCGTCCCGGAGGATGACAAAAATAGCACCAGCCAGGGGGCTGCCGCTCTCGTCCACCTTCTTCAACATGACCTTGACCTTGGCGCTGTTCTCGAAAATCAGGGAGATGTCATGCTCCCCGTCCCACACAAAGGGCTGCTTCACCTTGGACACGTCGGAACTGAGGATGAAGCCCTCCGGCGGGGTGATTTCCTCCGCGACGTAACTGCCGGTGGGCAGTTCGGAAAAGTCCAGATCCTCCTTCAAAATGTAACCGCCGCCCTTGGTGACGTACTCGCTGACGAAGCTGCCGCCATCGTCCAGCTTGACGCTGGTGATGCGGATCACCGCACCGGGGATGCCCACAGTGGGGTTGTCGGCATCCACCTTGCGGATGGTGCCGTCCCCCTCGGTGGTGGTCGTGGAATTGTAAAAGGTGAAAGTGTTGCCGATGGAGCTGTTGGGCAGCACCGTCACAGTCTGGGATTCGGTCTGGGCCACATAGCCCTCCGGCGCGGATTCCTCCGTGATTTTGTACTGGCCCGCAATCAAATCGTCGGCCTCGGCGGTGAGGGTAAAGGTGCCGTCCGCGCCGGTTTCCCTGGTGACGGAGAAATCGCTGTTCCCGTCCATGCCCTCCACTTTGAAGGTGACGCCGGGGACGGGCTTGTTGGTGCCCGCCTCCAGCTTCTTCACGGTGAGCTTGACCGTATCGTTTTTAGGATCAGGATCGGGCACGGCAATGAGCAGATGCTGCATGGGCACCCCGGACTGGCCCGCCAGCTTCCAGGGCTGGGACTTATCCCATTCATAGATCCACAGATGGTAGTTGTGGTAATACTCGGGGTGATTCAGCACCAGATTAACGCCGGTGGAGATGTAGTCATAGGCTGAGTTGCCGGTCTTTCCGCCGTCATTGCTGTCGATGATGGAATGGGTGTTGATGGCGTCCCAGTCCTTGATCCAGGAGGATTGGCCGTAGGTGCGGTGGTACAGCTTCATCGCCGCCACAAATTCCTCGGCCATCTGCTCAATGAAGCCCTCCCGGTTGCTGTTCACGTCCAGGATGACCCCATGTTCATAGAGCCAGCTCCCCGCCTGGGCCACCAGGAACCAAATGTCGGACCAATACTCGCCCCAATGCTCCAGCCCCACGGCGTTGCCCGCATCGGTGAAGTCACCGTAGGTGTGGGAGTAGATATAGGTGAGCAGGACGTTCAGCGAGGCATTGTCTACCTCGCTCTTATAGTTCCATTTCTGCCCGTTGGCGGCGGGGCCGAGGGTGCCCTTCTGATAGGCGCACAGGGCGCGGATCGGGGCGTCCAGGCCGGGGACGCTGACCTGTTCATCAAACACATAGGGCAGGCCCACATTGTTGATGGCGCTGCTGGCGGCCTTGTAGCGGACGGATTTACCGCCGATCTTCATATAGTCCGAGGACTTCTGCGTGATACTGGCGGGGGCCGAGGACAGGCCCGTGGCGGCAAAGGCCGACAGGGGCAGGACGCCCATAACGCACACCAGCGCCAGAAGCAGGCTGACGGCCCGCTTGATGATGTTGTTCTTCAAAATGAAAACCTCCTTTGGCATGGAACAGGGCCAGACCGAAAGGAATCGGTCTGGCCCTGCCAGTGTTGGTATTTGAATTGTGGAGATCATTGGGGGTATCGCGTGTAGAGAATGTAGGTGGGCTGATCCTCCAGCCACCATTGGGGGTACTGCCCGCCCCACCGGGCCTTGTTGTTGGTGCCGCTCTCGGTGGTGCTGATGTATTCGTCCGTCCTGTCCAAAACCACAACCACATGATGGGTCGTCCCGTTCCTATATTCTACGAGGTCTCCGGCCCTGATCTGCTCCCAGCTCGGCCGGTCCACCCGCCGCCAGGGGAGATCCCCAAAAGCGATGTCGCTGCAAAGGGTGGCCCAGCCCGCGCAGTTGGTGGAGGACACCCCGTAGGGGCCGTTGCTGGTGGAGCGGTAGGGGGCGGGGTAAACTGTGCCGGAGGGATAGACGGTTTTTAGGGCTTTGATCGCGGCCTGGACAGCTTCCTCCGAAGGGGCGGCGGAGGGGGAGGCCGGGGTTTGTTCACCCTGTTTCACTTCCTCCTGATAAGATGAATTAGGGTCGATATGGACGCTGTTGGTGGCGGGGTCGTACTCCACGCCGAAGTCCACGGCCTGCCCGATGTCCCGGAGCTTTACGAAATAGCGATAGGTAATCCGCCGCTTTTACTGCCTCAATAAGAGAACAGCAGTCAGAGCGGACTTTCCCCCGCTTCACACCGTGCGTGCGACTTTCACCGCACACGGCGTTCCATCAATGCAGATTATTTGTTGCGTGTATGTGAAGGAACCAGTTTTTCCCTATAACCGATAATTTTCTTCTGTGCTTTTCCATCAAATTGGCTAATATCCTGGCTGGGGTCGTTCACCGCGTCAAAGCATTTCCTATGGAGCGAGACCAGATTGTCAACACGATTTACCTTGTCCAATGGGAGATTGGGGTTAATACGATGGGCGTATGGCGTGTCGGAAATAAGCCATCCACCGCAAACCCGGCACTTGAGCTTATCACGGTTGAGCGCATAGGCCCTGTTCATGACAAACTCAAAATTATTTAGGTTGTTCCATTTTCCGTGTAAAATGACTTGGGCCGTTCTCTCCGAGTACATTTCATCGAGCCTCGCCTGAATCTTCTTCTTTTTCGTGCGCTCGAAGTGTAGCTGTCTGCCCGCGTCAGTATAGGGAGTTTCGGCTTGGTTTTTAGACGGAACTCGTTCCCATTTGCAGAAGGTGAGTGCGGTGAAGCCGACATAAATATCGCGGTATTTTATTGAGGGGATTTTTTTCTTATATTGTTGGTGGATTCGGGGAAGGTTCTGCGTCTGATTTGCCGGAATCCATTTTCCATGGTACTGTTTTAGACGGCGCTTTGCAGTGAATTGTAACCATCTACTGTATTTTTGCATGGAGATGTTCACCCATGTACAGCATTGATAATACTGGATAATCCCTCTGACTTGGCTGTTGATACGGTTAATCGCACCAATTATCTGTTCCCGGCTGTAATTGCGCGGGATTCTCTTGATGTCCTCCGCGATTTTCTCGGCCTTTCCTTTTAATCGGCGCCGGTCTGGTATCGTCCTTGAGATGTAACCCTGACGGGATTTACCCGGAACCATTTTGAACTCGTAGCCTAAGAATTTGATGTAGTTCTTTCGGATGTCTGTTATCAGCGTTTTCTCTTGTGATAATGTCAGCTTCATTTTGTTCTGAAGGAAGGCCTGCAACCGAGCTTTCCAGTCTTCAGCGTGGGTGCGGGTGTCTGTGACAATCACAAAATCATCTGCATATCGGACAAGATATCCCGGTATCAGGCTGCTCTTTTTGCGTAGGGCATGAAACTTAACTCCTGACGTGGAATACGTTGTGCGGGTTTTCTTGCATTCCCATTGCTTGGTAATCCATTCATCCATAATATCCAGATACACATTTGCTAACAGCGGACTGATAAGCCCACCCTGTGGCGTCCCTTCCTCGTTTACCTCGCACTCGTCCATGATACCCGCTTTCAGCATAGCCTTTATAATTTGCAGCACCCTCCTGTCCCTTACGCCTATGTGGTAAAGGCGCTTTAGGAGAATGGCGTGGTCAATGCGGTCAAAGCATTTGCTGATGTCACCCTCAATTATCCAGTAATAGCCTGTGTGGTGAATGAGCACTTTTGCCCGTTCCATTGCCGTGGGCGCATCCCGCATGGGGCGGAAACCGTAGGAGTGGGCAAAAAATTGCGCTTCAAATATCGGTTCCAGCACAATCCGCATACATTCTTGTACGATTCTGTCCCGTATGGTGGGAATGCCCAGCGGTCGCTTTTCGGCCTTTCCCGGCTTGTCGATATACACCCGCAGGAACCACTGCCCCTCCTCCCGGACATACTCCACATCCCAGAGGGTGCAGCCGTTCTGCTCGGCAATGGGGGCGGCCAGAGCGGCCACCAGCTCCGTCACTTTCGCCATGGTTTGACCTCCGTTTCGGGGTATTTCCCATAATTTTACATACCCCGTTTTTTCAATAAGAAAGAGCGGAGCCGCGACCCCACTCTCACCATACCACTACTTACTATCGTATGTACTATAGCACAAAAAATCCCGCAGTGCAAGAGGTTTTGCGCGTTTGTTTGGCCCGGAGCCCAATCTGTAACTCTTTTTTCGTTGACATAAATCAAAGCTCTGCTAGAATGGAGGGTAAGACAGATGATAAGGAGGGCGTTTCCATGGAGGGGAGCAAGCTGGCCGCCGCCATTCTGGGCGAGGTGCGCCGCGCCGTGGTGGGCAAGGACGAGGTACTGGCAAAGGTGCTGCTGGCCATTCTGG
>ERZ808035.1366-NODE-1366-length-12481-cov-6.332232_pt1 | contig 12481 bp, 14 predicted proteins | sample MGYA00380189_ERZ808035 | MGnify/ENA primary metagenome ERZ808035 (study PRJEB31490, sample SAMN06133407) | mouse gut metagenome | isolation source: M5_1 | host: mice | place: China: Chengdu | collected 2015-05 ...
CGGTCAGCTTGCCAAGATTTCCTTTGATGCCTTTTCCAAGTAAATCAATCATATCCGGCATAAAGGTGTGGAAGTTGGAAAGCGGCCCCTCGTCCGGCTCAGAGAAATGCAGGAAGGACGCAATCGTTCCCGCCACATCCTTCACGCTGTCCACAAGACCGCTGATCTTCGACTTGATGCCGTTGATTAAGCCGCCGATAATGTCCTTGCCCCACTGCAATGCCTGTGAGGGCAGGCCCTTGATAAAATTAATCGCCGCATCGAATCCGCTCTTCACCGCCCCGGCGATTCCGCTCATGGCATTCTTGATTCCTGAGAGCAGGCTGTTGAACACATTTACCACCGCGTCTTTCAGGCCGCCCACGATACTGGTGACCGTGGATTTAATGGCATTCCAGACGGAAGTAATGACCTCCTTTATCGCACCTACCACGGAGCTTACTGCGGACTTGATGGCTTCCCATGCTGCGGTAATGGCGGATTTAATCGCCTCCATAATGGAAATGACCGCTGACTTGATGGCCTCCCATGCCGCCACAGCCACATTTTTGATTGCCTCAATCGCAGAGGAAACCGCACTCTTTATGGCTTCCCATGCGGCAATGACCGCAGATTTAATGGCTTCCATCGCTGTGGAAATGGCATTCTTTATCGCCTCCCACGCAGAGACCACCACATCCTTGATGGCGGAAAGCACCGCCGTTACTGCGGATTTAATCGCTTCCCATACCGTGGTAATGACGTTTCTGATTGCCTCCATTACCGTGGTGACGGTATTCCTTATCGCTTCCCATGCGGAGGACAGGAAAGAGCCGATGGCATTTGTCACAGTCTCGATCACAGTTTTTATCGCATTCCATACCGTGGAGACCACCGTCTGTATCACGTTCAGCACGGTTGTGATGATCATCTTATAGAACTCGAACCGCGCCACGATCAGCGTCTTTATCACATCCAGCACCGTCTGGAAGATATTTTTTATCCCTTCCCATAAGCCGCTGAAAAAGTCCTTTAGTCCGTTCCAGATGGACTGTGCCGCCCCGGTGATGGCATTCCAGATATTCGAAAAGAAGTCTTTCAGCCCATTCCATACCGCAACAGCCGCTTCTTTGATCACGTTCCATAAGTTGATCCAGAACTCCCGGAAACCCTCGCAGTTATTCCACAGCGCCACGAAGATGGCAATCAGAGCCGCGATTGCCGCAATGACCAGCGTGACCGGGTTCGCCGCAAGGATGCCCCATAAAGCACTCAGCCCTCCGCCGATACTGGAAATGCCGCCGATCAGTGTCGGGATGAAGGTCATGATGCTGCCCACAGCCGACACAACTTTCCCGATCACGATAAGCACGGGGCCGATGGCCGCAGCGAGTAATCCGATAGTGACAATGGTGTTCTTGGTGCCCTCATCCATTCCATTCAGCTTGTCAACAAAGCCCTGCACCCATGTGACGATCTGGCGGATGGCGGGCATGAGGATTTCACCGAAAGAAATAGCAAGCTCCTCCAACTGGCTTTTCAAGATGGTAAGCTGCCCCGCAAGGTTATCCTGCATGGTTGCCGCCATCTCCGCAGATTTCCCGTCGCAGTTTGCTATGGCGCTGCTCACCTTTTCAATGTCCGCAGGAGCGGCGTTCATAAGAGCAAGGAAGCCGGACATGGCGTTCTTCCCCACAAGCGCCTCTGCCGCCGCTGCCTTTTCCGATTCGGACAATCCGCCGAAAGCCGTCCGGCAGTCTGCGAGTATGGCGCTCAAATCCCTCATGCTCCCGTCCGCATTGGTGGTGGCGATTGTGACCTCGCCAATGCTTGAACCGCAAATCTTCACTTCCCCGGAAAGGTTGCTCATAATGGTACGGAGCGCAGTACCGGCCTGCGTGGACTTGATGCCCGCATTGCCCATCAGGCCAATCGCCTCTGCGGTATCTTCCGCAGAAAAGCCAAGCGCCCCGGCAATGGGCGCACAGTATTTGAAGGTCTCGCCCATCATGGAGACGTTGGTGTTGGCATTGGAACTGGCCGCCGCAAGGATATCCGCAAAATGCCCGGAATCCGCTGCGGTTAAGCCAAAGGCGGTCAATGCATCCGTCACGATATCGGATGTGCTTGCCAGATCCTCCCCGGAGGCGGCGGCAAGGTTCATGATGCCCTCTATGCCGGAGAGCATATCAGAAGTTTTCCAGCCCGCCATCGCCATGTAGTTCATGGCCTCTGCTGCTTCCGATGCGGAGAACTTGGTCTTGCTCCCCATCTCACGGGCTTTATCCCGAAGGGCATCAAGGTCTTTTCCCGTAGCCCCGGAAACAGCCCCCACCTGGCTCATGGCGGAATCGAAGTCTGCCGCCGTCTTTACCGCCACCGTGCCAAGCCCCACAATGGGAGTGGTCACGCTTTTGGTGAGGGTAGTCCCCACCCCGGAAATCTTATCCCCTAAGTTCTTTAAGTCCTCGCCCACGGCGGCGATCTTCTGCACCGCCACCGCCGACTGGTTCGCCTGTTCTTCGAGGCTTTTCAGCCTTTCCTCGGTCTCGATGATCTCCCTCTGCAAACCATCGTACTGCTCCTGGGTGATCTCCCCTTTTGCCAGCGCCTCGTTTGCCTGTTCCGCAGCGGCTTTCAGGGTTTCCAGCTTTTCCTTCGTCTCCCGCACCGCATCCGCAAGGAGCCGGTGCTTCTGTGCCAGCAGTTCCGTGTTGCCGGGGTCCAGCTTTAAGAGGTTGTTCACATCCCGTAGCTGAGACTGTGTGGTGCGGATATCTGTATTGACAGATTTTAAGGCGGTGGTGAGTTTCGTGGTATCGCCGCCGATTTCCACCGTGATGCCCTGTATCCTTGATGCCACTCCCCTCACCTTCCTTCCCCAAAGCACAAAAAAAGGAAGCCCGGAAGCTCCCTGAAAAAATGCATAAAAATAGACACCCGCTGTTATGGCAAGTGCCTATGTAAAAAATATTCAGTTATAAATCCAGCCCTACTCTTCCTTTTCCGTAATGACAGAAAAGAACTTCGCCATCAATGGGATGTAGGTTACAGCAAAAACGGCTGCGGCAATCCACCCTGCCTGCTTCCTGTTCTTTTCCGGTATCCGCATCCCTGCCAAAATTCCCATAGAAAAAAGGCAGAATTTTATCATGGCTAAATCTTTCCAGTCACTTTTCCTGATATACCTGTCCGCACAGCAGAATAATTTCTTCATTCCAACACGCTCCTTTCCGGCATCCTACGCCTCCGCAGCATCCTCATTTGTAAGCCTGCCCGTTTCCCTGTACCGCAGCCCTTCCGCTGATGGATATACTTCCTCCCCGATTGTGTACTCTCCGTGATAAAAATCCGTGATATCCATTCCCAGCGCCTCGACCACCTTACAGGCTATTTTAAAGGAACTGGTCATGATGTCCCTCTCACCGCTCTCAAACTTCTGGTACTGCTGTAAGATGATGCCCGCCTTATCCGCCACCTGCTGCTGCGTCATCCCAAGCACCACCCGCTTTTCCCTTAAGACTGAGTGCTGGTCATCATCAAGGTGGCACATCTGAAAGCCACTTAAATCTATCTGTTCCAAGCCTCTCCCTCCTTCCTTTTACATTCAAGTGAGTGTAATTTATTTTACACCCACTTGAATGTAACTGTCAATAGGGAAACGGAATCCGGCGGGTTAAAATAAATCGAAATCCTCCTGGGTAGCAAGTGCTGCGTAGGTGCAGGAATCGTTCATGCTCTCAGCATACATATCATTGATAAGCCCGATGGAGAGCAGTTCCAAGTCCGCCATCGAAAGCCCTAGCTGCACACACCGCAGAAGGAACAGCGGCGTGGTCATTTCCCGCTCAGTTGGGCGAAGTTTTTTTTAGCCTCCACATCCGTCTTTACGTTCAGGCCCCACAGTTCTATTAATTGTGGCAGGACTTGGTAAATGGAAAATGTGTTGAATCCGTCAAGCCACTCGTCCACTTCATTGGGTATCTGCGGGTCGGCGTGCTTCGCCATCGTATAGGCGATATTCTCGAACATTTCAAGAGAGAATAAATCAAGGTTGGAGTTTTCCTCATCCCCCTCACCGATACTCTTTTCCAGAATCCGCAAATCCTTATAAATGTCACGCTGGAACTTCAAGCGGTAAATCCTCGGTATAGCGGCAGATGCCTTGAAAAGTACATCCTGCCCGTCAATCTCTATTTTCCTGACAATGCTCATATCCTTTCAGCCTCCTTATCCCTGTCCTTCTGTTTCTGCATCCACCGCTTTTGGTTCCGGCAGATACACGCTCTTATACCAGTTCGCATAGGTTTCCGCAGACGTCCTGTTCCCGGTCTTGGCTTTCACATAGCCGCTTGCCAGCGGGCGCGCCTTGATGGTCAGCGTCTCCGTCTGCACCTCCCGGCTCTCCTCATTGGTCTTTCCCTCGATTTTGGGGCGGCTTGCGGAACAGTTGTACAGCACATGGCGTATCTTGCGGATGTCCCCGTCAAACTCAAAGAGCAGCGCAAAGGCCGCCGTCTCGGAATGGGCGTTCTCCACCAATACTTCATTACTGTCCGCTTCCTCCTTCAATACGTCCGTGCGGAAACTCTCCGGGATCAGCGCCAGTTCCAGGTCGCCGTCATAGCCCATGTTGTTGGCAATGATGTAATACTCGATGCCGTCCGCATAAAAAGACTCCGGCTCACCGTTGGGGTCCAGGGCAATGGAAACTGCTCCGGGCATTGCCACGGGAGTCTCAAACCCGATCTCCCCATTCTCCTGTGTTTTCTGCAAAGCGTAATGGCAGTTGCAGATGTTGAATTTCACTTTATTGTTGTTCTTCATTTCAGACCTCCGTTTCATACAAGACTTCATACAGCTTTTCCGACTCTATCCACGTTTCCGATTTCCCGTAGAAGATGCCATGTTTCAGCAGGACTGCCTCTATGGTTTCCTCCAAGTCGGGGTTTTTCAGGTCGGTGTACAGTTCGATATCAAGCTGATTGATTTTGAAATACGCGATCCCGTCCGCTGCGAAATTGGCTGCTTTGGGATATAAAAATACGAGGAATGGCGGCTCCGGGGATTCGCCCTCGACAAAGTGGTCATAGGCAAAGGGCAGCCCCATTTCCTCCACCATCTTCATTACATCTTCATGGCTCATCCTTCCAGCCCCCTTTTTATCCCTTCCTCCAGTTCCCGGATGCCCGCCTGTTCCGCAGGGGCGATATGGGGGAATGCCCGCACCCTCCCGCCGCCCCGCTTGGCATGGCCTTTCTCCAGTAAATGGGTGAGCTGGTAACGCTTTTTGTTATGCACCACCAGCTCCAGCGAATTGGCGGTCTCCTTCTGCTTTTTCACAGCCCATCCTTTTTTGTACTGCCCCGTCCGGACCGGGGCGTTTGCCTTGACCTCGCTCTTCACCGTGTTCCCGGCTTTGGTGACGCAGTCCTTCATCACGTCCGTGGCAAGCCCGGCATACTCGATCAGGCCGTCCATGACCTCCTCCGCCATCTGCTCAATGGATACTTTTCTTTCAGACATCATTACCTCTTTCCCGGAGCGTTCTATGCGGAGGGACGCGGGCAGAATTTCAGATTCTGCCCTGCGGTAAAAGGAATTTGTGACGCCCCGGCGCAAATTCCCGGCTGAATCAATTGCTCATCGGAGAATTGATTCAGCCTCCCCTCTTTTCCAAAGCCGCCCGCAGCTTTATGGTTTTATTCTGGTATTTCACGTTGTCAATGAACGTGATGTTATAAATCTGCCCCCGGAACAGGATACGGAAATGCTCCGTGTCAATGGCGGCGGCTTCGCTGCAATAGCGGATAAGGAAAAACACTTCTTTTTCCGCATTAAGCTGCGCCGCCTCCCAATACTCCTTCCCGGAAAGGTTGTTCACATAGGCGTGGCAGGCGTAATAATCCACCCACGATAAAATGTGGTTCCCGGCTCTGTCATTGCCCGCCACGCTCTTCTGAATGATTATCCTGTCCTTCCATTCTCCCAAAGACATCAGAACACCTCTTTCCGTATGCCGAATAAAAGGGAGCGCAGCGTTTCCACCAGTTCCCCGTGGTCTGCCTGCTCCCGGTGTTCGTAAAGATAGGCGGCGGCATAGAGGACGGCAATCCGCACCATAGGAAGATGCGCTTCCAGTTCTGATAATTCCATCCGCGCCACATCCGCACACAGATTTTCCCCGGTTTCGATCAATCCCGAAATAAAGGTATCTTCATCACTGCTGTCCACCCGGAGATACTGCTTTGTTTCCTCCAATGTCAGGACTGCCATCCATGCCGCCTCCCTTCTTATGATGCTGATGATGCAGAAGATTTCACCTTCATGGTCTTTACCGCTTCGGCAAGGATCAGCTTGCCGTCCACACGCTGGCTTGCCAGGAATCCCACCTGCCCGGTTGCCGCAAATAACTCATTCAGACGCTTGAAACTCCTGCCCTGCCTGTCAGCGATCCAGTAATAGGAAAAGTCACCGAACGCCATCACCTTACTGCCTGCCGCCACTTCCGGCACATAGGAAGAAGTGTGGTAAGGGCGGTTTAAGATCATGTCCGGCACCCCTGCCTGCACGGAAGGCTGCCAGATATAATTCCCGTTGTTATCTTTCAGTTTCCGCAGGGCCTTCACCGTGGTATCGTTCAGCACCCACACAGCCTTTTTGCGGTAAGGCGCTTTCAGGGAATAGAAAAGGTCCATCACGTCATCAAAGGTGATGTTCGCCGTGGCGGTGGTCACGCCATCGGATGCGCCGCCCGTGGCATTCAGGATTCCCGTGGGCTTGCCCTTGCCGTCACCAATGAAAAAGGCTTCCTCCTCCTTGGTGCCGATCCTGCGCCCGAACTCCTTGGAGATGTAAGCCTCTAAGTTGAATACGTTGTCATTTAACAGTTCATCCGATACCTTGATCATGGTCGCCACCTTGAAAGCGCCGATGGATACCTGCCCGAAGGAATCATCCGATTCCGGGTATGCCCCTTCCTCGTCAATCCATGCCGCCTCGCCTTTGGACGCCACCACGGGGATTTTCCTGTCACCGCTGGAGGTCTGGATCACCGTGGCAAGGCTACGGAAACAGTTTTCTTCCTCCAATGCCTCCACTAAGGTGTGTTCAAACTCATCCGGCACAAGGTAACCGCCCTCGGAATCCGTTCCCACCTGCAGGGCGTTCTCCACATCGAAGAAGTTCTTCCGGCGCATGGCGTTCCAGAACGTCCTCCTGTAATTGTCCGTTGCCCTGCCCGTCTTTTCCTCCCCGTCTGGATGGTTATTCGGCTTGTTGGTGATTGGCTCGGAGGTGGGCTTATTCAGTTCCGCGTCAATGGCAGCCTGCCGCTCCAGGCGCTCGATCTCCTTCCCCAAATCCACCACTTCCTTTTCCATCTTCTCATAGGCGGCGGTGTCCTCTGCGGAAAGCAGGCCGTCCTCACCACGCTTGCTGTCGAGGAACTTCTTCGCCGCCTCCCATGCCTTTGCCCGTTTCTCCCTCAGTTCTAAAATCTTGCTCATAACATTTCCCTCCATAAACTTAATGTGATAATAACTGTAACCGCTTCTCTAACTGCTCTATGGGTACTTTCGCCTCCGGCTTTTTCGGAATCAGTTTTGTAAGCAGGGAATTGGTCACCGCTGTCCGGGAGAACATCAGCCCTTCCAGTTCTTCCTCCCCATCCCCTTCTTCCGTATCTTCTTTCCCGTGCAGGATGCCGTCCGCAAAGCCAAGCTCCACGGCCTTCTTCGCGTTAAACCACGATTCCGCATCCATGAGGTGGGATATCTTCTTACGGTCCATCCCGGTCTTGATCTCGTAGGCGTTCATGATGCCCTCTTTCACTTCCTCCAGCATCTCCCCCGCCTTCTGCATCTCTTTGGAATCCCCTATCGCCACGGTGATGGGATTGTGGATCATCATCATGGCAAGGGGCGACATCAGCACCGTGGTGCCTGCCATAGCGATGACGGAGGCTGCCGAAGCCGCCAGCGCGTCCACCTTCACGGTCACATCGCCTTTGTACTCCATGAGCATGTTGTAGATTTGTGCGGCGGCGAACACATCGCCGCCCGGTGAATTGATCCACACGGTGATGTTGCCGCTCCCGGCATTCAGCTCTTTTGCGAACAGGGCGGGCGTCACCTCATCCCCGTACCACGTCTCATCCGAAATCTCGCCGTTCAGTACGAGGGTGCGCTCTTCCTCCCCTCCCGCATCGTTTTTGATCCAGTTCCAGAACTTCCTTTTCACTCCTTCTCCTCCTTCCTGTCTCCTGAAAAATACTGTGTTAAAAACACACGTTACTTTTGCCACAATTAAAATAAGGCGCGCTAAAAGCACACCTTGAATTCCTCGATTATCCCCACAGAATCCCGTTTTATGGGGCTTTCCATCCCCTTCCAGTGATAGCAGGATGCCGTCACACCAGTGTCACACAGGGAATCTGATCCTCTGGTTCAGGAAAAGTAACTCTATCGTATTACCGACAGCAGGACTGTCCCCTTTCGCCACCGCCGCTGTCCTGATACTGGACATGGCATTTGTTATCTGCGGCAGAACAATTGTCCGCTGACAGTAGGAAAGGTGTGCTTTAAAACACACCCTTAAATTCCCGCAACCCCCAAAGAATCCCCAATTTACTGCACTTCTGCGGCTGTCCGGTTTCAGGACGCACCGGGTGATTTCAGCGCCTCTAAAATCCCCTACCTTACCTGTTGGTATTTTTAAGTGTGTTTTAAAGCACACCAAAAACCGCACCGTTTTCCCGGAAACGCCTTGTTTACGGCGTTCCTGCGGACATCCGCCATACAACAAGGTGCAGTATCTGAACCAGTAGTATAACTGCCGATGCAACCGTCCTGTAGTTGCACTGTGCTTAAAAGCACATATAGAATATAAAAATCCGTTGTATCATTCTGTCCCTGCAGTTTAAGTCTTCGGGGAATCCCCCTGCTCCCCCGGAATTCTCCCGAAAAGCCCTGCGTCCTTTAACCGGCATAGGTTCCCGTTGGTGAGAAAAAATTCACCACCCTCCTCCACGGGTATCAAATCCATGCTTTCCAGCCGCCGTATATCATTCGGACACATGAATCCGTTCTGTATGCCGATGGAATAACCTTTCATCCGGCTTTCATAATCGCCCCGGAGCAGGCCATCCACGTTCATCTTCACGAAGTATTCTTTCTTCTCCTGCGGGAGGAACAGCGCCCTCTGTATGGACTGCTCCCACCGGATCACCCACGGGTCTAAGGTGTATTTCACGAATTCCAAAGACTGCTGCTCGATGTTGGAAAAGCTGCTCTTGTCAAGGTCGCCCACCATGTGGGGTGGGATGCGGTACAGCCTTGCGATCTCATCTATCTGAAATTTCCTCGTCTCCAGGAACTGTGCTTCCTCCGGGGGAATCCCTACCTGTTGGAATTTCATCCCCTCTTCTAAAACGGCCACACGTCCGGCATTCTTGGAGCCGCCGTAGACGGAATGCCAGCTCTCCCTTATCTTCGCCGGGTCCTTCAATACCCCCGGATGCTCCAACACCCCGCCCGGCGTGGCCCCGTTCTCGAAAAAGGACGCCCCGTACTCCTCGCAGGCCAGCGTCATGCCCACCGCGTTCTTTGCCATAGCGATAGGCGAATACCCCACCAGCCCGTCAAAGCCCAGCCCCGGTATATGCAGCACATCCTCCGGCTTTAATCTCACGCGCCCGTATTCATTAAAGTTGGGGTTCTCATCGGTGTTCCGGGTGTAAGTGTAGAAAAGCCGCCCATGCTCATCCCGGTCAACCTCCATCTTGTCCGGCAGGAGCGGATACAGCGAAAGCACCCTGCCGCTCCCGTCCCGGATGATCTGCGCGTAGGCATTGCCCCATATGAGCAGGTGGCTCATCAGCGTCTCCCGGAACACGAAGGAAGTCATCTCCGGGTTCGGCTCGTCATGGAGAAGGTAATATAATGGGTGGTCATACACACGCTCTTTTCCCGTCTCCGTATAACGGTACACATGGATTGGCAAAGACGCAACCGCCTCCGCCAGTATCCGCACACAGGAATAGACCGCCGTGGTCTGCATTGCCGTCCGCTCATTTACATTCTTTCCGCTGGTGCTTCTCCCAAAGAAAAAGGAATAAGCCTGACCGCCATAGCTGTCCTTTGGCTTATCCCTCGCACCCCTCATTCCAAAAATGGATGGTAGTTTCATATACGCCTCCTGTATCTGTCAAATCGTCAGAATCCCTCTTTCATCGTACACGCTGCCCGTACTGATGCCACCGTTCCGTATCGCCCGGTCTAATCCCATGATGGCAGCCACAGCGCCGTCAATCTTCTCCGTGGACTTCTCCTTGTCCGGCTTGATGTTCCCTGCCGGGTCCGTGCGGACGAAGATGTTATCCATCATCCACCTAAGAACCGGATGCCCGCCATGTGCGATGTTCTTCTCCAGCACCAGCTCCATCAGCCGCTTGGTGGGCGGCGACATATCCTTAAAGCCCTGCCCGAAGGGAACTACTGTAAATCCCAAGCCTTCCAAGTTCTGCACCATCTGTACCGCGCCCCACCTGTCGAATGCGATTTCTTTTATATGGAATTTCTTCCCCAAGTCATCAATGAAATTCTCTATGAATCCGTAATGGATCACGTTGCCTTCGGTGGTCTGCAAATATCCCTGCCGCTCCCACACGTCATAAGGCACATGGTCACGCCTCACACGCAGGCGCATATTTTCTTCCGGTATCCAGAAGTACGGAAGTAAAATATATTTCTCCGTGTCATTTCTCGGAGGGAATACCAGGACAAAGGCGGTGATGTCAATGGAACTGGATAAGTCCAGACCGCCGTAGCACTCCCGCCCCAGCACTTCCCTCTCATCCACCGGGAAGGCGCAGGCATCCCATTTCTCCATCTGCATCCATCTGGTAGACTGCTTCACCCACTGGTTTAATCTGAGCTGCCGGAAGATATTTTCCTCCGCCGGATTGTCCTTTGCGCTCAGATAGGCGTTCCGCACTTTCTCGATGTCAATGGTATGCCCCAGAGATGGATTGGCATTTCTCCATACTTCCTCCGATGACCAGTCCGCATCATCGGACGCGCCATAGATAACGGGATAGAAGGTGGGGTCAACCTTCCTCCCCTGCAGGATGTCCTCCGCCTTCTGGTGCTGCTCGAAACAGACGGAATGGCGGTCTGTGCCTGCGGTGGTAATTAAAAAGAATAGAGGCTGCGTCCTCGCATCGCCGGAGCCTTTAGTCATGACATCGAATAATTCCCGGTTCGGCTGGCTGTGCAGTTCATCAAAAATGACTGCGTGGACGTTCAGCCCATGCTTGGTGTAGGCTTCCGCGGAAAGCACCTGATAAAAACTGTTCGTTGGCTTATACACCAGCCGCTTTACTGACATAACGGGCTTGATGCGTTTCTTTAATGCCGGACACTGCTCCACCATATCCACCGCCACGTCAAAGACGATGGATGCCTGCTGACGGTCAGAGGCGCAGCCGTAGACCTCCGCGCCCCACTCATTATCGCCGCAGGTCATATACAGAGCCACGCCCGCTGCAAGCTCCGATTTCCCGTTTTTCTTCGGAATCTCCACATAGGCAGTGTTGTACTGCCGATACCCGTTTTCCTTTACCGTGCCGAACACGTCCCGGATGATGGCCTCCTGCCACGGGAGCAGGTCAAAGGGCTGCCCCCGCCACTTCCCCTTGGTATGTTTCAGGCAGTTAATGAAATCTAATGTCCGTTTCGCCTTTTCCTCGTCAAACACTATCCCCCGCCTCCCTTAAAGAGCAAAAGCTCCATCGTGTCGCTTTCCTTGTCCTCGCCGCCCTCCGCCACGATACGGCTCCGGGAGGAAGGGGTAAGGCCGAACTGCTCGCAGAAACGGTTCATGATCTTAAGGTAGGTCTGCGCGATGGATACCTGCGGAACCTGCTGCCAGTAGCCGGAGGGCGTCTTCACGATGGTGCCGTGCTGGGTGATGAATTCCTCCGCCTCTTTCCATCTGGCGTATGCCTGGCAGTACCCGGCGAATGCCGCCATGTCGATCTCCGTAAGGATGCCCAGCTTCTCCATCTGCCCCGCCATCCGCTTCCATTCTTTTTTCGCCTCGCCCTCCAGCCATGCCGGACAGCGGGGCGCTTTCTTCTCCGGCTTCGGCTCGCCCGTGTTCAGGCTCCGCTTGCCGGGGCTGCCCTCCAGCGCCTTGACCGCCGTGGGCTTTGGTTTCCTTCCGCTCTGCACTTTTGCCGCCTCCTTCCCTTAAATTTCCGCAGCAGAAAAGGGCTCCCGGAGGAACCCTTACCGCTGCTATGTATTTATCATTTATTCCTGTGCCGGAAGCGCGTCTGCCGCAGCCCTCGCCGCTGTCAGTGCGTTCTCTTCATAAAAATATGGGTCTATGCTTTTGGAAACCTCCATGCCCTTTTTGTCATGGACGCTGAATCCAAACCCAAGCGCCTCATCATCCCATGCCGTACTCAGTTCATATCCGTTGTAAATTTCCTTCATCG
>ERZ808035.1368-NODE-1368-length-12446-cov-4.132913_pt1 | contig 12446 bp, 8 predicted proteins | sample MGYA00380189_ERZ808035 | MGnify/ENA primary metagenome ERZ808035 (study PRJEB31490, sample SAMN06133407) | mouse gut metagenome | isolation source: M5_1 | host: mice | place: China: Chengdu | collected 2015-05 ...
GCGGACATGGCTCAGTTGGTAGAGCATCACCTTGCCAAGGTGAGGGTCGCGGGTTCGAATCCCGTTGTCCGCTCCAGAACCCTCAGGCCGCCTCCGGGCGGCTTTTTCTTTGCCGCCCCTCCCCGCACCGGGACACCGCGCCATGGAAAAGGGCCCCGCAGGGCCCCGTCAGGCGCTCATGACCATGCGCAGCCCCTCCTCCAAGGGGTTGAGCGGGCGGCCGAAGAGCTTGACCAGCCGGACCACGGTCCCGTGGCCGAAGGGCTTGGCGTGGATCTCCACGCTGTCGCAGAGCAGGCGCATGATCTTGATGCCGCGCCCGTGCTCGAGGGTCACGACCGGCTCCTCGTCGTCCCCGATCTCGAAACCGGGACCGTTGTCCACCGCCTCCATGACGAGGCGGTCGGTGTAGACCGCCACCGTGAGGAAACCCGTTCCCTTGGGGGTGTGGAGCACGCAGTTGCCCATGGCCTCGCCGGCGGCGAGCGTCATGTCGAAGACCTCCGACTCGTCCAAGGGGAGCCCCTCGAGGAGCTCCCGAAGGCGGTCCCTCGCCATCTCGAGGTTCTCGGGCATGATGCGGAGCGTGAGGCGCCGGAGCGGCGAGGTGCCCGGGGCGAGGGGCGGGACGGGGCCGAGGGGGCGGCGCTTGGCCGAGCAGGGCACGAAGGGGAGCAGGCAGCCGACGTTGAGGGCGTGCATGACGCGCTCGGAGACGTTCACGAGCGTGAGCGAGCCTCCCCGCGAACGCGCCGCGCGGACGACGGTGAGGATGGACGCCATGCCGCTGGAGTCGACGTAATCGGCCCTCTCCATATCCAGGATGATGCGCTTGCAGCCGCCTTCGACGAGCTCGAGGAGGTGGCTCTTGAGGGCGGGCGCGATGAGGACGTCGATGTTGCCCTGGACGGGGACGAGCATGCAGTCGGAGATGATGAGCACGGGTCCTCCTCTCTGGGCTCTTCCCCGGGCGTTCAGACGCCCATGACTATTCCCCGTTGGGACGCCGGCGTGCACCGCCGACGCAAGTCCCCTTTTATTATTGCTTCACGGTATCTGATACCCGTCTGTAACCTGTTCCAATGGGTCGCGTCCTCTCAATAATCCACGACACGCCTCTGATAAGAAACATAAAAACGCCCCTCGGGTCCTAAAAGCGACCTGAGGGGCGTTTTTTCGACAGCGACCGCAGCGGGGCGGCCCGCAGGGGCCTAGCGGACCGGGTGCCCGCCAGACGTGCCGGGGGCGCCGGCTGACGGCGTTTCCGCAGCATCCGCGCCCGTCTCCCCCACCGACGCGGCCCCCAGCGCCGCATCGTCGGCCTCGCCGAGGCGCCGCTCGAGGGCGGTGTCGGGCTCGATGTGAACGATTACTTCGCTGACCTCGTCGAAGCGTGCGCGGAGGTGCGACTCCACGGCCTCCCCCACCTCGTGGCCGTCCTGTACCGTCATAAATGGGTCAACCAGCACATGGAGGTCGACGAACACCTCCCCCTCGGTCCCCCTTGTGCGGATGTTGTGAACCGACCTCGCGCCGGGCACCTCGCAGGCACACGAGCGCACCTCTGCCTCGTCGAGCCGCGCGGCATCGGAGAGGGTCGTGCTCGCGGAGCGGAACACCTCGACGGCGGAGACGGCGATGGCGGCGCCCACGAGGAGCGAGACTATGGCGTCGGCGACGGGGAAGCCCATCTGCACCACGACGAGGCCGACGATGACCGAGACCGACACGAGGGCGTCGGAGCGGGTGTGCAGGGCGTCGGCGACGAGCACCTCGCTCTTGAGGCGCCGGCCGCTGCTGCGCTCGCCGTGGCTCACGGCGAGGTTCACGACGAGGGTGCCGACCATGACGACGTAACTGCCCATGTTGACCGTGACGGCCTCGCGACGGCCCATGAGGGCGTCGACGCCGTCGGCGCACAGGTTGAAGGCGGCCACCACGAGCATGACCCCGATGGCCACCGACGCGTAGGTCTCGAACTTGGCATGGCCGTAGGGGTGGCCCCGGTCGGGCGGCTGCGCGGCGAGCGAGGCGCCGACGATGCCCACCACGTTGGAGAGGGCGTCGAAGGCGCTCGCGATGCCGTCGTTGCGCATGGAGAGCGACCCTGTCGCCTGCCCATAGAGGAACTTCGCCGCGGCCACGACGAGGTTGAGGGCCATGACCACCCAGAGCACCCTCACCACGTCGCGGAGGCGCCCCTCTCGGGCGTCGGTCGCCGCGGTCATGCGGCACCCCCGCCGTCGAGGCCGTCGAAGCGCACGGCCATCATGGCGACATCGTCGTCGAGGCGGTTCTCCGTGAACTCGTAGAGGGTCGCCATGATCTTGTCGGGGATGTCGTGGACGTCGAGGTCGATGTTGCGGACCACGGCGTCCCGGAGGCCCATCTCGCCGAAGAACGACCCGTCGGGGCCCCTGGCCTCGGTGGCGCCGTCGGTGTAGAGCAGGAGCTCGTCGCCGGGCTGCAGCCGCACGTGGCCGTCGCGGTACACCATCTCGCGGAAGGCCCCCACGACGCCCGACTGGACGTTGAGGAGCTCCGTCTGCTGGTCCCCGGGATGGAGCAGCAGCGCGGGCGGATGACCGGCGCAGCAGTAGGTGAGCGTGCCCTGCACGACGTCGATGACGCCCACGAACACGGTGGCGAACGTCTCGAGGCGCGAGAAGCCCAGGAAGAAGTCGTTGAGCGAGCGGACCATGTGCGAGGGGGCGAGCCCCTCCCACGAGTACGCCCCGAGCGCAGTGCGGACGGCGGCGGACACCGAGGCGGACTGCACGCCCTTGCCCGCCACGTCGCCCAGTATCACGCAGGCGCGGTTGCCCGGCAGGCGGATGAGGTCGTAGAAGTCGCCGCCCACGTCGGCGGTCTCGGTGGCCGAGTTGTAGATCGCCTGGGCGGTGAGCCCCTCCACGTGCTGGAGGTGGTTGCCCAGGCCCGACTGCAGCGTGTGGCTGATGAGGGCGTCCTGGGCGCGCTGGGTCTGGCGGCGCTCGAGGCGGTGGACGTCCTGCACGAACCGCTTGAAGTAGGTGAACGAGATCGGGGGCAGCGGCAGGCCGCCGTCCTTGGTCACGAGGAACCCGCGGGGCTCGCCCACGAGCCGGTCCATGATGACGAGGACGCCGTCGCTGGCGATGCCCTTCCCCGCCACCCAGGCCCTGAGCGCCGCGAGGTTCGCGAGGGGCCAGATGTGGACGTCCTCGTAGCGCCACTCGTCGTCGCCGAGCATGTCCATGTCGAAGGGGAAGTCCACGAGCTCGCCGGCGGGGGTCTTGATGAAGAGGGTGTCCTGGTGCAGGTTCTTGAAGATGGGCATGAACGAGCAGCCCACCGTCGACGCCATGGCCTCGAAGGCGTCGTAGTAGTCGAGGAGCGTGACCTTCTCCCCCAGGCTCTCCAGGTGCAGGAGACGCTCGCCGGCGGCGTTGGAGACGCGCTCGTTGGAGTGGGCCCTCGCCGAGAGCGTGGCGGTCATGAGCTCGCTGGCATGGTGGAGCGCCAGGATGTCGAGGACCTTGGCGTCGTGCCCGTGGAGGGCGTGCGGCGCGGTCCACCCCACGAGCGCGACGGCCACCACCGCGGCGTTGTAGACGATGGGCACCGAGAAGAACGAGACGAGGGGCAGCGACTCGAGCTCGGGCGCGCCGTGCACCTCGCCGGTGGACTTCTCGGAGAGGACCACCTCCCCGTCGAGCCCGCGGTGGCGGTCGAAGGCCAGGGTGCGCCTCCCACCCTCCGCGAGCGAGGCGATGCGGTCCTGTGACGTGATGTAGGAGGGCATCTCGCGGCCGTCGACGGCTCCCGAGAAGCTCTTGAGGACGTAGCCCCCCGACCCCACCATGTAGAGGGCACCGGCGTCCGCGTCCACGGCGTCGCGGAGCTCGGACACCAGCATGTCCTGGATGCCGCTGGCGTCGCCCGACGCCACGGCCCCTCCGAGCTCGCTCATGAACGCGACCACGTCGGCAGGGCCCTCGCGGTCGATGGAGGCCACGCGCACGTCGGCATCGGCCACGGCGCCCACCTCGTCGGAGGAGAGGGCCGTGCCGTCCACCGAGACGTCCGACACGGTCCGTGGACCCTCGGGGCGCGACTCGCCCCCCACGGAGGTGGGGCGGGCGACGAGGAGGAACGAGCCGTCGTCTCCCATGGACCGGGCCCGCACCACCACGCGCACCTTGGTGCCCTCCGTGGGGCGGCGGCAGAGGAGCGTGACCTTGGAGCCGTCCAGGGGGAACGGCAGGCGCCCGTGGGCGTTGGGGATGCCGGACGGCGGCAGGAACAGCGCGTTGACGTCGATGCCGATGAGCTGCTGGCGCGTGAGCCCGGAGAGCGAGGCGAGGTTCTCGTTCGCGATGATGACGCGCCCGGAGGCGTCGTAGCCCGCCACGGCGTCGTCCACCATGGCGAGGATGTCGAAGACGGCGTTGAGGCCGCAGAAGGCCTTGATGCGGCCCCCCGTGTCGGTGGCCGTGATGTTGCTGCCCAGGATCATGGCTCTCTCCCCGCCTTCCCGACGAACCAGGTCGATGTCGAGGATACTCGCACCGTCGCGCGTCCGCGCCCAGTTCCTGAAAAAGCCGGCCGCGACAAGAAAAAAGCCCGTGTCCCAAGGGACACGGGCCTCATTCTCGATGGTGTCGGAGGCGGGACTTGAACCCGCACGACCTTTTAGTCAGTCACTAGCACCTCAAGCTAGCGCGTCTGCCAATTCCGCCACTCCGACATCGGTGGTGCGAAGAAGATACTAGCACAGGGCTCAGGCGGCGCAACCGAGAATCTCGATCAATCTCGGAAGGCCGCCGCAGGCGCCCGGCACCTCCCCTACGTGAGGTCGAAGGGGACGTCCTCGGGCCTACAGACGACGGCGGCCGGGTCGCCGTCGCGGCCCTCCTTCATCGCGACGCGGCCGAAGTGGATGGCGTGCACCGGGCACACGAGACGGCAGAGGTGGCAGCCCACGCACCTCTCCTCGTCCACGGAGACGCGGCGCCCCGTCCCGTCCCACACGATGGCCTGGTGGGCGCCGTCGTAGCAGGAGACGTAGCAGCGGCCGCACCCCACGCAGGCGTCCTGGTCCACCTCGGGGTACACGCGGTAGTCGCGGTCGAGGTCCTCGGCGGGCAGGATGTTCGGCGTGGCGAGGCCCACGAGGTCGGCGAGGCGGTCTGCGCCCTGGGACTCCATGTAGCGGGCGAGGCCGTCCTTCATGTCCTCCACCACGCGGTAGCCGTACTGCATGATGGATGTGGTCACCTGCAGCGTGGTGGCGCCCATGAGGATGAACTCGCAGGCGTCGCGCCAGGTCTCGATGCCGCCGATGCCCGAGATGGGGAGGTCAGCGAGCTCGGGGTCCGACCGCATCTGCTGGAGGAAGCGCAGGGCGATGGGCTTCACGGCCTTGCCGGAGAAGCCGGAGACGGCGCTCTTGCCGTTGATGACGGGCAGCCCCACATGGAGGTCGAGGTCCACGTTGGCCACGGACTTCACGGTGTTGATGGCCGCGATGCCGTCGGCGCCGCCCTCGAGGGAGGCCTTGGCCACCACGCGCATGTCGGTGATGTTGGGGGTCATCTTGGCGAGCACCGGCAGCGACGTCCCGCGCTTGACGGCGGCGGCGTAGCGGCGGCAGAGGTCCGGGTTAACGCCCACGTCGGAGCCCATGGCGTGGCTCGTCATCTGCGGGCAGGAGAGGTTCATCTCCACCATGTCCGCGCCGGCGGCCTCCACGGTGCGTGCGAGCTCCTCCCACTCGTCCTCGTCCTGCCCCATGATCGAGGCGATGAGGACGCCGTCTGGGTACTCGGCCTTGAGGCGCCGGATGGCCGCGAGGTCGCTCTCGAGCGGGTGCTCGGCGATCTGCTCCATGTTCTTGAAGCCCACGAACGGCGTGCACTCCTTGGTGAGCTCGTCGAAGCGCGGGGAGACCTCGTCGACCTCGAAGCCGTCGGTGTGCAGGGTCTTGTAGACCACGCCGCCCCAGCCGGTCTCGTAGGCCTTGGCGCACATCTCGTAGCAGTTGCCGACCGGCGACGAGGAGAGGCAGAACGGGTTCTGGAAGTGGACGCCGAGGAAGTCGACGGAAAGGTCACGGCTCGCCATGGTCACTCGCCCCCTTTCTCGAACATGCCGTCGATGGCGGCCGCCGCCATCTTGCCCTTGCGCACGGCCCACACCACGGTCTTGTCGCCTGCCATGAGGTCCCCGGTCACGAACACGCGCGGCACCGACGTCGCCGGGCCTCCTCCGGCGACCTCGTTGCCGTCGAGCTCGAGGTCGATGTCGAGGCCGCAGACGTCGGCGCGCTGGCCCACGGCGAGGATCACGAGGTCGGCCCTGACGGTGAGCTCGGCGTCGATGACGCGGTGCCTGAACGTCACGACGCCGCCGTCGGCCGCCACGGGGGCGTATCCGTCCACCAGGGTCACGCCGGCCCCGCGGGCGCCGGCGAGCTCCTCCTCGGAGGCGAGGAACGCGTCGGACTCCTCCCAGACGACGTCGGTGACGGTGCGGGCACCGAGGCGCTTGAGCGTGGTGGAGACGTCCATGGCGACGTCGCCGCCACCGATGACGAGCACGTTGTCGGGCACCGTCACCTCCCCCTCCGCCGCCCTCACGCGGGCGAGGAAGTCGACGGCGAGCTCCACGGCAGGGTCGCCGTCGAAGATGGGGATCGTCTTGCCGGCCGAGAACCCCACGTCCACGAGCAGGGCGTCGTGGTCCTCGAGGAGGCCTTGGCAGGTGACGGCGCAGCCGGCTCCCACGCGCACGCCGGTGTGCACCTTGGCGCCGAGGCGCTCGATGCGCGACACGGCCGCTGCCACGACGTCGTCGGGCAGGCGGTAGGCCGGGATGCCGTGGGCGAGCATGCCGCCCGCCACGGTGTCGCGCTCGTAGACGTCCACGGCGTGGCCCATCCGACGGAGGGTCGCCGCGGCCTGCAGGGCGCCGGGGCCGGAGCCCACGACGGCCACGGACCGGCCCGTGTCGGGGCCGGCCTCGAGGACCTCCATGGAGAGGGCTGCGGCGAAATCGGTGGCGAAGCGCTGGAGCCCCTTGATGTCGATGGGGCGGTCCACCTCGGCGCGCGTGCACCTGCGCTCGCAGTAGCGCTCGGTGGGGCACACCCGCGCGCAGACGTCGCCCAGGGCGTTGTTGGAGAGGATGGTCGCCGCTGCGCCCTCGTCGTTGAGGAAGCGGATGCTGCGGATGAACCGGCCGGGGTCGGTGCCCGCCGGGCAGTCGGCGCTGCACGGGGCGTCCTCGCACAGCAGGCACCTGCTCGCCTCCTCCATGGCGGTCAGGGGCGTGTAGGCGCGGCGCCACTCCGTCTCGTAGGGACAGTCCATGGGTCTCCTTCCGATGGGTCGACACGGCAAAGCGGCCTTGCGGCTTTGCAGGTCGATGCCCCGAAAGGCAACCCCGTACCGCACCGCCCTCGCGAGAGGGGCGGAGCGGTCGGTAAATGGTTATGGATTGTATTTAAGGGACTTTGCGGGACACCCTAGAGGTGCAGCTCCTGCCGGCCCATGGAGTGCTGGGCGAACACAGGGTCGTCCTCCCAGGGCACCGTTCGGCCTGCCTCGAGGCTCCGGGGCACGTCGATGATGCGCTGGTTCTGGGACCCCCGGAACCTCAGGGTGATGTCCTTGAGCTCCTGGACGAACGGGCCGTCCACGAGCACGTCCACGGAGCGCAGGAGCCGGTCGGTGACCTCGGTGCGACGGGGCGACGCGGGGTCGAGGAGCTCCTCGAACACGTCCCCCGTGTACACCCAGACGTCCTTGCCCGGGCACTCGGCGCGCACGCGCTCCAGGAAGGGCGCCAGGGCCCGCTGGTTGGCCGGCTCCATGGGCTCGCCCCCGAGCACGGACAACCCCTCTATATAAGAGGGCGCGAGGGAGTCGACCACCTTCTGCCGGAGCGCCTCGTCGAAGGGCTCCCCGTAGGAGAAGTCCCACGCCACCTCGTTGAAGCAGCCGGGGCAGCGGTGGGTGCAGCCGGAGACGAACAGGCTCGTCCGCACGCCGGTGCCGTTGGCGATGTCGCAGTACTTGACGTTGGCGCAGTTCATGGGACCTCGATGGAAAGGCGGGCCGCCCCTCGGGGGCGGCCCGGTTTGCAGTGACGGGTATGGGGCGCCGGGCCTAGAGGTGCAGGACGCGGTCGCGGATCTCCTCGGTACGGCCCTGGTTCCAGAACTGCGTGCCGATGTAGCCGCAGGTGCGCCGGGCGACGTTGAGGGTGGTCTGGTCGCGGTTGCCGCAGTGCGGGCACTCCCACACGAGCTTGCCGTCGTCCTCCACGATCCTGATCTCGCCGTCGAAGCCGCAGACCTGGCAGTAGTCGCTCTTGGTGTTGAGCTCGGCGTACATGATGTTGTCGTAGATGAAGCGCAGCACGCTCATGACCGCCTCGAGGTTGTCCTGCATGTCGGGGACCTCGACGTAGGAGATGGCACCGCCCGGGGAGAGGCGCTGGAACTCGCTCTCGAAGCGCAGCTTGGTGAAGGCGTCGATCTGCTCGGTCACGTGCACGTGGTAGCTGTTGGTGATGTAGCCGTGGTCGGTGACGCCGGGGACGATGCCGAAGCGGCGCTGCAGGCACTTGGCGAACTTGTAGGTGGTGGACTCCAGGGGCGTGCCGTAGAGGGAGAAGTCGATGTCCGTGGCGGCCTTCCACTCGGCGCACTTGTCGTTCATGTGCTGCATGACGGCCAGGGCGAACGGCGTGGCCTCGGCATCGGTGTGGCTGTGGCCGGTCATGTAGCGCACGCACTCGTAGAGGCCGGCGTAGCCGAGGCTGATGGTGGAGTAGCCGCCGAAGAGCAGCGGGTCGATGACCTCGCCCTTGGGCAGGCGCGCCAGGGCGCCGTACTGCCAGAGGATGGGCGCGGCGTCCGAGAGCGTGCCCTTGAGGCGGTTGTGGCGGCACATCAGGGCGCGGTAGCAGAGCTCCAGGCGCTCGTCGAAGATGCGCCAGAACTCGTCCATGTCGCCGCCGCTGGAGAGCGCGACGTCGGGGAGGTTGATGGTGACCACGCCCTGGTTGAAGCGGCCGTAGTACTTGGGCCTGCCCGGCTCGTAGTTGCCGGCGTTGGCCACGTTGTCGTAGCCGTTGCCGGAGCGGTCGGGCGTGAGGAAGGAGCGGCAGCCCATGCAGGTGTAGACGTCGCCCTCGCCCTCGACCTCGCCGGCCGAGAGCTTGAGCTTGCGCATCATCTTCTCGGAGATGTAGTCGGGCACCATGCGTTTGGCGGTGCACTTGGCCGCGAGCTGGGTGAGGTAGTAGTACTTCTGGCCGGGCTCGAGGTTGTCCTCCTCCAGCACGTAGATGAGCTTGGGGAAGGCGGGGGTGACCCAGACGCCGGCCTCGTTCTTGACGCCCTCGTAGCGCTGGCGGAGGGTCTCCTCGATGATGAGGGCGAGGTCGTGCTTCTCCTGGGCGTCCCGGGCCTCGTTGAGGTACATGAAGACCGTGACGAAGGGCGCCTGGCCGTTGGTGGTCATGAGGGTGACCACCTGGTACTGGATGGTCTGGACGCCGCGGCGGATCTCGTCGAGGAGGCGCTCCTCGACGATGCGGCCCACCTGCTCCTCGTCGGGCTCGATGCCGAGCTCCTCGAGCTCGCGCACGAAGTCGCGGCGGATGCGCCGGCGCGAGACGTCCACGAAGGGCGCGAGGTGCGTGAGGGAGATGGACTGGCCGCCGTACTGGCTGGAGGCCACCTGGGCGATGATCTGGGTGGCGATGTTGCAGGCCGTGGAGAAGGAGTGGGGCTTCTCGATGAGGGTGCCGCTGATCACGGTGCCGTTCTGCAGCATGTCCTCGAGGTTGACGAGGTCGCAGTTGTGCATGTGCTGCGCGTAGTAGTCGGCGTCGTGGAAGTGGATGATGCCCTCGTCGTGGGCCTCCACCACCTCGCGCGGCAGCAGGATGCGGTTGGCGAGGTCCTTGGACACCTCGCCGGCCATGTAGTCGCGCTGCACGGAGTTGACCGTGGGGTTCTTGTTGGAGTTCTCCTGCTTGACGTCCTCGTTGTTGCACTCGATGAGCGAGAGGATGCGCTCGTCGGTGGTGTTGGAGGTGCGCTTGAGGCTCTGGACGTAGCGGTAGGTGATGTAGTTGCGGGCCACCGAGAAGGCGCCCTTGGCCATGATCTGGTCCTCCACCATGTCCTGGACCTCTTCCACCGTCACGGTGTGGCCGCAGGCCTCGCACTCGGCCTCGACGGCGGTGGCCGCGTCGTCGATCTGGGCCTCGGTGAGCCTCAGGGGCTCGGGGACGGTCACGTTGGCCCCCCGGATGGCGTTGACGATCTTTGCGACGTCGAAGGTCGCCTCGGACCCGTTGCGCTTGATGATCTTCATTGGGACTCTCCTTGGACCGTGCGGTTCGGCGGTGGACCACACCATCTTGTGGTTGAACTCTGGGTGTCGCCGCTGTCGCCCGACCGCGGCGACACCCATGATACGGAGGCTCGGACATGAGGAACAGACTTGACATCGGCCGTGTGTAGTGGTGCGTAAAAGGTCGCTGAACAACAATCCCTAGAAGTTATGCTATCGCAAACCACAACATATTGTGTATGACAACCAGAGTCGCAATGGAGGGACAATCAGCGGGTTCATGGCAGGCCCCGTTCGGCCCGGAGCGAAACACCCAGCTCCAGGGCCCTCCCCCGCCCCTTCGGGGCCAAAGGTGAAACCACAGGGAAGACACAAGATGTTGTGTGCGGAGCAGAGGGGAGGGACCCGTACGCGCCGGACGGACGTCACCGCCGGTGCCGGCACCGGGTAGTATAAGGGGGTTGCAGACGCGTCCCGCCGTCGGGGCACAACCAAAGGAGGAACCATGGCAAACGAGGAGAGCTTCGCCGAGGCGCAGAGGCGGTCCGACGCCATGTGGAAATCCCTTGAAGAGGACGCCGGCGCCCACACCCTCCTCTCGGGCGACCGACCCACGGGGCGCCTGCACCTGGGCCACTACTTCGGCACCGTGCGCGAGCGCGTGCGGCTCCAGGAGATGGGCGTCAACACGAACATCCTCATCGCCGACTACCAGGTGATCACGGACCGCGACACCACGGCCCACATCACCGAGTACGCCTACGACATGGTCCTCGACTACCTCGCCGTGGGCATCGACCCCGACCGCGCCATGATCTTCTGCCACTCGGCCGTACCGGCGCTCAACCAGCTCATGCTGCCGTTCCTCTCCCTCGTGAGCGAGAGCGAGCTCCTGCGCAACCCCACGGTCAAGGCCGAGCAGGAGGCCTCGGGCCACGCCCTCACGGGCCTTCTGCTCACCTACCCCGTGCACCAGGCCTGCGACATCCTTTTCTGCAAGGCCGACTGCGTCCCCGTGGGCAAGGACCAGCTCCCCCACATCGAGCTCACCCGCAACATCGCGAGGCGCTTCAACGAGCGCTACGGCAAGGTGTTCCCCATGCCCGTGGGCCTGCTGTCGGACACCCCGCTCCTCCCGGGCCTCGACGGGCGCAAGATGTCCAAGAGCTACGGCAACTCCATCGCCATCTCCATGACCGCCGAGGAGACCGCCAAGCTCATCCGCAAGTCCAAGACCGACTCGGAGCGCACCATCACCTTCGACCCCGAGAACCGCCCCGGCGTCTCGGCCCTCATCACCACGGCCTCCGTCATGACCGGCCGCGACCCCGAGGAGATCGCCGACTCCATCGGCGACGCCGGCGCCGGCGCCCTCAAGCGCTACGTCACCGAGGTCGTGGACGACTACATGGCCCCCATCCGCGAGCGTCGCGCCGCCTTCGCCGCACGGCCCGGCCTCGTGCAGGAGATCCTCCACGACGGCAACCGCCGCGCCAACGAGATCGCCGACGAGACCCTCGCCCAGGTGCGCGAGGCGATGGGCATGGTCTACTAGGACACGCCCCCGCCGCCCCCTGCGCGGCCCCGTCGTCCCTCCTCGCGACCTGACGGCCCCCTCCTCCCTTTCCAGCCGGCTTCGGACAGTTTCGCTCCGCGAAAAACTCGCCGGCCGCAAAGGGAGGAGGGGGCCTTCTTCTTGGGAGGGCCGACGGGGCCGCTGCGCCTTGGGGGAGATGTCCCCACCGGGGGGGGCGGTTGCGGGCGGTTGCGGGCGGTTGCGGGCGCCTCCGACCTGCCGCCGGGCCGGCCTGCCGTCGCCCACCATTCACATGGGAGGGGCCCCGTCGCACCGAGTGCGGCGGGGCCCCTCTTTGGACTCTCGTTGCTGCAGGCTCTGCGACCGCCTTCCGTTAGGCGGGCACCACCATGCAGGCCACCGTCACGATGACGATGAGGACCACGAAGAGGATCACGAGCAGCTTGGTGGCGAACTTCAGCCAGGTGGAGTACTCCACGCGGGCCAGGGCAAGGCCGCCCATGATGGCGCCAGACGTTGGGGTGAACAGGTTCACAAGACCATTGCCTGCGCTGTAG
>ERZ808035.1370-NODE-1370-length-12443-cov-3.275028_pt1 | contig 12443 bp, 18 predicted proteins | sample MGYA00380189_ERZ808035 | MGnify/ENA primary metagenome ERZ808035 (study PRJEB31490, sample SAMN06133407) | mouse gut metagenome | isolation source: M5_1 | host: mice | place: China: Chengdu | collected 2015-05 ...
ATTATGAAAAAAAGAATTTTAGCTACAATTATGACACTTACATTAGGCGCAGCAATGCTTACAGCATGTGGTTCATCCGCAGATGACGTAACAGCTCCTGTTGAGACAGATGTTGTTGACACAACCACAGCTCCTTCTGAGGAAGCTACTGTTCCTGTAACAGAGGATATTGCTCCTGAGACAACTACAACTGAAGCTGTTGATGCTGAGACAACTACAACTGAGGCCGTTGATGCTGAGACAACAACTACTGAGGAAGCTGGCACAGAGACTGCTACAACAGAGGAAGCTGCTACCGATGCTACTGCTACAGAAGAAGCTGGTACAGAGACAGCAACTACTGAGGAAGCTGCAACTGAAGAGACTACTTCTGAGGCTGCTGCAAACTAATCCTTACGATTATACTTAAGTAGGCAACACGCCTACTTTGCACAGGGCGCATGAGAAAATGCATTGTTAGCATTTCCTCATGCGCCCTGTTGCAATCAAATAAAAAAAGATTAAATTTTCTACTAACTCCCATCTGCCTGCTGAAGCAGGCAGACAAATCAGGATGGTGAAATTTTATATTTCACGCTATCCCATACTTCCGCTTCGCGGAATCACAAATCGAGCGGAAAAACGCCTGTCTTTGGCGTTTTTCCGCGTGAAACTTCGTACTTCTCCGCAAAGCAGCCTTTGCTGCGAGCGAAAACTACCACAAGCGGTTAGAAGTACTTTTCACGCTATCCCCATGTCGCGACCCTGCCGCGACTCAAATCCATATCAGAAATGCCGTATTTCAGGCATTTCTCGGTGTGAGACATAGTACTTCTCCACGAAACAGCCTTTGCTGTGAGTGGAAACCGCCACAGGCAGTTAGAAATACTTCTCACACTAGCCTGCTAAGTACCCGTGTGCATAAAAAATCGAGCAGACGAATCTGCTCGATTTTTATTCATAACTTTATATCAGTTTCTTTTGTTATCTGGAATCTGCCTTCCCTCATGGTCCATATGATAATGATCTCTGTATATTAATTCCGACAATGGAACGAACTGATAGCCTGCTTCTTTTAAGGTGGTGATCAGTGTATCTAGGGCTTCGGCGGTGTATTTGGCTCCGTTGGGTGCGCTTATGTTAGTACATGAAGATACAAAGTGCAAAATCAAATATATTGCTATTTGTTCTAACCCCTAAATCTCATTTGTATTACACAGAAAAAAAAGAGAAAGAAAAAGGACTGCTTATCGCAGCCCTTTTTCTTCGCTTTCTCCAACTTCTTCTACTTCTTTTTTTATCCTCTTTACAATTGGCATTAGAAATGGTGGAAGATCAATTCCAATATCAACAAGATTTTCCAGTATGCTGATTATCTCATTGACTACAATCCACACTGCTACCAACGTTGCTATAATAAAAGGAATCTGAATATTAAATCCCATTGTCTGTGTTGCGTACTTAATAAGCACATCCACCATAGCACCTACAACGACCAGAAGCCACATACATACTTTTTTTATAATGCCACGCATACCCTTATAACTATTTATCTGCTCCTGCCTGTATTTGGACGCTATTAGACCTGTTATGTAGTCAATAATGTTGCAGCCGACCATAAGAAATACAGGGATGGCCAAAATCCCTAAAAACTCCATGACTGCTGATGCTACAACTGTTACCCATGACTGCGGCTTATCCATCTGTTTTACCCTTACCATTGTTTTATCCTCCTAGCATATTTTTTTCCATGTTGTGCGCGTGATTTTCCCAACAATACCATCAACTGCAAGTCCTAGTCTGCGTTGTGCCTCGCGGATCCCAGCATCAGATATTTTTCCTATAACCCCGTCAATCTCCTCTTTCTTAATCAATCCAAATCGCCACAAATACCACTGCGCCCACATTGCATCATTACCAGTCTTACCGATTTTGACGTTGCTTTCCGGCTCAACAAATGGATTATAGTCTATACTTATATCTGTAACATTTTTATTTGCAACATCAAAATATGCATAATCCAGATCAATGTGCTCTGAGCTTGCACCGTAATCTTTGCCAACCCCCTTGCTGCTGTATTGCCATATATAGGGTTTTCCATTTTTCCCCTTGTATGCTGCTGCCCCCATCTCCTTACCATAGCGCGCATACCACAAAGGGTACTTGGCAATCAGCTCTGACGTAAATTTGGACTGTATATAATCTTTGTTGGCATATATGCCACCCTCGTAACCATAGCTTACCATTGCCTGGCAGAAAATATCTACCAAATTTGAGCGCTGCTCAACTGTCAGTGCACCTGCCCTTTTATCACTGTCATACTCCCAGTCTGCCCATGCTCCGCAAGTAATTTTTTCCTTATAGGGTCTTATGACTTGCTCAAACTTATCTGCATTTTTCTTCGCGCTGCTACTATCGGCTGCATAGATAAACCAATATACTCCGACTGCCAGCCCTACCATAAGCGCTGTATTGATATAGGCAGTAAACATCTTGTCCTCTGTTTCCTCATATCCGGCGCGAATTATGACAAACTCCACACCCATTTGTTTCATTCTGATAAAATCTACGGCACCCTGCCACTTGCTTATATCGGTACCCTTTACAACTATAATATTATTTAATTCCATACTGGGTTCTCCCTTGTTATTTACAACTATAATATTATTTAATTCTTTACTAGGTTCTCCCATTTCTTGCCGCAGTGCGCACACTGCCCCTGATCGCTACCGCCCCCCAGCTGCCAAGGTCCCAGACCTCATCACCCTTCTGGTAAAACTGTCTGTCCTGTATCATATTTGTTTCTGCTTTCATACTGCCTCCTGTGTTATTTCATGCACTGTGAGACCCCCGTTTGTAACCTGTACGAGATATCGCTTTGTACTGTCTGCCGTATCAGTCAGAACCAGACCGCTGCATTCCAGCGTTCCAGCATACCATGCATTTCCTTTCCAATCGAGAGTGTGGGCGTTCTGTCACCCCGCTGCCTGTCGCCTGACTCTTTGATCCTGCATTCGTCCCATCTCTCCTCCCCATAGAAATGCAGTCCATGACCGTTATCTTGTTCAACACAGCATTTACTGTCCCATTGCTTAGATCAATGCTATTCCCTCCAAACGGATTGTCCTTTAGATATTTCTCGATATTCTGGATGACGCTGTCATATGCATTCAATACTTCCGCTGTGATGGGCGTCTCATATGGCGGGGCGTTGATGAAGCCCTCCTCATATGGTTTTGTGTAAACTGGCGTGTATTCTGAAATGTTAATCCCCTCCTCATACAAATTCTGCTTTCTCTATCATTTCATACGTATTACTGTCTGGATCTACTTTCGCAAAGTATTTACAGTCGTACAGTCCAAAATAAATACAACCATCATAGAGGTAAATGGTCTTTGCATATATTTGATTAGAAGCCTGTCCATATCATCTCCGTAAGATACCAGTTCTATTTGTTTCTGCACGCTTCCATCCGTATAGACAAAATATGCCCTCTGTACGCTGTGTTCGTCTGCCCTGCACCTCCTGAACCACAGTCTGTAATTGTCATACTCCATCAGATTCATATCCTCATTGTATCCCCACTCCCCGCCAAGCATCTGTATGCCTGCAATGCACATACGCCCAAAATCAACGTCTGCCTTTAATGGTCCCAGTCCAAAACCCTGCTTTCTGAACGTACTTTCTTTTCCGCTTTGCATGTATGTTCCTGATGCATATGCCTCAAAACGAATTATTCTGAACATTTCGTTTTTATCCAAGTCCGTAAGCAGCTCTGATATACCTTGCTTTTGTATATAGAATTGTATGTTTGTGAAAGAACGCGCTGAGAAACACCCTTCCGCTGCGTCCATACACTTTATTCATAAAACTGTACTTTCCGGTACCCGTCGTTGCTATTATGCTTTTCTGTGTATACTGCACCATTCCGTTTTCCTGTACATGCCTTTTCATCAACTGAAACCCTGTTTTTGTATCACCTGTTGCTACTTGTCAAGGACATATTCATCATTTTTCATCACTTTTTCTTGGTCTGCCCTGTTTTCTATGCTCTAAGTCATGGAGAATTACACGCTTTAGCTTGTCCTCTACGCTTTGGGTACTCGTATCAGAAAAATGTACTTCAACTAAGTAGGTTATCTTATCAATCTTTTTTTGCAAACAGGGCGTTAATCGCCTGTGGTGTTGGTCTGAATATCGTTGCTCATGTTCCTCCTTTTGAACGCAAAAAAAGACGCATGGTTTACAATTTACTGTTCCATGCGCCTTTACGCTGTTTTATTGATATTAAATTATTTTGGTAATTATGCTAACTGCATAACCTCGGCTTCAAGTTCCCTTAATTCGTCTAATGATAGTGAGGGAACACATAACGCAATTTCTTCAAGTGATAGTTTCCCCATTTTTATCATTCTTTCTGCGGTTTCTTTTGCACTTTCTAATACTGCTTTCTGCGCCGCTTCATTCCTCATATCTTCCATAATTTTACACATTTGAGCAACTCCTTTCTTGTCCTGCTTGAAATATCTTGCTTTTTTAGCAAGTGCTTCATAGTTCATATCTTCGGGATTGGTACATGAAAAATCATGCATCAGCTTGCCAATTTCATCATTGCCCCTATATTTCCCATTAACATATATGATATGCGAACCGTCACCAAACAATACTTTATTTTCCCCGATAGTGATATATCTTTCTACTGGATATATTGGCTGATTGCCTTGTATAACATCATTTTCCGTAATAAAAATCACATAGCTGTCGGGAATATCTTCTGTATCGTCACTCGGTTTTAATATATGTGCGTCCAACAGACTGCTGTTATGTCTTGCCCTCTTTGCGCCTGCTCCTGCGTCCTTCCTTTGAATTTCTACATCAAATTCTTTTTTCGCACTATCAATCGCATGAACATCTAAAATAGCTGAACGTCCTTGCAAATTCTTCAACGGCTCTTGTGTCCGAACCAATTTAACCTTTATATCATTCCGTCCTAAAACAATCCGAAGTATCAGTTCCACACCCTCAAAATTATCTGCAAGACAGACTGTCATAAAATCATCGTCCATGTATCGGAGTGATTTCAAGCGCTCTAAATCCTGCTGATGCGTCTGCTCTATTGTATTCAAAATATCGCCTTCTTTCGCTGTTTTTATTATACATCAGATAATATCATTTGAAAACTGCATTTTTATGGAGTTTTCCTGCTTTCTATACACTCTGACGCTGTGTTGCTTATTTAGTTGTGATTGTGGTAAATAAGCATTTAGCCTTTTAATCCTCGTGACTGCCTATCCATATCTTCAATGACAATATCATAAATCTCACCTAAAGAAGCACAATATTCAAGCACTTTCCAAAGTTCATTTGTATGGAAATGAATTTTTATCATTTCTTCATCCCCAACAGCCAACAAACAATCTCCTTTGAAATTATGTATAAAATATTCATTTATTGTATCTTCATCAAGATTCTTGCCCTCAATCAATAATTGTGTGTCATATCTAAATTCTAACACTGTCCATTCCTCCATAAACTTATGAGAGCGGTCTCGGAAACTCTTTAAGCCCGAATTTCCGCTCTTTTTTCATGTTCTTCTTTTTTGCTTCCTCCATATCCCGGAAAACATTTTTGTTAAATTTTTAAAAAAGTATTGACATATAAGTCAAAATGTGCGGCGCGCACAGCACTAAACTACAAGGAGGTGCACTTTATGATCAAGTACTGGCAGTCCATGCAAGATTACAAGTACTTTCTCATCGAATCCCCTTTATATCCTGATTTTATCATGCATACTTCCGCTTTTCCACCTTTCTTTTTGCTTCCGCGCATTCCCCATTCCCGTGATCACATTATGCCAAGAACAAAATATGAGTGCCATTCTTTCAGAGCGCCATGTTATAATGAAGTATCAAATCCGCGGAGCGAACCCATGAAATACAAAAATGCAAACGACATCCTTCCCAAAGAATTACTTGTATCCGGAGGATCATTGCAAGACAAAAGGAGAAACATCAAACTATGAAAAAGACAATAGAACAGCTTCTGCCCTTATGGGGCATGAAAAACAGACAGGTAACACAGATTTATCCTTCCGCCTGGGAGATCACGCCTTCCCATGTGATCAAAATATATTACGACAAAGATCAGCTGGAAAGGAATATCAAAATTTCCTCGATCCTGGCAGACTGCAGGATTCCGGTTGCACAGATCACGCACACCCAAACAGGCGAACAATACGCCGCCGCACAGGACGCCTATTTCCTGATGTCGGAAAAGCTGCCGGGAAGCAATCTTTTTGATCTGCAGGATAAAAAAACTGCTTACGAAATGGGACGTGCCATCGCAAGGCTTCATCTGGCATTTGTCCAATGCGAAAAAGAAATGGAATTCTGGGACAACAGTCTGCTTGTGGAGATGAAAGGCTGGATTCCGGAAACTTTAAGCGCCCATAACTGGCCTCATATAACCGAATCGGAACACGCCAGATTCGTATGTATGCTGGAAAAGGTATCCGACCGCCTGCCCAGACAGCTGATCCACCGCGATGTGCATTTCGGAAACTTCCTGTTTCATGAAGGCCACTTATCCGGCTACATTGATTTCGACTTGGCCCAGAAAAATATACGGATATTTGACCTCTGTTACTTTCTGGCCGGACTGCTGGCCGAAGAGACCGAAACGCCCCTGACAAAAGAGCAGTGGCTGGAGCTTGTCCATGCAGTCATAACCGGCTATGAAAGCGTAAGCGGACTCTCGGATATTGAAATCCAGGCTTTACCCTGCGTAATGGAATGTATCGAGATCCTGTTTGTGGCCTATTTTACCGGCACGCAGGATACAAAGCACGCCCAGGATGCCTGCCGCATCTTTCATCAGATACAGGATTATGAGGCGGCTATTGAGAAAACACTGTCTGCCGGACGGCTCACCTGAAATTTTTCACGTCCTGAAGTCCCGCCCGAAACAAGCCTGCTGATCAGCCATATTTCTTGATCAGCAGTATTTCTCTATCAACGCCTCCGCAGAAAGTCTGTCCTTCTTCACCGCATACCGGCTTCCGTTCTGTTTCCGGTCGATCAGAAAATAGTCATACATCTCGCGGCGGAGCGTGGCCGCATCCCCAAACGTATGCAGACCGTTCAGCACCTCATTAAATTCACGCTCCGTGTACTCCCGGTCTTCCGGAATACGGTCTGCCAGATAGGACAGCACGCAGAGCTTCTTTTTCTTCTTCGACGGCATCTGCGTGACACAGCCGTCCGCATCCAGATATGCTTTGATCGTTTTCGTATCCATAAGGGTATCCTCCACTTTCTTCCATTCTCAAGAAGCGGAGCCTGCAGAGTTTCTCTTAAGCTCTTCACTACAATAGAAAACAGAAAAGTATTATTCCTTTATTGTAGCACCTGCATGACTGCTTGTGAAGGTTTCACCCACCCCTGATTCAAGTTACATACCGGCACGAATTTTGCCAACACATAGTCTTTTTACAGTAAATGCCAAATCCTGATCTGAACCGCAACAAATAACTTTCCTGCTCCCGGCTTTACATTGTGTCAGCCTATTTTTCGTGTTACAATAACTACAATAAAAAGTCCTGCTCCGCCGCCACTACGTGATATGCCTACACGAAGAGGAAATACTGAGTATGTATGAATATTTTGATCTGGATTATAAAAACACAATTTTTGAATGGGATGACGAAAAGGCAGTTTCCAATTTCCAAAAACGAGCATCCCAAGGAAGACCGATACGATATCCTTGGCAAAGTCGGTAAAGTTCTCTTTGTAGTCTGTACCTTTAAAAAAGGGAATATAATCCACATCATTTCTGCCAGACGCGCAACAGAACCCGAGAAAGTGAGGTATGAATATGGCGAAAGTTACGATGCATAGTTTACCAGCAAATTTAACAGAAGAAGAAGTGGCTGAACTTGAAGCAGCTGAAAAGATGCCGATCATTTTTGATGATGACTGTCCGGAAATGACAGAAGAAATGCTGAGTCAATTTCACAGAACTGACATGGTCACTATTCAGATTTCACCTGTTAACATGAAAAAGGTCAAGTCCTTTGGCGCAGACTATTCAAAAATTTTAAGTCAGCTTCTGGATTTGGCTCTTAATGACGCCGAATTATTAAGAAAATGCTTGTAAATCTCCTGAAAGGGTATATCCTCAGTAGAACGGATGTCTTTCCCATGCACTAATTTATCCGTTCTACAGAGGATATACCACCGCCAATTTGACGCTCCCCGCCCCGTCCCTGCTTCCATAATCTTTGAAAAAATATTGTACATTTCCCCATATCATTGCACGGATTCCAATGCCGGAGAAAAACCGGAGAAATGCGACACACTCATGTCATATTCCCACTGCTAAACTATCACAAACACCATCACAGGAAGGAGGCATCCACAATGCCATTTACCGAGATATGCATTTACCAGGTCAAGCCGCAGAAGACGGAAGAATTTGAAGCGCTGATGCTGACGGCAAAGAGTTTTCTGGACGAGCAGGAAGGATTGCTTGCGCTTCGTCTGATCAGGCGGGGCTACCACATCGACCTTGCGCAGATCAAAGAAGGGCTTCCCCCGCTGAAACTCACCCGCATCGTCAAGAGCGTCAAATACATGCTCTACTGGGAATTTGACACGAAGGAAAACTACGGCCTGGCACAGAAAAATCTCTATGACAGCTATTGGAATGCCATCGAAAAATGTTCGGTCGTTCCTCATGACAAATATTTAGGGGAGGTGATATTTTGATGATAGACAGACTGATCCAGATTATTTTTCTCCTACTGCGGCATGAGAATATCACGGCAAAACAGCTGGCGCAGGATCTTGGCGTCTCTACCCGCACGATCTACCGGGACATCAACACGCTTTCGATCGCCGGCATTCCCATCACTTCCCAAAAAGGCTACGGCGGCGGGCTCTCCTTATTGGAGGGCTTTGCGCTGGACAAGTCCTATTTCACACAGGAAGAGCAGAGTAATATCATCCAGGCCCTGCAGATCTTAAAATCATCCAACTACCCGGACGCAGACAGGACCCTGAATAAGGTTGCCGGGCTGTTCAGTCACACGCTGCAATCCGACTGGCTGGAGATCGATTTTTCCTATTGGGGCAGCCCCGAAAAGGAACGCCGCAATATGACGGCCTTAGAGCGCGCGGTCATCAATAAGTACGTGATCAAATTCACTTACTATAACTCGGAACTGACCATAACCGAGCAGACCGTGGAGCCGTTAAAGCTGCTCTTCAAATCCCACTCCTGGTATCTGATCGCCTTTTCCTGGCGCCGGGAAGAGATCCGCACCTATAAGCTGTCCCGGATCAGGAATCTGCAGATCACGGATCAGTTGTTCGACCGCACCCTGCCGGCGGACTTTTCCCTCACTCCTGCCTATCAGGAAGAATACAACATCCCCCTGTTTAAACTGCGCTTCTCGGAAAAGATCGCCTATAAAGTCTATGATGAATTTCAGGAGGAATATATTAAGAAACTGGAGGACGGTACGCTGGAAGTAACTTTCAGATATCAGCTGAGCGACTGGACCTTCCTCTACCTGCTGTCTTTTGGCGAGTATGTCGAGATCATTGAGCCTGTAGAGGCCAGAATGCTCCTGAAGGAAAAAGCGCAGAAGATACTCGCTCTGTATTGCTGATTTCCAATGTTGTTATAGTAATTGCATTCTAAAAGTTCTTTCACTATAATTTAATATAGTAATTACAGATACTTTTCCCCAGGCGTAATACGATATCTGCGCAGGACCGCAAAGGAGATCCCATGGCATTTACAATTCAAGTTCGTATGAAAAAACTCGGAAAACAAAAAAGTCAAGACTTACAGCCCGTTCCTTTCGAGCTTGCCCAAAAGCCCGAAACCGTCCGGGAGCTGCTCACCAGTCTGACCGCACTTGGCGTCAAAGACTATAACACAAGAAAGGATGAGGGCCAGGTTCTCCGCTTTCTGACCCGCGAAGAGATCGCAGACCAGGCCGCACGCGGCAAAATATCCCCGGGCCTGCGGGGCGGCGAAGATGCCGTGGAAGAAAAGGCCGTCGAGAACACCCTGCAGTGCTTTGAGGACGGCATCTTCCGCGTCTTTGCCGGGGAGAATGAATTGACGGCCTTGGAAGAGACGATCCCCTGGACTGACGATATGGTCTTTACTTTCATCAGACTGACAATGCTGTCCGGCTGGTAAAAATTGTCAGGAAAGGAGTCCCACATGGCAGAATTCACCTGCCAAACCAGAAGAAAATTAACCGAAACATGGCTGAGCCAACTGTACCGGAAGCAGTTTCCAAATCTGGTGGATGTCTGCGTGCGGAAGGCATGGCAGGAAGATTTCTACTATGCGCTGGATCAGATGAACAGCTACCAGATGACTGCCGGACGGCCGCAGGCTTTCCTGCATCTTTTTTCCGTGATCGAGGACAACAACCTGATCCGGTATTCTTCCGTCAAGCGGGCGGTCAGCACGTGGATCGGTATTTTTGACGAAAAGAGCATCGACCGGATCAGTGACAAGCTGCTGCGCCTGATGGGACAAAAAGGGCGCTGAAAAACCCATTGACGGAAGATTAAAAGAAAAGCGGGGGAACTTGAAATGAAGCATATTTTAATAATTGATGATGACATTTATATAGGGAATGTAATTGAAGAAGCACTTATCAAAGAGGGTTATCAAGTATTGCGGGCTTATTCGGGGACAGAAGCAATATATGTGCTGTCTGCGTCAACTCCCGACCTTATTTTGCTTGATTTAATGCTTCCCGGTCTTTCTGGTGAAGAAGTACTGTCACGAATAAAGGGTATACCTGTTATCGTTGTCAGTGCAAAAATTGATGTTGATGATAAGGTTGCTCTTTTGCTTGGCGGTGCAACGGATTATATTACAAAACCTTTTGAAATGAAAGAACTGCTTGCAAGAATTACGGTTGCACTCCGGGGCAGCGTAGTTTCAACTGATTCCATTTTATCTTTTGATAATCTGCGGCTGGACATAACGACACATGAAGTCTTTGCAGGACAACAGGGAGTAAATTTAACAAGGACAGAATATGCAGTCTTAAAAATTCTTATGCAGAACCCGTCACAAGTAATAGCAAAATCCGTACTGCTTGAACGCATCAGCGAGGACACTCCCGATTGTACGGACAACTCATTAAAAACGCATATCAGCCACTTGCGAAAAAAGCTGCTGAATATTGGGGGAAAAGAATATATAGACACAGTATGGGGTATTGGCTTCAAATTGAAGTCGGAATAAATCTCAACTAAATCTCAACTGTTTTCTTAACTGTTTTCTCAACTATTTCTTGCTACAATGCCAACATCAAGCACGAAATACCTGTGCAGAAAAGGAGGCTGAATTTATGGATTATGTCCTGACCACAAATGCTTTGTCTAAAAAGTATGGAGCATTCAAAGCATTGGACGCTGTTTCCATGCACGTTCCAAAAGGGGCTATCTATGGTTTTGTTGGGAAAAATGGTGCTGGCAAAACAACACTGATTCGCCTGGTCTGCGGATTGCAGACCGCTACTTCCGGCGAATACACGCTGTATGGGAGGAAAAACACGGATAAGGAAATTAACAAATCACGCAGAAGAATGGGGGCTGTTGTTGAAACACCGTCTATTTATCTTGATATGACGGCAGAAGAAAATCTAAAAGAACAATACCGTATTCTTGGTCTGCCCTCTTTTGACGGTCTGAAAGAGCTGTTAAAGCTGGTTGGTCTTGAAAATACCGGAAAAAAGAAAGCGAAGAATTTTTCTCTTGGTATGCGGCAGCGATTGGGAATTGCAGTTGCACTTTGCGGTGATCCAGATTTTCTTGTATTAGATGAGCCGGTAAATGGTCTTGACCCACAGGGTATCATTGAAATGCGGGAATTGATTTTGAGGATTAACCGTGAACATCAGATAACGGTATTAATTTCCAGTCACATTCTTGATGAGCTGGCAAAACTGGCAACACACTATGGATTTATTGACAATGGAACCATTGTAAAAGAAATAAGTGCGGCTGATTTAGAATCTGTGTGCAGGAAATGTGTGTTTATGGAAGTGAGCAACACAAAAGCACTTGTCTGTGTACTTGACCGAATGAAAATCGAGTATAAGATTTTATCCGATACAACTGCCAATGTGTTCACAAAAATTAAAGCGTCCCTGTTGATTTCTGAATTGACAAAAGAGAATTGTGAAGTGATTTCCATGCAGGAACGCACCGAAAGTCTGGAAAGCTTTTATATCAGCCTTGTTGGAGGTGAAAAACATGATTAAACTTTTAAAAGCTAATTTAGCAAGGCTTTGGAAAAACAAAGTGTTTTGGTTGGGATTTCTGGTGCTGAATGTTTTTTGCATTATACAAAAAATCAGCATCATTCAAGATGCGGTAGAAGTACATTTTTTAGAGGAAGCATTTTGGATACAGGCATATGTGAT